>Ga0302324_100004165_pt1 | contig 32186 bp, 39 predicted proteins | sample Palsa_T0_1_FD_201949 | JGI IMG/M metagenome (GOLD analysis project Ga0302324, IMG submission 201949) | Peat permafrost microbial communities from Stordalen Mire near Abisko, Sweden - Palsa_T0_1 | ecosystem: Environmental > Terrestrial > Soil > Palsa > Peat permafrost | place: Sweden: Abisko... | reverse complement strand
ACCCAGTTCTGTGCCCAGGCGTGAGCCGCGCGGCGGAACAAGGAGGAAACCGTCTATGTTGAAAGTAAGAAGTTGGTTGTCGTCCCTGCTGATGATGGCCATTACAGCTGCTCCGGTCATGGCTGGAAATAACGATGCAAAAACGGCAAATGACAGTGCCGCGAGCACGGCTAGCGCAGAAGCCAGCCCCGCTGCGGCGAGCCCGAACCCTAGTCCCAGTCCTAGTCCTAGTTTTAGCTCAAGCGTGACCGCAAGCACGGCCGATTCCAATGTTACGGCATTGCTCGGTGTGCTGGTAATGAAGGGAGTGTTGGCGCCGAACGAGGCAAACTCCATTCGAAATGCTGCTCCCACTGCCCAATTTCAGGCGCTCGTCGATGCGCTCTCGCAAAAAGGCTTAGTCAGTGCGCAGGATCTGTCTGCGATTGCCGGAGCCACGGCAGTGCCGGCTGCCGCTCTCGTAAACCAGGCAGCGGCAGCGGCTCCCGCTCCACCTGCTGGCCCCACCGTCATTTCCGCGATCGCCCCGATACGGGTTAACCCCGTCGATCCTCCCGCTAAGGACGGGCTGCTCCCAGCGTTTAAGCTCGGTCCAGTCAAGATGACGCCCTACGGTTTCGTCAAAGCTACATTGGTGCACGACTCCAGTGATCCGCGTGGCGATGATTTCCCTCTGCCCGGCTTCTTAAACGCCGATACTGGGCCAACCACGGATCCAGCTTTTCACGTCAAAGCGCGCTCCTCGCGTTTTGGAGCCAACTTTGAATGGCCGGATATTTCGTCCAAGCTGGAATTAACTGGCCGGGTCGAGGCTGATTTTGAAGGCAATTTCAGCCGCGCGGATAACCGTAACGTTTCCGCTGTCCGCAGCTCTTCGGCGAGCATTCGCCTGGCCTATGCACGGCTGGACTACGCGGCGAGTGACAAAACGGATGTCTACTTCGAGGGCGGCCAGGACTGGCTTCTCTACGGATCGACTGTTCTTCCCAACATCATCGAAACCACACAGCTGGCGGCGTATTTTGGGAGTACGTATGAACGCTCTCCACAATTACAGGTGGGGCTGGTGCAGAAGCTGGGAGGGTCGAGGAACTTCAAATTCGCTCCTGCCTTCGCGATCAGCATGCCAAGCGAAGGCAATGTGCCGGCCGATGCAACCGTCAGTTCGTGCTCGATACCTGCGACCTTTGTCGCTGGTACTGCGACCACTATAGGTTGCACCAGCACCGTAACCGATGGGACCGCCAACCAGTTGGGATACGGCGAGCGCCAGGGTTCTGACTCCAACAATCTGGAGTACGAAGCCCGCGGGGTTCTCCAATTTCAGCTGGATCCGGCCAAGGCGGTAGCCCCAGCTTATGTCGTGGTCAGCGGCTTTGAAACGCATCGGGCATCGATCGTGCTGGCCTCGGCGATTGCGGCTCCGGCGGGCAGTTCCGCGACCACGATTGCTAATTACGAGGCGGTGAAAGCCCAATTCCCGACTGGTGCCGAAGCCCGAAGCGAAGGTTACGGTGGCCAGTTGGCGGTCTCCTTGCCAACGCGTTGGGCTACGGTAGTGGCCAGTGCTTATCGCGGTGGAGATCTGCGGTTTATGTTCGGTGGTCAAACCCTGTCCTACTTCACCGACGCCGGCGGACTGACGAGCACGGCCAGCGTTCCCACGATCGATCGCTCGGGGACGGGAACCATAGTGTTCGGTACGAACGGCGCTGGAGCAATCGTTGCTGCGCCCCAGCGCGCCATCCGCGGCTACGGCGGCTTCGTCCAACTCGGCCTGCCGCTTTCGCGTTTGTTCAACGCGGATCCGAAGGGCCACAATGCGGGCTGGCAATTCTACTTCGACCACGGACTGGATGCGGTCAACCACTCCGACTTCGCCAGGGCCAAGGATATCGGGGCGGACGGCGCTGGTCCTTACAGGAGCACTCTTAACGCAGCGACTCTTTTTTACCGGCTGAACCCGTGGGTGCAGTTCGGGTTTGAAGAGTCGCTCTACAGCAGTTATGCGCTGCCGAATAGTGGCGGAGTTTTCACTCCGAACACCTCGGTGGCGGGCGTTCCCAGCCGCACGTGGAGAGATCTGCGTTCGGAGTTTGGGCCGATCTTTACCTTCTAAGCGAGAGAGACCTGGCTCGCTGAGAAGCCGCGATCACTGAATGCCGGAGACGGACTCGCTCCCGTAAATTGGGAGCGATTCCGTTCCGGTGAAATTTTGTCAACAAGGGAATAGTGTCCCTAATTTGGCACAAGTCATTCAGGAGCCCCGGGACGGCGGCGCTACAATCGCGGCACCGGAAATTAGCGACGCGCTACGGTCGAACGAGGAACGTTGAACGAAGGTCGTCCAACGAACACCATCGACAAGGAAGAATGCGCCGCTACGCCCGGTCTCGTTGCCCTGATCGCCCTACGCCGATCGGCAGCGAACAAGGATCCGTCGTAAGCGCGCCAACTTCCGGACCGGAAAAGCGCGAAAGATAGGAGGTAAGGTTGAGAGTATCCCGATACGCAGTTCTTTTCTCGACGTTTTTCCTGATCAACACGGTCTGGGCCGTCGCTGCCTCGAAGAATCACTACCCCATGACGATTGAGGTGCTGAGTGCGCACCAGGAATCCGTCCCAATCCACGAGGACCACAACGGCGCTCCCAAAGATTGCGGTATGGCAGATTATTCCGGCTATTGCCACCACAATCGCACTGCCCTGGTGCGAAATACACTGGTAGTGCAGGACAACAACGGAAAGTCGTTCACCATCGCCTGCGCGGTCGAGTTACAAAGGTCCAAGTGCGCCCTGTTGCCTGTGGGGCGGAAGTTCGAGGCACGTAAGCAAAAAGGCGGGATCGAGGTTTTGTATGCCGATTCCAAGGGCAAACTTAGAAAGCAGCTCTACCAGCTCGTGGCGGATGTTCCAGCGCCACAGCCGGGCGCTGACGCAAACCCCGGGCCGTCCGCTGCGGCGCCACCGCAGGATTCACCGTCACCCGATTCAGGCTCGTCCTCTTTCAAAAGCAGGTCTCTATAAGCCCGCCGTTTGATATCGCAGCACGGACAGAGCGAGTCGGTAATCGTAGGCTGCCTGTGCATTGCTGATTTGGGCTTGCGTCTCCTGGAGTTGCGCTTGACTCAACTCAACAATGGAGCTTAACCCCAGGCGATAACGCGTTTGGGCAAGATCGAGCGCCAAGTTCGACTGATCCATTAATTGTTGAGTAACGCTCAGTCGCGCATAGGTGGTATTCGCATTGAGCCACGAGGTGCGCACATCGCGTGAAACCCGATTGCGGAGATCCAGTAAACGGTTGTGAGCAGCTTGCGCTCTCAGATTTGACTCCCGCGACCTCGCCGAGTAGAGAAACCCATTAAACAGAGGAATTTCTACGTTCACCCCCGCGGCAGCATACCAATTGGAGAGAACCGGATCGCGAACGGGGGTGTCTCCTATGGCCCCAACCGCACGGATGTTTGGCAGGAATAAATCGCGTTCAGCAGTGTGAAATTTCTGTGCGGACACTTCCTGGAATTCTAGCGACAATATTTCCGGACGCGACGCGAACGCCTGGGAAACAAGATCATCCACATTACCGGGAGGCGAGCTAATCGCCGTCGTATCCTCGACTAACTGAAAAGCTTGCGTTTGTGAATAACCCAATATCATCGACAGTGTAGCGAGCGCTCCGTTCTCGTTATTCTCCGCGTCCAGGACGAGCAGCTTGGCCTGAGCCAGGTTGACGTTGGCGAAGCTGGAATCCAGTTCGGATCTTAGTTTGCTCTTAAATAATGCTTCTACTTGATCGGCAACCGTCTGCCGTGCGCTTACAGTCTGCTGAGCCACGGTGAGCACGGCTTGGGCTTGCAACGCGCCGAAAAAAGCTTGATCCACGGCAAGAAGGATTTGCTCTTTCGTGGCGGCAGCGTTCTGATCCTCAGCCTTGGCCGCGAAGTTCGCACTTGAGACTAAATTCGTGGTGCGCCCAAAGTCGGTGATCAACTGACTTACTATCACGCCTGCGGCGGCGCGTTCATAGATGACGGGATTGTTCAGCCCACCAGCCGTGATGCGGCTGTTGGCTTTGGAATCTACGCCTGTAAGGTCACCGGTCGCCGTTGGCCACAAACTCGAGCGTACTTCACGCGTGACTTGGTGGGACGCCAATGCCGTGAGCCGCGCCACGGAGATTAACGGATTGTTCTTCAACGCTAGTGATTCTGCTTGCTTCACTGAGAGAGGCACCGGTATCCCAGCGTTGGCTTGAGAATCGGAGGATGGATATCCACCCGCCGCCGTGGGCGCAGGTTGACTTGGAATCGGCTGCGGCGCAGGGGCCGAAGGCAAGGACTGCGTCGCCTGGAGTTGACTAACTTGCAAGTCTTGCGCAAACCCCGAAACGGGCAATAACACAATGCACACCGCAGTGCGGGCTCGAAATGGCAATTTAATCTTCATGGCTTTATTCGGCGACCTCAGCTTTGCGCGATTGGCGCCGGCTTTTCTTCTCGCCGATGAATCAATAGATATGCGGCGGGGACAATAAAGACCGTCACGATGACCGACATCGTGAGTCCTCCGATAATGGCGCGCGCCAGCGGAGCATACTGTTCGCTGCCCGCTTCGAGCGCAAGCGCCATTGGAACCATGCCGAGAATCGTTGCCAGAGAGGTCATTAACACTGGCCGCAAGCGGACCCGGCAGGCAGTTGTCACGGCTTCCTCGATCGGCATGCCTTCTCTTCTCAGAGACCGCGTGAACTCGACGATCAGAATGCTGTTCGACACCACGATACCCGTCATCATGATGACTCCCATCAAAGACATGACATTGACGGTCGTATGCGTTGCTAAGAGAAACAAGATGACGCCCGTTATGCCCGGCGGAATTGCCAACAGGATGATCAGAGGATCGATAAAGGAGGAGAATTGCGCCATCAGGATCAGATAAACGAGAATAACCGAGAGTATTAAACCAACGCCGAAGCTCTTGAACGACTGACGCATGCCTTCTACGGAACCTCGCATGGTGACCCGCACGTTCTCCGGCAGTTTTGTGTCGGCGACAATCTTATCAACTTGATTGGCCAGACTCCCGAGATCTTCACTCCGCGGCGAAACATATACGTCGATCACGCGCCGGAGCTGGTAATGGTCAACCTCAGTTGGCGTATTGATCATTTTTATATCCGATACCGCATCGAGATCGGTCGAATTCAGGTTGCCCGCAGCATGCAACGGTATCTGTTTGAGGTCGGTCAATGAGTTCACCTGGGTTTCGGGGTACTGCACCGTGAGCATATAGTTATTGCCATTCTTTGGATCGACCCAGTAGCTCGGAGCAATCATGCTATCCGAAGTGAGCGCGGTGATAACGTTGTCCACTGCCTCCTTGGAAGACACACCCATGCGCCCGGCCATTTCGCGGTTGATATCAAGCTCAATGCCTGGATAATCGAGATTTTGGGGAATGAGGACATCGCTGACGCTCTTTAGCTGACGAACCTTATGGGCGATCTCGGCCGCAGTCTGGTAGGCTTGCTTCTGATCGTTGCCGCTCACCTGAATATCAAGGGGGGAAGGTAATCCGAGATTGACGACTGCATCTACTAAGCCCCCAGACTGAAAGTACGTGGACAGTTCGGGTAAGTCTTCAGCCAGTTTGGTCCGCACTCGGCGCATGTATTCGTAACTGCCGATCGAGTGCTCTTTCTTGAGGCTGACCTGTACGAAAGCCGTATGTTGTCCGGAATTGCTAGTGTAGATCGCCGAGAAGTCTGGAGTGATGCCGATGTTGGAAACGATCATATCCAGATCTTTTGATGAGACTACCTGACGAATATCGGCTTCTACGTGCTTAATATATTGGTTAGTCAATTCAACGCGTGTGCCCGTGGGCGCCTTGATGTTGATCACAAACTGGCCCGGGTCCGTTCTCGGAAAGAAACCCAGGCCCAGAAAGGGGTATAGCCCGAAGCTGAACAAGCAGATGCCGAGAATCCCGACAACCGTCGCCAAAGGACGAAGGAGGGCGCGCCTCACGGCTATGTCATAGTGCATGAGCATCCGGTCATACCGACGATTGAAGCCTCGAACAAAACGTTCAAATGTTGTTCTTCCCAATTCGTGCGCGGCCTCGTCGTGGGGAGACTTGATGAAGCGGGCACAAAACAGTGGCACCACTGTCATTGCCACCGCGTAAGACGCAAATAGGGAAAAGACAACTGCGGCAGCAAGCGCGGTGAATAAGAATCGGCTAACCCCATAAAGGAAAACCACGGGGAAGAAGACGATCGCCGTAGTGAAGGTTGCAGCAAGCACGGGCATTGCTACCTCACCGCCGCCTTTTTCGGCTGCTTCTTGGGGTTTTTCTCCCATCTCCAGATGACGAAAAATGTTTTCCAGCACAACCACTGAGTTATCGATCAGACGCGAGAAGGCGAGAGCCAGTCCTCCAAGCACCATGGTATTGATCGATCCGCCGCTGGCATTGATGGCCAGGAACGCAGCCAGCGCGGATAGGGGGATCGAAAGCATCACCGCAAACGTGGCCCGCACGTTGCCAAGAAAAATCAGAATCATGAGAGCGGTCAACACCAAGCCAATACCGCCCTCGCTACCCAAGTTGGAGATAGCAGTCTTGACAAAAACAGACTGATCGAAAACCACCTTTGTCACCAGTGATTTTGGCACGTCAACGAGATCGCCGATCGACTTCTTGATGCCATCCACGATGGCGATAGTGTTGCTGTTTCCGCCCTGCTTGAGAATCGGAAGATAGACCGATCTTTGCCCGTCCACACGAACTATATTGGTCTGAATAGCAGCAGCATCCTTGGCATAACCGACATCGGCGACCACTAACTCCGCGTTGCCCTCGGACTTCAGCGGCAGGCGGTTGATTTCCTCAGTGGTGGGAAGCTGGCTGTTGGTGTAGATGTTGTAATCCTTCGGACCAATGCGAACATCGCCGGCCGGCAGGATCGTGTTGGCATCATTCACGGTGCGCACAACGTCCATCAAACTCAACTGATGTGCCTGCAGCTTCACGGGATCGACGTAGACTTGGATTTGCCGGTACTTGCCGCCGAATGGTTGGGGCACAGATGCACCTGGCACATTGGCGATCTGGTTGCGAACCGTGAACTGGCCCAAGTCGTGTAACTCTGTCTCATTCAATCCTTCGCCCTTCAATGTAATCAGACAAACTGGCAAACTGGAGGCATCGAACTTCAGGACGACCGGCGGCAGCGTGCCGGGTGGCAGGCGCCGCAACTGCGCCATCGCCAGATTTGAAATGCCACTAACCGCTGCGTCAGGGTTGGTCCCTGGCTGGAAGTAAATCTTGATAAGACTAACTCCAGTTAATGATCGCGACTCGATGTGATCGATGCCACTTCCCAGCGTAAAAAACCTCTCGAAAGGGTTCGTAATGTTCGCTTCGATTTGTTCCGGCGGCATGCCCGAATAAAACGTCGCTACGACGACCACTGGAATATTAATATCCGGGAAAAGGTCTACGGGCATACGCGCCACGGTGGTTATACCAACGACCATGATGATCAAGCACAGCATGATGATGAAAAATGGATATCGAATAGAGAATCCAGACATGTCTATTGAACTCCCTGTTCGGCGGCGTATTTTTCTTCGGCCATCGTGCTTATCTTAGGACTAACATGCTGGCCGGGCCGGTACTTGTTGAGGTTGCCGACAATCACCCGGTCGCCCTCGTTCAACCCTGACAATATTTGAATTCGATCGGAGCCCTCGATTCCGGTGCGGATCTCGCATTCCTCCACATCGTTCTGCGAAGTGACCCGCAGCACGGTAGTCTTGTCCGCGCTTCGACTGATTGCCTGCAAGGGAAGAGTCAGCGCGTTCGGGTCGTTTTGGATTTGCAAGGAAACGTCGGCATACATGCCCGGGGTCAACTTATAGTCCTGATTGGGCACATCGATTTCGACCTGCATGGTGCGGGTTGAGCGGTCGAGAGAATCTGTGGAGCGGATGATCTTGCCCGAGAAATGCTCGTTCGTTGCCTTCACGCGAATATCGGCAGGTTCACCATCGTGCACGCTGGCGGCCAGAGACTCGGGAACCGGAATCCTCAAGCGCAACATGCTCACTTGCGAGAGCTTTACCACTGGCGCCGAACTCACGTTGGAAGTGCCTGCTTGAATGAGCGATCCGGTATCGGCATACCGCGCGGTTATCACACCGTCGAACGGGGCCGTAATTCGCGAGTATTCGGATAGCGCCGCATAGTGTTGCTGGTTAGCATGGGAAACCTCCAATTGCTGCCTGGAAGCTGATAAGGCGGACTTGGCGGCCTCCACTTGCGCTCCGGTCGAACGATCTTTGCTGGTGGCATCGTCGAGTTCCTGCTCCGCGATCAGGCCCGGACGCTCTTCCGACGCCTGCCTCAATCGGGTGGCGGCGGCGTGCAGCGCCGCGTGATCCGCTTCCGCGCGCTTTACGTCATTTTCAGCGCGCGAGATTTCCTCCTGGCTTTGGCGCACACCAGCGGAAGCAGCCTGTAGCTGCGCGGTTAGTTCCGGAATCTCAAGCACGGCCAGCACCTGCCCCTTGCGGACCCGATCGCCAATGTCCACGTTGATATTCCGGATGTATCCCGCGACTTTGGCGTGGAGTTCCACTTCCTGGTACGGGAGAAACTCGCCCGCAATGGAGAGTGTGTTGGAGAGTGGAGCCCGCCGAACCTGGACGACGGCGGCGCGTGGCGCGTCGACGGCTGACGCGACTGTAAAGGAGTCACCCGAATGCCCGCAGCCACCGGTACCGCCGATCCAGAATGCGATTACTGCGATCTCCGAGGCTCCAACCAGAATTGATGATCGTTTACGCATGCCGACAATCACCCATAGCGCAGTTCAACGCCAACCAACCTGACGAACGGCGTCGGCCGATCACAAATAGGATTGAATTTCCCTGCATGTCCCCTCCCAATAGAATGCCGACCGATTTCTGGGCCCGCTTGTGCTGGAACCTGGCGTTCAGACGCTTGAGTCGATTCGCGAAGTTAGGTTCGAAAGCCACGACTTGCCGCAACAGACGCGGCGTCAGCAGGAAGGAGGAGGACGATTATAAAGCCAGCTTTGAAAACCCATGCTGGTGGATGGCACGACCATCGAGACCACAAGGGCGGAAGACCGCCGCGGAGGTGCAACCAGAGTAAAACCATGAGCTGGCGCCGTCCGCGGGAGGGCGTTGCTTAGAAGGCGCTGTCTTTCGGCGTCCCTAGCCTGCGATTTTACGGTCGTGGCTTTGTGTACTTCCGGGCCCGGCACCGCGAAACGAGTCGCAAGGCTCACCGTCAGCGAGCAAATGGCTAGAAGAACAATCGCAATCCAGTACCAGGACCGTAAGCTGATGCGAGTGCGAGAGTGTTCGAGCATCACCATTTCGATTAGCTGAGTGGATCGAGTATCACAATAGTATACACGGCATCGCGTCGCGTCGGCCCGCTAACGCAAGTCCGGCCGCTACTTAAATTGACGCCGCTAGAGCAGGATTAGGTTGTAATTCACCTCGCGTATAAGGCATTTCCGGATATAAAGAAAACGCTCCAGTGCGGCAGTGGCCGGACTGGAGCGAAGAAATCTGCTTCTGAAAAACAGCCCCCTCTCGCTCCTATATGGCAAGCAGAAATGCAGGAGCGAGGTTAACTGTGCTATGGCAAGTAGTATCGGAAAGACGTATAGAACATGTTTTCGATTGCGTGCGGCTTAAGGCCATCCTCGCCCGCCCACGCATTTCGGCTAATGTAGGAGTACTGCGGACCGAATTGCAGTCTGCCCTTGGGGCCATTGTATGGTTTGATCCAGAACCCGAAGGTACCTTCAACTACACTTTGAGTTTGGCCACTGCAGCTACCCACGGCGCCAAAATTCCAACCGGGAGACCCTGCAGCCGCAGGCAGAGTTTCGGTGTAGCATCCGGAATCGGCGTAGGTGGGGGAACCATACCCCACGACTTTGCCAGATATAGGATCCGTTTCATAGCGCCGCCCCGAATAGTCCTCGCCACCGTAGAGGTACACATCGAACTTGGGATAGTGAAGTTCGAAAGTAGCCAAACCCTGATAGCTGCGCAGCGGGGCTAGTGTGCCGTCGGGACGAACCGTGGCATCCGGCAGACCGGACGCGGCGTACCGGCCCAGGCCATTACCGTAAAGGGCGTGAAGCGCCAAATCCACGTGCTTGTTCATCACGGAGATACGGGCATTTCCACCAACTCCGCCTGCATTCCTCGAGTCGTTAAATGCCCCAAGGACCGACGCTGTCGCTCCACACCCGGGATTGATAGTGGCAGAAACTTCCTCGCAGGGATAAACGCGGTCGCGGAACCGGCTGAAGATACCGAAGATTTCATAGTGGCCGAAACCAGGATCAGCGACCGCTTTGACGATGACGTCTGGCATGGCATTGAAGGTATAGTTGGATGCGTTGGTACAGGTTGTAATGGGGTTACCGCCGGGGGTGGGGTTGTTGACAGTGCTGCAAGCCGTGATGGCGGGACTGTAGAGTCCGGCACCCACACCGTCACTGCCGAGAGCAAAGTTGTTGGCCGCGTTGGTTGCTGTGAAGGTTGTCTGAGGATTCTCCAACGAGACGGCCAGCGCGAAGCGATTGTTGAAGTTCTTGACTACGCGGAAACCCATTTGCCGCGCAAAACTGAAGCCGACATTATAGTTCGGGTCTATGGTCATCGGTCTGGCGGTATTCAGGTTGTCGATGCCCTTTCTGTTTTCCGTCAACAACGTCCACATTTGGCCGCCCGTGAAGGACCAGCCATTGTCAAAGGAAACCAGACCCCACGCCTGCCTTTGCCGCAGGGTATAACTGTTGGTCTGGTTATTGTTTGAAGTTGTGCCAGCCGAAAGAAAGTCAGCTTCGTAATAGCCGGTGAGCTTCATGTCGCCGACCTTGCCGTCCGCGCGCATCGTGATTTGCGACTGGCGGCCGGAACCAAAGAATTCAGAAACCCGGTTCGCGCCGCTGCCGGGCATGAAGATACTGTTAAAGGCGGTAGCATCTCCACCCGTCGCCCGATTGCGATACACCGTTTCACCCGCCAGGAATCCACCCGGTGTGAGCGTGATCCCCTTGAAGTGGATGGCCGCCGGGCTCTCGAACATATCTTTCACACTTTTCTGCGTTTCCTGCAGAGTCAGTGCTGAGTTCGTGGCGGACGTCTTCAAGTCCGTAACATCGCTCTTGAGCGCCATTACCGTTTGCCCTTGCTCGACCGTTTGCGCCACCGCGGTATCCGCCTTGGTCTGCGCCTGCACCGCTACGGTTTGACTCTGATCCAGCTTTTGCTCCAGTTGCTGAATTTTTTGATCGCGGGTTTGCACGAGATCGGCCAACTGCTTGATTTGCTGCTGTTGCGCATCGATCGCCTGCTTCATTTCAGTCAGTTGCTCCGACACCGTAGGTCCGGCTTTCTTGGCAACCATCTTCTTTCGCGGACTCTTGGCCGTCGTCGCACTGGTCGAACTTTGCTGATCTTGCGCGACCAGGAAACTGCCCGCAACCGCCATCGACAGCACTACAGTCATCATTCGTTTCATGCTTCCATCTCCTGAGAAATTAAAGTGTCAGTTCCAGACTTCAGACCAGGGCACTACCTCGGCATCTTCACCTAAAAGTCATTTTCTGAGAACCGCCAGCCTACTCCGCAGATTGTTAATAACTGGTTACATTCAGTTGAATATTCGGTGAATCGCGTGCCGCGTGAGTCTCAATTGAGTATTAAATAAGACTCTTGGCATTCGCCGCTCGCTCGCATAGACATTGCGGGATTGTGGACACTACGATGGCCTGCGCGCACCATCCAGTTGTGACGAAAGTAGCTCATATTCAGACGCCTATCGATGCCGTCGCGTGCCTGCAATCGATGAGCGGTCCATCTCAGATTGAGGAGACTTGGGAGGTCCAATTGGTGGAAGCATCGAGCCGCGTTAATGCGCGTCCGTAATCTCCAAGTCGGTTACCGGGGGTAGCGCGATGGCGGGTCGCAGTGTTCGGGCTCAGGAGTACGGGGGGAACGGATAGGGGAAAGGACAAGCGATTTCTCGACTTCGCAGATCACACGCGCAGAATCGTCAGTTCGGTTGCCTCGATGTTTTCCAGCACCCGTAACCACTCACCGGGTTCGGTAGATAAAATCAACACCATCGGCCCGGAAAAGGAGAGGAATCCAAAACCGAGCCGATGGCGACCTGAGGGGAAAGAATCCCCTCAGAAAGTTGGAGTTAGACCTGCGCGCATCGCCTTTAGCAAGGGACGCGGGAACCATTTTCAGAGTCTAAGGCAAGTAGTAGCGGAACGAACTGAAGACCATCGTGTCGATTCCGTTCGGTTGCCGGCCATCCCCCGACCAGGTATTGCGAGTTAGATAGGAGACCTGCGTGCCGTACTGGAATCTGCCCATTGAACCACTATAGAAACGATACCAAAAACCGATGGTTCCTTCCACCAAGACCCGTGTATCGGCAGTGCATCCGCTGAGAGTGCCGGCTACTGGCCCGGAAACGAACGTGCTCGTCCCCGGCAGGGTCTCGGCGTAGCATCCGGCATTGTTGAACCCCGGCGCGCCGTAGCCAACGATCACCGGCTTACTGGGATTAGTGTCATCGATACCCCAGGACCTGCCTGCATACTCGGCTCCGCCGTAACCGTAAATATCAAACCTCTTGGTCTTCACTTCCAGTGTGCTCAGTCCTTGTAGATTTTTGATGAGATGCACGGTGCCGTCCGGATTTATTGAAGCATCCGAAAGTCCACCCGGAGCGTAGCGTCCGATCCCGCTGCCGCCGGAGCCCTTCAACCCGAAAGTAACGCGCTTAGCCAACGTCCAGCGCGCGCTTGCGCCCAGACCGCCTCCGTTCTTGGAAGCGTTATGGGCGCCGATTGTGGAAGCGGCAGTGGTACCGCACAGAGTCGGGTTATTCGTGTACTCATCACAAGGGAATACTCGGCCGGTAAAGCGATCGTAAAGCCCGAAAATTTCGTAATGCCCAAAACCAGGATCAAACGCGATTTTAGCGATGATATCGGGCGCAGGATTGAAGGAGTAAGTCGCGGTCGTGTTGTAGCTGTTACTTGCTCCCGCTTGGCTGATCAGATAATTATTCGCGTTCCCGTGCGACGTCGCCGTGGCCTGGGGATTTTCGATTGCGATTGCGAATGCGACCTTATCGTAGTTCTTTGCCAGGCGAAGCCCCCACTGGCGCGCGAAATTGAAGCCGACGTTATAGGACGGGTCGATCGTCTTGGGGCGAGCATCGTTGGTCTTCCCCATGTCGTCGTCAGGAAGGATTCCTTTTCCGTTCTCCGTCACCAGGCTCCATGTTTGCCCGCCCAGAAAGCTCCAGCCGCTGTCAAACTTGGCTTGCGCCCATGCCTGCCGCAGACGAAGCGTATAGCTATTGGTTGAAGTAGAAGTAGAGGTGACGCCAGCGGACAAGAAGTCGGTTGAGATATAGCTGGAGAGATCCACGTTTTTCAGGCGGCCGTCGACGAAAACCGTAGCCTTGGACTGGCGGCCCGACCCAAAAAATTCGGACAACTGACTCTGGGAAGCGCCCGGCATGGTTACAGAGTTAAACGGCGTGGGTAAGTCGGAGCCCAACGCCCGTGAGCGCCGCACAAATTCCGCCGCTGCGTATCCACCCGGCGTAATGTTGATACCCCGGAAGCGGATCGTAATCGGGCTCTCCATCTGTTTGTTAAATACTTGCAGGTCTCCGCCGCTGGAGGACTGCACCGGATCCTGCAGCGAGAGCACGGCATTTCTTAACACGGGTTGGTTCCCCGCCGTGTCATTCACAGTCTTGAGATCGGCCATATCGCTCTTTAGCTCGTCGACCGTCTGCTGTTCCAGTCTGGCCTGAGTTTCAACGACAGCGGCTTTGTTCGCGGCTGCGTCGGCGGCCGCCTGCGCCTGATGCCAATTTAGCTGCGCCGCCTGCAGTTGCTGATTGAGTTGTTGGATTTGCCGTTGCTGAGCGGCGAGCGCGTCTTTCAGCGCTTGAACGTCGGCGGCCGTTACCGGCTGTGCCGGCGCAGGCGCGCTGGAGTCCGAGGTTTGTGCCCAGACGCCGGCCGCAAACGCCGTCAGCGCCAGAACTGTGAGAAACAGATACTTGGTTGCTTTCATAAGATGTGAATCCTCTCCTTTTTGAATTTGGTTGGCAACACAACGTTGTCAGCTGCGCCAGAACAAATCCCACCCTGGGAGCGGCGCGACATGTCGATCATTGCCGTTTTTTCCATACGCGTTTTTCGCGCACTACGTCGCCGAGTACAGATGTTACTGATCAACCCACCGGTAATTCGGAACCATCTCGCACGCCGGTTCTCAAGCCGGGAAAAGCTGGCCGAAATCTGGGAACCTTCATTTGGACTTTCCCATCGCAACGTCGCTCCGCAACCGCGTCGGGTTGTCTCGAGATTCGAATGGCACCATATGCAACAAAGTCCATTGTTATAATGGACTTTATTATAATTGTCAAGATAGCACCTGCCGTTCCATTCCAATAACTGCAGCGGGGGCGTTACCCCTCGTATTATCAGCGGCTTATGGGGTTCGTCAAAGTTCCCGACAAGGGAAGGTGTGCATTACCTTGCAGATTGAAGAACGAAAGATACCTCGTCACAGGCTCTCGCTGCCACGGGGATATCCGCTCTCGCTCGGCCCAAACTGAAAGGAGATGGCATGTCATTGAAACACTGAGTGAGCCGACACTACTCGCGGTCCATTGAGAGTATCAAGGTTCTTGTCGAGGGCCATTGTGACGATCGCGGGTCTGAGGAATACAACATCGCCCTCGGGACCAGCCGCGCCGAATCCGTAAAGCGAGCGCTGGTGCTTGATGGAATTTCCGCCGATCGCATCCGGGGCTACGCTCGTGGGTTTTACTCAGCAACAAAGCTCGCAGGATCTAAGGAGCAAACCGCGCAAGCAACAGTGGATGTGAAGCGCGATGCCAAGGCTGTGGCGGCAGGGATCAGCGAAGGCTGGAGCGCGACAAGCAACTCGATTTGAACACGGCCACAAAAGACCAGCTGCTAAGCCTACCGGGCATGACCGCGGCAGAGGCAGACCTGTGACGTGGCGCATTATGCCCAAGACCGAGTGTGACAGAATTGCGGATCGGGTCACCGCCAAGAAATGACGCCAGCCGGATCCTGCCAGTGAGCCGAGAACGGCGGACATCAGTTGTCAAATGTCGAAATATGGTCCGGACGGAGCGCGACTAATTTACTTCCCGAACACTTTTTCGATTTGTCCGACTTTGTTCTGAACTTTGCCGGTGTTTTTTTCGGCGTTGCCTTCGGCTTGTAAGTTAGGATTATTCGTGACTTTGCCGGCCGTCTCTTTGACTTTGCCCTTCACTTCATGAACAGTGCCTTTAATTTCATCCTTCGTACTGGTGTTCATTTGTTTTCTCCTTGTGGTTGAGTAACATAGGTGAGCACATCCTCAGTGTCGGGGTGTCGTTCCTTAGACATGAATGCTGCACAGTTCCTACGCGGCCTTACGCTGCGGCGGAACGCTCTTACCCAGAGCAGTTGCCAGAGCAATTTGGTGGTCTTGTTCGTCGATCAAGATCTCGCGAATTTGTTCGCTCATGGCATACTCGGCCAACTCCTCGCACTGGCGGACTCGCTCACGGTAATTTCGAATCGTTTCCGTTTCGTTTTCGAGATCGAACTGCAACATTTCGGTGGCTTTCTCTGATGTCCGGACGGTCTTGGCTTCAACCGCCGGCATACCTCCAAGATAATCAATTTGCTTGGCAATGATCAGGGCGTGACTCAGTTCTTGCGCAGCGTGCTTTTCAAGTTCGCCGGCGATGTTCATGAACTCAGCACCCTTCAAGACCTGGGAATACACGACGTACCCGATGATTGCTTGGTATTCGCGCGACAGATCCTGATTCAAAAGATCGATCAGTTCAGGACGAGATACTCTATTGAACCCTCCAGCAGTCGTTTCATCTTTCACAGTGCGTTCCTCCAGGATTTAGTGTGGGAGCCATTTTCGGCCTTCGGTCCTTGCAGTTGGTGGGATCGGAGTCATACTGACGGTACCAAATACACCCCACCCAAACTGTGCAAAACGGAACACTCCGGCGACAACAGACGCGATGACGGCGAATCGGCCCAGCCTAGTGACGATTAAATCTTCTTGAGAGACGGTTGGTGGATTCTTATTCGACCGTCATCATCCCGCTTAACGACTGCGTCCTCGTCGTTAGCTCGCTCAACTCTGCCGAATTCTCCATTGGGCTTTCCGAAGTTGCCCAGACCCTCGACGCGATCTCCGGGACTCAGTTCCTGATTGGTCGCGGACGGCTCCCAGAGCGGTGGTCTCTTGGCGCGATCCGAGTCGGGGACCGCCCCAGCGTGTGACAGGGTGGTTGGGGAGCTTTACGCAGTTTGGGTGTGGGCTTATTGGCGCCATGAGTCATAGTGTTTTCTGTCCCACGAGGCCAGAGGATGGCGCTTCGCCACGACTATTCATAGGCCCGATAGATAAAGGGTAGGCCTGGCAAGATTGGCGCGTCCAGTCCAAACTGCACAGTTCTGACAATTAGTTTGGCGAACCGGGCGAACGCGCGACTCGACGGCAACGAGACTCGGCAGGCTATACAACAAACATGGCGATGCCCGCGCCGAACATTGCCACAGTGGTGATCCCTACGACGGTCCATCCCAAGCGTGAACTCGGTTGGCCTTGCATCAGTTTCTTGTCCGATGCAATAACCAGAATTGCGACGAGAAGGAAGGAGGCTAACAATCCGTTGATGACTGCCGTCCAGTACAGGGCCTTTGAACGGGTTCGCCAAGTTCGAGTGCTCACTTTGTAACCACTCCGTCACCACAATGGATTTCAATGGCGAGAACTGTAGGTGCCGCACCCAAGCGGCTGGGTGCAATGAACGAGCACGCCACCGTGGCACACGGCTGCCCCTTACCTATTTCTCCACGGGTTCCTCCGACGTGGTCTGCCCATTAAACGCGCATCTTGCCAGAACCAATGTAAGGCCGTGCGGTAAGACACCTTGACGCACCGACACCCACGAGCAAATGCTCCCCTAAGCCAAGACCGTCAGGGTGTTGAACTGTGGCTCGGCGTAGATAAAATGTTGGCTCTACTCAGAGAAACAGCAAAAATCTGAGCTTCACAGCCGCATACCCGCCGCCGATCCTCTGACACTGTCCGTCTTCGATAGTTCAATTCCCTTGACCATGTGAACGGGGCACATTCTTTCACCTTCGAATGCTACATTTCGCAGGTTGGTACAGACTGGTCAAAACCACACGGTATGAAAACAACTCTGAAACTGGGTAGTGGTGCAGTTTAGATGCATTGATCATGGACACTCCTGCTCTGAATCGGCCGGCGTCAGACCGCCATCCCCAAATCGCTAGTCCAATCCACACGATTTTGGTACTTGCCGCGTTGGCCGGTTGGGCGATCTGGCATAAGAGTTTTGCAGATCAACTGAACGCGGCGGCGAACCCGAACCGCGTGCGCTTTTATATAGTCACCATCTTCTATGAATGGTTTTTGTTTGTTCTGGTCGTGGCCGGCGTGCGGCGTAGTGGCTCGTCTGTCTTCATCGTGCTCGGAGATCACTGGCATTCCGTCCGCGAAGTGCTGCGTGATATAGGAATTGCGGCTGAGTTCTGGATCGTCGCGGCGGCGCTGCTTTGGATATTTGGCTGGCTCCTGCGCATCGCAGGGTTGGGTCGCAATGTCTCCATGCTTCCGCATGGAGGTATCGAACTGACATCATGGATAGCGCTGTCCGTAACGGCGGGTATTTGTGAGGTAACGATCTTTCGAGGTTACTTACAACGGCAATTCATGGCCCTGACTAAGAACGCTCCTGCTGGCATTCTTCTTTCTGCCGCCACATTCGGCGCGGCTCACGCATACCAAGGCTTCCGGATGGTGATTCTGATCGGCATGTACGGAACAATGTTCGGGATTCTGGCCTATTGGCGTGGAAGCATTCGGCCCGGAATGATCGCCCATGCTTGGCAGGATTCGTTGAACGGAGTGCTTGCCGGCGTGACGAGGCGTTAGAGTCCGCGTGCTGAAGCCCAGTCATCGAAACGGGGATGGAAGCGGATAGAGGATATGCCACCGAACGTGCCCATCACCGCAGCCGGGACACAGAGCCACTATTGCCAGTGAGATCGTGGGGTTAGACATGCCAGTTTCTAAAGACAACCTCAAAGACCGCCTCGCCCGCTACCGCGAGATCAGAATCAGCGTGACCGGCAGGAAGTCTGGGAAGACAATCTCGGTTCCGGTCTGACTCGTGATGGAAGGCGAGAAGCTGTACCTCCTGCCTGTACATGGCTCCAATACGCAGTGGTACAAGAACGCGCTCCAGAACCCGACGATTCGGATTGATGCGCGTCGCGTGGGGGCAGAGTTCCGAGCGAAGCCGATCACCAAATCCGACTCGGTGAAATCTGTAATCGAGAAGTTTCGGGAGAAATACGGGGCGACAGACGTGAAGAAGTATTACTCGAAATTCGATGTGGCGGTCATCATTGAGATGAACTGATCGAAACCTTCAGAAAATTTTGATGAGACCAATCGGTTCCACTCTCGCCTCACTGCTTTGTGTCTTTTGCTTGGCTGGGGCTGCCTTGTGCGAAGGCAGCAAGTTCTCCCGATGCGCAGGTTGTCCCCGGCGACGACGGTCTGCCCAGTACCCCGGAGCCGCCGCCGGCAGCCCACTGACAAAAAGTGTCATTTCCGGCCCCAAGAATTAACAAAGTGGCAAACTCCCCACCTGCCAGTCTTTGAAATTGCATCGTATTTCCAAAGACTTAGCGAGTCGTGCGCAGAGACGAAGTCCGGCATTCGACGTGCGGTAACTAGAGTGACGTAACCCTCTAAATTCAGGGACAGGTAATGCGAAAGACCAAAGGATTTTCTCTCATTGAATTGCTGATTGTTGTGGCGATCATCCTGATCATCGCTGCCATTGCTATTCCCAACCTGCTGCGGGCGCGTATTTCAGCCAATGAGTCGGCGGCGGTGGGAGCGTTACGCACCCTGAATACGGCACAGATTTCATACAACTCCACCTATGGAACGGTGGGCTTCGCACACCCCTTGTCTAATCTGGCGGGCACGACCTGCGCCACCACTGCGCCCACCTCGACCACTGCTTGCTTGATCGATTCGGCCTTGGGAAACGGCACCAAGAGCGGCTACCTGTTCACTTTGGTGAATACCAGCGGAACCCCGGCCGGCAGTTATAATTTCATCGCTTCGCCGGTCGGCGTGAACCAGACGGGCGTACGGTACTTTTGCTCGTTTGCGGATGCGGTCGTACGCTCTAGTACTGCCTCGCTTTCGACCTGCGATGGCACTGTGAACCCGTTGCAATAAGGACTCTAAACAGCTCCGCCTTGTCATTCACGCTTTTACCTCCCATATGTCACGATCCCCGCAGCGGCTTAGCGGGTATCCTCGTGCTGCGCTTTTCGTTGAAGTTGAGCCGCTTTGCTCATTAGTTGCCGAGTGCGGTTTTCGAGGGATTTGGCCCGTTCCCGTTCTTGGCGAGATTTCTCACGTGCGGTCAGTTTGCTCTTTGCCATAAAGCCCAGCTTGCCATATACGGAGACGCTTGGCTATCCCGTTGATTACGAACTGTCGTCAAAGTGGTTTTCGCGGGGCCGGAAGGAAAGGATCAGAAGATGAACCGAGCGGCGTGAGGCGGCAGCAATAATTACAAACTGTGCAATCGTGAACAGCCCCCCAGCGACACCGCTGGTAATCTGTTTCTTGCAAATTCTCGGGAGAACAGGAGAACAACATGAAGACATTATTGATAGCCGTCTGTTTCGCAGTCGCCCTGCTGACCTTTGGAGTGGCTTCGGCACAGGACACTACGAACCATGACGATATGAAGGCTGAGGATTCCAAGAATGAGGTTCAGGTCACGGGCACAATTAGCGAGACCGGCAAGACTTTTGCCAGCGAGATGGATGGCAAGAACTGGACCATCATAAACCCAGATGCAGTAAAAGGACACGAGGGGCACCACGTCGTCTTGACCGCAAACTTTGATCCGGACAAGAAAGAGGCGCGCGTGGTGTCGCTCAAAATGGCAAAGTGACGCAGCGAAGCAGCATTCATCTTGGGTGACGCGCTGGCAAGGGGCAGTGCCCGCAACTGACAAGACCTACCTGGCTCATGTCTGAAGTCGTCTTTCGCCTGATTATCGGTTTTTGATCGAATTGCATTCGCCTGAGTGCGTCCGTGAAACCGGACTGCTCGGATGCCCTCCGGAGAAAAAGGCCGCAAAGCTTGCTGGCGTCATTGAGCAGGACACTTCTCCCGGTCCGGCGTAAAAGCAAGAGTTGCGAAATTGCGCCCATTTCCTGGAATTTTCGGAGCAACCCGGGCGGATTTCTCTGCACTTCAGACTGTGTGGCGGAGAGGGAGGGATTCGAACCCTCGATACAGGTGTTAGCCCATATAACGGTTTGGCAAATTCAACCCGTCCCCTACCTATTGCACGGAATCAATCAGTTAACGTCACGTCAGGTGTCCTTAGTCGGGCAGAATCAGGGTATTCGGCAGAGGTGTATGCACCTGAGTATGCACCTCCTCCAGCAGAGTTCGCACTGAACACCGAGCCCAGAGCGTACCGGTTTGTCATGTTCCCTGTGAGCGAACTTGGGCCACATCCCAGTTACGCTCGCCACAATCTGTCGGTACCAACGTTCAAACTTGCAGCGCTAGAGGAGCAAGGTGAATTCGCATTTTCGCGCCCACTCCTAATCACGCAAGACAAATTCATTATTGACGGATATGCCCGCTGGGAACTCGCAAAGCGGAAGGGTCGATCAAGAGTGCCCTGCGCCGAATGCGATCTCACCTCAGAAGAAGCACTCGAAGAGATGATTCGAGAACATCGCCGATCTCAGGGCTTGAACGATTTTATTCGGATCGAGCTCGCACTCGATCTGGAATCGCACTTCAAAGATAAGGCAGTCCTGAATCAGCAGACAGGCGGTCGACTCAAGGGTTTGTCAAAACTGACAGGAGCTGAAAAGGTCAATTCGAGAACAGAGGTTGCCCGAGTTGCGGAGGTTTCGCTCGGAAATGTCCACAAAGTGAAGTACATCCTGGAGCATGCATGTTCGCCACTGAAGGAAGCAGCGAGAACACGAGAAATCTCGATAAACCTCGCGGATAAGTGGAGTCATGAACCAGAGGCAGAACGGCGCGAGTATTTGCGGCTGTTGCGGATCGAACGGGGCCTAAGGCGGAAGGCGCGCCATCTTGTAGCGGCCGAGCTGGCGCGCACCGCCCCGTCAAAACCCGATGAGCATGTAATCAGACTATCGGACTTTGTCACACTCGCAAGTCAATTGGCTACGATTGCGCCCGAACGATCGAAGGAATTCGAATCGATCGAGGTCAAGCTGCTGGATGGTCCCGATTGCGCAATATATGTGACCGAAGGCCTTATCCGTGCCCTCACACCACAGCAGGAGAAACTCGTCAGATGATTAGTGAGCACCCAATTAAACAACTATTGCTTGATACCCAAGCCTATTGGGACCACGAGCATACTCCGGCTCATGTTCGCGAAAACTTTTTAAGAATCATCAAGTGCGGAACCATTGCTCTTGGCGCCGAGATTTTTGCGTCAGCCAATGAGTCGAAGCTGGTATATCACACACACACACCACAGCAGGAGAAACTCGTCAGATGATTAGTGAGCACCCAATTAAACAACTATTGCTTGATACCCAAGCCCATTGGGACCACGAGCATACTCCGGCTCATGTTCGCGAAAACTTTTTAAGAATCATCAAGTGCGGAACCATTGCTCTTGGCGCCGAGATTTTTGCGTCAGCCAATGAGTCGAAGCTGGTATATCACACCTGCAAATCGAGATTCTGTACCAGTTGTGGACGACGCGCTACAGAGTCTTGGCAAGAGGACATGCAGGCTATCCTTCCTGATGTACCTTATATCGGCATAACCCTCACGATGCCCATGGAATTTCGGCCGATTGTTCAGCAAAATCCACACATCCTTCGTGGAATCCCGGCTATGGGAGCGGAGGCCATACAACAGTGGGCAAAGGCTCGATACGGCGTGCGCTTGATTGTCCTTGTTGTGCAGCAGACCGCTGGCGGATTCCTTAACTTCGTTCCTCATCTGCATGCACTCCTCTCAGCCGGCGGTTTGAAGGAATCCAAGAACCGCTGGATTCATCGTCTGAAGTATGACGAGCGCGAGTTGATGTGCGCCTGGCGGTATGCGGTCGTTGCCTTTCTTTCGGAGGCAAATACGAGGAACGTGCTCAGCTCCGGCCTTTCGAGCGCCGAGCTCTTGGAAATGTTTACGACACAGTACCAACGCCCCTGGAATGTCTTCATCAGTCGGAACGGGTCAAAAGGGTTCCGGCTAAGGCACGATGGCAGGTACATACGTCGACCGCCGATCGCCCAACACCGTCTCACAAGGGTGGGGAATCGCGAGGTCGAATACCTGGCGAAAGATACGAAAAACAAGCAATTCGTACCGAAACGGTATGCAAACGAGGAGTTTGTCAGCATTCTGATGCAACACGTTCCCGATCGCGGTCGGCACGCGATGCGATATTTTGGACTGCTCTCACCACGCTCCAAAGCGCGACTATGGGCAGGGGTTTTCGTACTACTGAATCAGCGGAAACGACCGCATCCTCCCAGGCTAAGTTGGAGATGGCTTCGTCTCAAAACCTCCGGCGTCGATCCTCTCCTGGACACCCTCCGTCAACCCATGCACTGGGTAGGTCGGCTGGAACCGGTTACGGCGGCCTGATTTCCCGATTTTTTCTTTCCTGACTTGAAAACGATTGCCGCAGGCAGCTTCGGGTTAATTTCATCTGCTCAAACGACGTTATGAAAACATTTCCGTCCATCCAGGCCCTGCTTCTTGGATATTTCGTCTTCTGTTTTTTGGCTCGATTGCCGTCCGCGGAATCGTCGGCTCGTGAAATCGATTTTTGTCTTTCCTATATGTGAACTTAGCGAAGGTCATCCTGAATACGATTCGACGGTGTGAGCAACCGCAAGATTTCAGCGGAACTACAACGGCAAGCAGCCTGGTGACCCCAAAAAGGCAGCTCAGGCGATCGTCCAGTTGACGCAAGAACGGAACCCTCCGTTGCGACTCTTGCTCGGCAGCGATGCGTACGCCGCCGCGGAGAAGAATGATCTTGCGCGATTAGAGGAAGCACGAATTTGGAAGAAACTCAGCGTCTCCACCGATTTTGAGACGAAGTGAAGAAACGCGGCCATCCTCTATCCCGATTTCAGTCTGCCCTCCGTGCCCGTCTCGGAGAGACAACCCGGGTTTGCCATCAGCTTCAGTACCAAAATCTGCCAACTCGTCTCCGACACTGTCGAGGGAAAGCTGAGCAGATCCATCCCCGGTAGTGATATAGCCACCGCGCTCATTTCCCTCCGCGTCCAGAATAAGGATTCCGGAACCAACTATGGATCTCTTGAACCGCTTGCCCAGCACCATCGGGGCCGGAAGCGGAGCACCAATGTAGACTCGGTCGATTCCGTTCTGATCCTGCACGATAAGGCCGCGAACACGAAGAATGGAATCCGAAGAAACCGATTCCGCGTGTGCGACTCCGACTTTGGACCACGAGAAAAAGGCCACTGCGCTGAGCCACAAAAACAACAAAAACAGCAAAACACGCATCTGCCATTCCTGCCGCTTGGTAAGAATGTGGATTTCTTCCCGGAGCTTGCGTTCCGTGTCTTGTCCTGTCATTTCTCTTCCTTTCCCTTCGCAGATAGACCTGCCTGCTTTGCTACTTTGTCGATGTGAAATCCCGAAGGTGGACGGACAGCTCTTCCTGGAATTACTAGCGGCTAGTGAATCCTTCGTACAGATTCAGGTAATCGACGGGTTTGATACCAGCCAGCGCCGCTCCATGCCATCGCCTCCCTATGCCGCGGAACTTCGGACTAGCCTCTTGCGTATTACCCGCCAGAAAGCGTTATGGAAGCCCTACCGATGAGAACCGGAATCGTCTCCTTGATTGCCGATGTTTTTGCCGGGCTCGCTGCCCTTTTCCTCTTCTTTCTAGGTGACGGCTATTTTCATGTGGCTGCTGACTTGCGTACAGCCGTGGTGGTCTGGCCGTTCTGTACCTCGCGGCAGGGCTCCTCCGCGGCCGGGGGGGCCGGCCCGAGAACGTCTGGCTCAAAGGTCTTGTGGTGAGTTCCGGTGCCTCGCTGGTCACGCTCATTCTGTTATGGAATGAGGTGTTCCATCTTGAAATCGTCGTGCTCTTGCTGGTCACAAACCTCGCGGCAATTTGCGGAGTACACGTCCGGCGCCTTTGGGCGGCGCGTTCCCGAGTTCGAGCCGGGGTGATATTTCTTGTTCCCTTAGGAGTCCTTGTCGTGGCGGCGCTAACCGCCGCCCCGACCCTGGCCACGCGCATCGCGTCGCAGGAGATGGCCGCGCCCGCGCCGGCTTTTTCCATCAACCGGTTTGACGGCACGGAGCTGAGTTCCGCGGAGTTGCGCGGCCACGTGGTGGTGCTGGATTTTTGGGCCACCTGGTGCCCCGCCTGCCGCCGCGAGATGCCGGAGTTGGAGAAACTCTACCGCCGGTACGAGGGAAACTCGCGCGTCAGTTTCTGGGCCGTCGATGTGCAGAAGAACGGGGAGACTCCGGAAAAGGCTCGCGCCTTTATGCAGAACGCCGGCTACACTCTGCCCCTCGCTCTTGGGCACGAAGAGCGGCTCGCTGGGCTGCTCGAAGGCTTTCCATCGCTACTCATCATTGACACCGCCGGCCGCATCCGCCTGGTCCATACGGGCTACGATCGCTCCGAAAAATTCCAGGCTGAGCTCGCCGGGGAAATCGATAAGCTGCTGGGTGAGCGGCTTTGAGCCGCTTCGACCACGGGGCAGAGAAGGACAGCGAACTCGGTAGCCACCTATGGTAGCCAGCGTCGAAGCCTATGTGTCTAAGGGACTGGCGGAGAGAACTCAGGAAAAACAGCGAATTCGGTAGCCACCTATGGTAGCCACCGTTGTAAGCCTATGTGTTTAAATGTCTGGCGGTAGCTCTTCCTCTCCCCTGCTGAAGTACGCGCTGCGCCAGAAGTCAAGTCGCTTTCGCCAAGGAATCGCCTTTCGATCGCCTTAGGTTCGCCTGACAGGAACCTCGAAACCGTTCCCCTGGAGTCTTTCGTAGATCGGCAGCGAGAGCGAAGATCGTGCGAACACACTCAATTTCCTTCTTCGAACCGGGCACCAGGACGGTTCGATCTGACTGAATCGCCTTCCGCTCACCGTCTCTTAGCAAGAGTCGCCGACGCCCATCAGAAGACACCAGCATGCGGCGCAGCCCGTATCCGGCTTTTCCAACAACTCTAAATCCTAGGAGCGCCAGACGGCGCTGTCCGGCAGAAACTTTGATACCCAGTTCACGGCTGTATTCGGCCGCCATCGTCCGCTTCAGAACTTTCATGATCGAACTGGGAAGTGATCCGTCATTTTCGAATTCTTCTGCACAGTAGCGCACGGGAACCCCCGCATTCTTGCAAATGAATTCGTAGTGGGCAGCTTCATCCGCATCTTGAAAACGCCCCCAGCGGCTCACGTCATAAACGAGGATGACTTTGTATTCTGCTCGGCCACCAACCACATCAGAGAGTAGTCGGCGAAGTTCCGTTCGATGTTTGATCTCGATACCGCTCTTTCCCGCATCTGCATAGGTTGACACCACAAAATAGCCGCGGCTCTTTGCACACGCTCTAATCGCCGCTTCTTGATTGGTAATGGAGTATTGCTGATCCTCCGTGGACATTCGTACGTACTGCGCGGCGGGGATCAGGGGCTTTGTTTCCATGGAAGCTCCAAACAGAGAATAGATTTTCGAAAGGTGAGCCGGCGACGCTGCCAATTATCGCAGGGATCGTTTTTGAACGAATTCGATGCCGTGTTTTCCAATGCCGTCTTGCATTGGATCAAGGACGATCCAGACGCCCCGATTGCTGGTACCTTCCGTGCTCTCAAGACTGGAGGAAGGTTCGTGGGTGAGTTGGGTGGTCATGGGTGCGTCGGCGCGATTACCGTTGCGTTAGTGGCTACGCTTGAGCGCCGGGGCGCTAAAGATGCCGCTTCGTGGATTCCGTGGTACTTCCCGACAGTCGAAGCCTATGAAATGCGTCTGCGTAGGGCTGGGTTTGTGTCCCGGAGTGTGGAACTGATTCCCCGTCCCACTCCTCTGCCAACCGGAATGCGAGGATGGCTGGACACGTTTGCCAATCCGTTCTGCGCTGCGCTGCCACCCAAGGAACGCGAATGCGACGGTCTTCTAGATGAAGTTACCGCATTGCTCAAGCCCGTTTTGTGCGATGCCGACGGGCGTTGGGCGGCGGACTATGTTCGGGGCTGCGCTTTGCTGCAATCAAACCCTGAAGTGATCCGTCAATGACTGTCAGGCGGTTTCTCCACTGCGATGTCGCGTTTGGCTTTGCACTCGGTTGACGGATCGAAACTCGCGACACCCATGAATTCATCCTTCGAAGCGTGAAACTCAAGAGGAGGTCGTTGCACACGGACTGGGAGGCCGGCGAACTTGACCTTTCCATCGGAGTTCGTTCCGGCCTCCAGATCGAGCCTCCGCATCCCACCAAATCCATACTTGACGTGAACTTTGACGGTGGCTGCATAGACGGGCTTGCCGTCCGCGCCCCTTACTGTAAGTTCAACGGAACAGGAACCAGCACCGCCGTCTATGGTTGGAACTTTTTCGCCGGGCACTGGCGCTTGAGCCCGAGAAAGCAGAGGGACGGCGATCAGAATGGAACACGGAACACGAAACAATCTGTTCATATCCGCACAATTATACGAGCGCAGCAATTCAACAACAGCCGACCCTACGAATCGGACATCGGCGGTCGGATGGCCCCGATGATTGGTATACCAACCCTCTCAATCCTGTTTTCAATCACCGAGATCGTCGGAGACGAGTTTTCCGCCTCCCGGAATTGACAAGCAACGGATTCGGGAAGTGACTCCTCCAACTTTCGTGATAGCCAGCCCTGTAGCTCAGACTTGCGTTCCGGCGAAAGTGCCACAAAGCGAACACCGAGGTGACCCGTTTTCAGCCAGCAGATTGTCGATTCTGCCAAGAATCGTACTTCGTGATCCGGCAAGGTGAAGTGAACCTGCACGCATTCACCACTGTTGAGCGGAGCAAAGGTACTCAAGGCCATTCCGCCTTCGCTGATATTCACGCTATGGCAGCGAATTTCCCTGTTTCGAGTCAGGATGCTCACGGGAATGGAGATCGGACGCCGGAAATAGCGCCGTCGTTCTCTTAAAATCAGTCCGTAAGCAGGCTTTAGTGTGCTGCGGATTGACTGCGGAGAAAGAGGCCTCTCAAAGACAAACTCCGACCGCTTGCGCAAGGCTGTGCCCTCCGCATCACTGCCGCTGATGGCAAATGTCACCGCCGTTCGGTTCGATGGGGAGAGATGCACCTCGTCCAAGATCAGTCCGGCCTGTTCTCCTAGCTGGAGATCGACGATAACAGCATCAAATTTTCGGCGGTTCAAGAGATGAACCGCACCTGCCGCGTCCTGACAGACATCGGGCGAAATAGAAAATTCTTGTAAGGCGCGGCTGCACTGCTGAATTGTAACTCGATCAGCGGACACCAAAAGCGCAAGGGCGATTGCCATAGTGAAATACACTCCTTATAAGGTCGTCCTCTGTCACGATTGTTTCCCGCTTGCTTGTGCTCGGGCGTGCGGTTCAGGATTGTCGCCGCGCAGTTTGTCGTCAACCTTGTCAGCCGCTAAAGGCTTGCTGAAGTAGTAGCCTTGAATCTCGTGACACTGATGTGCCCGCAGGAATGACATTTGCGCTTCGTCTTCGACGCCCTCGGCAATCACCTTGAGCCTCAGGCTTCTCGCCATGCTGATGATTGCCGCTGTGATCGCCGCATCATCAGGATTCACGGCGACATCTCGGATATTACGCGGTCGATTTTGAGCTTGCTAACCCGATACCGCTTCAAGTAGCTCAAGCTGGAATAGCCAGTTCCGAAGTCGTCAATCGCCAACGTCGATCCCGTAGCTTTCAATTCCTCAACAACCGATAACATCACGTCTGCATTCGCGAGCAAGAGGCTTTCCGTCAACTCCAGTTCGAGGTATTCGGGGGCTAGGCGAGTCTCTTTGAGTACGCTCCGAATGGTTTCGCAGAAGTCCTCTTGCCGAAACTGGATCGCCGATACATTGACTGCTACCGCCACTGCGGGAAGCCCCTCGTCTTGCCATTTTCGAGCCTGAGAGAATCAGCCTCGCCGGTCGCTGGAGCGGAGAGGTGTAATCGGGCAAATTAACTGGCTCTTCCTCAGAACTTGGACGTTTCGTCATCCTCGATCACCTGATCTAACAGAGACCCGCTCACGGTCTCATCGGCTTTTGTGAACATTTCCAGCAGCCTCGCGGCGTTAGGATCGGTAGCCGCACGAGCTGCGAGCATAGGGCGAATGTCTTCGGATAAAGACATGGTCTTATCTCCTCCTCCGAGCTTAGGAGTCATGGAGTCAGCAGAACTGTTTCATAATGCTCACTCTGGGAAATTGGAGAGCACCGTAGTCTTAGACCCACGCTCGGAGGCAAACCGTTTGTTGTCGTGACCGTCGCTCACGATCCATCAAAGCGACCACAGTCCCTAGGCTCTGAGCGCCCGCTGCAAAGTGTTCACGCTGATCTTGAGTTTCTTGGCGATGGGTCGAAGTCCCAGTCCCTCACGCTGCATCCTCCGAACTCGCACCACATCAACCGGCACCTCACGTCTCCCGAGAAAATGCTCAGCATTCTAGGGGGGCGACTGTAGTGCACCCCCACCAACTAGACACAAGGGGCCATGTTTGAAGTAAGGGTTTGGGCGAACCAAGCACTCCTGCCCTTGGGCCACTAACTCCCGTGACGAATGCGCTGGCCCGCAGCTCACTCGCCCAGAACGTTTTTTAAGATCTCGATCTGCAAATGCGAACGCCCCAGCGCCCGCTCCAGTTGCTTGATCCGCTTCTCTTGCTCGGCATCGGGCCGCGCGGCTGCGCTTCTCCCCCCAAGCGCAGCCTTGGCTCCCGCTTCTCTTCGTCCTTCCAACGGTAATAGAGATTCGGAGCAAACTCGTACTTACGGCAGGTCTCAGCCACATTGCCGCTCTTCAGACCTTCCAACACAATCTGCCATTTCTCTTCCGGAGTTCTCTGACCTTCCGCTTTTCTCGACATTCTCGCCTCCTGGCGGAGGCCCCAAGCCTAACTAACTTCCGTGTCCAGTTCTAGCGGGGTGCACTACACGTGTCAGGAGTTGGTCTTGGCCAAGAACTACTTACTGGCGGGAAGCCTTCTTCATCCCTTCCGCTGCCCATGAAATTCCGTGCGAGGGCAAAGGCTTGTAGACCCAAGGAACAATCGCTCTCTTTTCCCTCGAACTCTTGGGCGTTTCTAGGCCGTGGCACCTTTTGTATTTCCTTTTGCTTCCACACGGACATGGTGCATTTCTGAGCGGGCAAGGGGAATGGGTTGTAAGTGTAGGAGCACTCATCAATTAGATCCCAACGCAGAGTGAAAAAAGGGCAAGCCCGATGCCCCGCCCTTTTACGCAACGGGTGTCAAAGTCGTTGCAGTGATCGGGCCGTTCGATCACGTTCAGCCCACATTACAGAAGCCTGGTACTGGCATCTGTCCGTAATTGCTCACCAAATAGTTACCAAAGGGATGGGTTATCCTGTGTCAACAAAACGAAAACATCTCTGATGACCCGAAGAATCAATCTGAAAAAGATCGGCCTGGGTTGTTTCCAAATCCAAAACCCGAATGCTTACGCATAAAGCCGGTGCGGATGCGAATGCGAGACCCCAGGGGCAGTTGAGATCTAGAAAAACGCTTCGCGTTTCCCACATCCCCACACCCCCGGCGGCTACGACGGACAATTGTCTAACAAGGCGTTACACTAACACTCCACTTGGTACAAAAGACCGGTCTGGTCACAGCCCCCCGTCGAATCATGTGCTTTGCTGCACACAAGACAGTTCGTAATGTGCATCCTCAGTTTATAACGGGCTTCGGTAAACCATGCCGCCAAGTCTCTGAAGGTTCTCGTCTCGTGCGGCATTTGGACTGCTTGTCTGAAGATGAGTTCCACTCGCTAACGACGCCACGGCTTGTTCCAGGTCATTTTCCAATTGGTGCTACTTACCACGGGGCATCAGACCACCAACGCTGATGCCGCCTTCGTTCGTGGCTTCTCGGTCACTGTGTAGTCACCCATCAATCTATTGATACCGAAGATGATGGCGAACAGAATGAGCGAGGCTCCCACCCCCTGATCGAACCCCAGACCAGTGAACCAGCGCCGCGCCAGTGCATGCGCAGTTCCTCCACCAGCTTCCGCTCACTGGTGATGTCGTACAGATAGCCGATCAGCAGAATGCGCAACAGAAGCTCGGGATCAATCGATGGACGACCCGTCTCGCTGTAACTCGCCTTCAGCCGCTCGCGCACAAAGGCAAAGCTGATGTGTTTTTCGATCAGCCGCAGCAGGTGGGTCTAAGGAACCTGATCTTCCAGGCGGAAGTAGTAGAACAACGCTTCCGAGCGGTCGTGTTGCCCCATCATGATCAGCAGGCCTCCGACGAATCGGAATCAAACAGAGCATGGGTAGATGCTTTCTTCTAACATGCTTCTGCTGAATCTCATCCTGCTAATCGCAGTGACTTTTTCAACACCCACAGGATTTTTACGTCAACGACCAGTTTGAGATCATCGCCCATCCCCATGAGTCTGCGCCGTTTGAGTTCACAAACCGGCCCGCTTAGCGGGTGCAACTGTTTGCAGATTGACAGGGCAACCGCAGCCGAACATACTGTCGCCCATCTTTTGGACGCTTCTGTCCTAGTTTGTCCAACGCCAGCTCCGCCACCAGCCGTTTCAACTTGCCGTTCTCTTTTTCCAGGTCCTTCAGTCGCTTCGCCTGGTCCATCTTCAAACCGCCGTATTCTTTCCGCCAGCGGTAGAACGTCTGCATGGTGATCTCGGCTTCTTTGCAAGCCTGTCGGGTGGTTTTTCCGTTCGCGATGCTGACTTCAATCTGCCGCAGCATCGTCACGATCTGCTCTGGCTTGTACCTCTTGATTGGCATGACCCGCTTTTCCTCCAAGTGGATTCTCTCTCATTCCACTTGGTACAAATAGGACCGATCACGTCAGCTGATTCAGGAACTAACGGGGTTGAGCGAAGGCCACTCCTACCACCGCTCCATTATTCCATAATTCTTCGGGACGGGTTTAAGCTGTGGGGTGTTGTGCATGACGAGTGCGTGCATTTCCATCGCCCTGGCGGCTTGAGTCCGTTGACTGCCGATGCGCTGGTCGAACTGACTGGCCTGCTCGATGTGACCGCAGTCCTGACAAATCAGGACGATGCCTTCCGAGGTCTTGGCGATTGAATACATTATTACTCCTTTTGGCTTTCCGAACTCAAATAGGCGTCATTCAATGCAATCAAGTTCCCGCAGCTTTGTGCGATGCGCCTCAACGGCAAGCCTTTTGTCGTTGCAGTCCCTGCGCGTAGCCTGGAGTTCGCCCAGCCGTTCCATGTATTCCGGATACAGTAAACGATGGCTCGGATATAGTAACTGACGTGCAGCCGTGAATTCCTTAGCACTGGATGCCTCGTAAAGTCCAAACAACCGAGATCCTTCGTTATCTAGGAGCGTTGCGTTTGGCATTTTAGTTTCCCCCCTAGTTATATGAGATGTTTACATCCCATGTTAGTTGCGCACGATAGTCCAATTACTAGCAGAACACCGAGCAATCTCGAACATGTTCCAAAGGCATACCGGAGTCTCCGTTTTTGCATCGCCTTGTTGCTGGCAGCACTGGCTGGACCGCAATACTCACCAGCGCCCTTAGCTGGGGCCGGTTTCCTCTCCCCAATCTCTGTGCCTCCTCGCCTAAGGAACTCTAAAAGGGAATCGGAGCGGAATCTGTCATAGGGGTCTGGTTGACCACCAGCCAGTACAGGCCCGGAGTTTTCACGGTCGAGCGGAACTGATTGAAA
>Ga0302324_100004162_pt1 | contig 32190 bp, 29 predicted proteins | sample Palsa_T0_1_FD_201949 | JGI IMG/M metagenome (GOLD analysis project Ga0302324, IMG submission 201949) | Peat permafrost microbial communities from Stordalen Mire near Abisko, Sweden - Palsa_T0_1 | ecosystem: Environmental > Terrestrial > Soil > Palsa > Peat permafrost | place: Sweden: Abisko... | reverse complement strand
GCCAGAGCTCCTCGGTATCGAAATACGCACTGCGTTCATCGAGGTCGCCATCGTGGGCCACCAGGCAGCGGAAGCGGTCTGGCCAGTTCCCGCTCGTCCGCTCGCGCGCTTTCTACTTTGAGGTCCTGCGCTGGCAGATAGGGCCGGTGGCTGGAGCTCTTGCCCCATTGGTCGAGCCCATGACCTGCCGCGCGACGCGTCTCCACTGCGCCATCAGGTCACGCCAAGACTGTGCGGATGTGCGGATGGTCTCCAAACCCCGGCGACCACACTCACGGGGTCAGACCGTGAGCCAGCTGCATCGTGCAGCCTCCGTAGGTAGGGCGCCGGTCTGCAGCGCGGCTTACGCTCGGAGCGAAGCCGGGCAAGGCTTGGCGAAAGCGCTGCGCTTTCGTCACTTCAGGGAAAGCAACCGCACATAATCGACAACCCGTCGAAGCCGTCGCAGCACAGATCAGACGGAACTTCGCAGTCTCCACAGCTCGGCGCACCAGAACAACTCGGAGCGGGAATACAGTCTCCCGCGGTCCCACCGCAGCTGCGAGAGCAAACCTCATCGGACGGGCAGAGCGCACCGCCGCACGTTGCTTCGACACCGCACAGACTGCAAACCGGTGCAACGAACGTCCCGTCTTCAATCAATTCGCCAAGCGACCCGACGACCAGGCCGCCATCGATGCCAGTGCTTCCCCCGCTGATGCCGGCGCCACCAAAATCAAAGTGGTAGGAGCCCTCGACACCGAGGACCGAGTCGACGCGCGTGAGCGCTAAAGTCGCAGCGACGGGTTCCGAGACGTAGCCGCCGTAGTACGGGCTAGAGAAGGCATACTGAACCGCGAAGGGGGGGCCGGCGTCAGCGGAGAGTTGGTAGGTCCCCGGCCCGAGCCCCGGCGCAAGCGTCAGACGAATGGTGGCAGCCTTCACGTTCCCGCTGGACTCGCCGAGGTCGGTTTCTAGGCCGCACCCGGCGGCGACCGACCCTGCAAAGAGAACCCGCGGGCCCAGTGGGGAAAGAAAGCTGCTCGCGGCAATGGCCTGACCAACCGAGCCCCCAGCGAGCAATCCCTCGTTCACCGTGACTTGCCCGGCGCAGCTGCTCTTGCTGCCATCGTCAACAGCACAAGCCGCCAAGGCCATCAGGACGCCGAATGTCGCCAAGATGGGTCTCATGGATTTGCCAGGAGACTGCGCGCATGCCCGCACCATCGCAACTGCCCTAGGGGCTGCGCATTTAAACCGACTTTGTAACGCGAACGGTTTGAATGACGAGTCCTCGGTCGAGGCACGACTTGAACGCTTGCGCGGGACCGCTGGAAAGCCTGCCTCCACCTGCGATTTCACACGTGCCCAGGTCCCAGACTGCCACTCGGGCCCTGCCGAAACTCACCTCGGTAGGACCATGCGGGAGAGAGAGCCGGGCGAGGCTTCGATGCCGTAGCGCGATGGGGCCCAGTGTGCTTGATTCCGCCTGCCCCCAAGTGGGGGGCTGCGGTGGTAGCTCAGTTGGTAGAGCACGAGCTTCCCAAGCTCGGGGTCGAGGGTTCGAATCCCTTCCGCCGCTCTCGTCTTCTGCTCTGGGGAATCTTCCTAGAGCGATGGTTCGTATTCCGATTCCGCTCCTGAAGGCCGTACTGACCGTAGCCCCGCGCAGTTCAAGCTGAGGCTCGGTGACACGGTTGGTGTTCGGGCACGCAAGACCTGAAAGGCGAGGCCCACGGGCGCATCGAGCGGACGCGCCAAGCGGACCGCTGCAGGCCGCCCGCTCAACTTTGCCACGAGCTGTCTCCGAAAGGATGTAGCGTTCCCTCCGTCAGCGACGCGAGGGGAACGCATGCCGGACGAGTCAAACTTTAATAACTCGGGGATGGAGGACACCTTTGCTCTGCCGCCGAAGCTCGACGCTGCGCGCGAAACGCAGCCGGAGACCGGACGGCAAGTCGGCCCGTACCGCCTCCTCCACGTCATTGGCGAAGGTGGCATGGGAGAGGTGTGGCTCGCCGAGCAACTGGAGCCGCGGAGGAAGGTAGCCCTCAAGCTCATCAAGGCGGGAATGGACACCAAGCAGGTGGTGGCCCGCTTCGACTCCGAGCGCCAGGCGTTGGCGCTCATGGACCACCCCGCCATCGCCAAGGTGTTCGACGGTGGGAGTACGCCCGAGGGCCGACCCTACTTCGTCATGGAATACGTAGCGGGCGTACCAATTACTGAGCACTGCGACCGACAGAAGTTGTCCACCTCCCAGCGGCTCGAGCTGTTCACTCAGGTCTGCGAAGGCGTCCAGCACGCACACCAGAAAGCCATCATCCACCGGGACCTGAAGCCCTCGAACATTCTCGTCTCGCTGGTGGACGGCAAGCCACAAGTGAAAATCATCGACTTCGGAATTGCAAAAGCAACCGGCGGCCAACTCACCGAGAAGACTCTCTTCACCGAGTTGGGCGCCATCATTGGCACGCCCGAATACATGAGTCCCGAGCAGGCGGACCTCACCGGTCAGGACATTGACACCCGGACCGATGTCTACGCGCTTGGCGTGGTGCTTTATGAGCTCCTCACCGGCGAGCTCCCTTTCACTTCGAAGGAGCTGCGCTCGTCCAGTTACGACGAGCTGCGCCGAAAATTGAGAGAGGTGGAACCGCCCCGTCCGAGCACCAAATTAAGCACCTTGGCAGATGAGGCGCGGCACGCAGCGACCAACCGGAACACCAACCCAGAAGCCCTGCAGCACCAGCTCAAAGGAGACCTCGACGCCATCACCATGAAGGCGCTTGAGAAGGAACGGGACCGCCGCTATTCCACCCCGTCGGAGCTTGCCCAAGACATCGCGAGGCACCTCCGGAACGAGCCGGTGGTGGCACGGCCGGCCAGCACCGCATACCGTCTCCGCAAGTACGTCCAGCGTCACCGCCTCGGCGTGAGCTTGGCCACCGGGCTGGTCGCACTCCTGGTGGCTTTTGCCCTGGCCATGGGCGTCCAGGCGCGGCGCATCGCTGTGGAACGAGACAGTGCCATTCGCGAGAAACAGTCCACGGAGAAGGCGGCGCGATTCCTCGGGAACATGCTGTCCGGTGTGAAACCGCAGGCGCTCGGAGCCGCCATCTGGAAAGACCAGCGCGAGCGAGTCGAGAAAACGCGCCGAGCCAAGGGCGCGTCGGACGAGAACGTGTCGGCAGCGCTCTCCTCCCTCGATGGAGCGCTCACCGGGGTCAATCCGACACAGACTGCACAGCACGTCCTCGACGAGCAGATTCTTGAGCCCGCCGGCTTGGCCGTCGAACAGCAGCTGGGAAGTGAGCCGAACGTCGCGGGTTGGCTGCAACACCAGCTTGGAAACTCGTATCGGGCGCTCGGTCTCTTCAAACAGGCTGAGCAACACCTGCAGCGCGCCATCGAGATTCAGTCGGCCGGATACGGACCCGACAACCCCAGCACACTTAGCACCACTGTGGACCTCGCCTCCACCTACGAACAGTACGGTCGCTACCCCGAGGCCGAGAAGCGTCTGCTCGAGACTCTGGAGCTCATACGAAAGCACGGCGTCGAGAGCACGCCAGGTGGGCAATATGGTCTGCAAAGGTGGAGTGCGACCGAAATCTTGGCGGCCGTGTATGTGCAAGAGGGTCGCTACCCGGAGGCTGAAAAGCTATTCCAGGAGAATCTGGAGCCGCGTCGTCGTCTCGATGCTCCGAGGGGCGATACTCTCCTCGCAGCCGCCGGGAATCTGGCGGCTCTCTACTATCGCACCGGTCGGATCGCGGAGGCCGAAGCGCTGCTACGGCCAACTCTGGAGGAGGACCGAAAAACCCTTGGCCCGGACAATCCGGAGACTCTTCGGGCCATGCAGCTGCTCTCCCTGGCGCTCATGGCCCAAAGTCATTACGCCGAGGCGGAGACGACCGGGAGGGAGCTCCTGGATGTCCAGCGACGCGTCCTCGGGCCTGAGCACAAGGACACGCTCGCAACGATGAACAACCTGGCCAACATCTCCGAGAGCCTCGGCCATTTCAAAGAGGCCGAGGCACTCCTCCACGAGGCCGTTGACGGCATGCGGAGCGTTGTTGGTCCTGAAGCGCCGGCGACGCTCGCGACCATGAATACACTCGGAAACGTCTACGCCGACGAGGGGCGCTACGCCGAGGCCGCGAAGCTTCTCGAGCAGACGCTCGAGGCACAGCGAAGTACGCTGGGCCCAGAGCACCCCTACGCGCTCGAGTCAGCCTTCGCTCTGGCAGACGTGTACGACTCAGAGGGCCGTTACACCGAGGCGGAGAAGCTCGCGCAAGGGGTCGTGACAACCTACGAGCGCACGAAGTTCCAGGACGTCGAGAGCGTGGCGGCAGCCCGAGTGGCCCTCGGCCGAGCGCTTGGCGGACTCAAGCGCTATCCCCAGGCGGAGCTGCAACTGCTCGACGCAGAGCACCTACTAGCCACGACGAAGGGCCTTCCACGCAAGAAGTGCCTCCAGGCGCTGGTCACGCTAAACGAGGCCTGGGACAAGGCTGCACCCGGGGCAGGGCACGCAGCGTCCGCCGCGACATGGAAGGCCGCGCTGGCCGGCACTGAATGAGAATGTCCGAGACCGCGCGGGCGCACACCATTCTCGAACGTCATTCCGAACGTACGGCTGGGAGTGTCTGGGCGCCCTTTCCTGAGGCCTCGACGGGTGGCGAGGGGTCCTGCCAAGACCCCGTGGTGACGTTCAAGAGCCCGGGGCTAGCTTCCCAAGCTCGGGGTCGAGGGTTCGAATCCCTTCCGCCGCTCTCGTTTTCTCCTCTGGGGAAGCCTCCCACCGAATATGGGATCCTGGTCCCAAGCGCCCTCTCGAACGTCGTCAGCGGGTCGTCAAGCTCGGGGTCGGCTGAGGGTACTTACGCCGCGGCGTCCAGCTGGAGTGAGCGGGCTGCGGCCGCTACCCTTCTGTTCAGGGTTGGGGCATCGCCACTCATCAGGCGGCTATCGTGTGGGCTCGACATCGAGCGCGCGGAGCAGAGCCTGGCGGAAGCGCGCGGGCTCTTCGTAGTGCGGCATGTGGGCGCTGGCTTCGAACCACACGAGTGACTTGCCGCGGGGAGCGTCGAGCGCGTCGACATATCGTGCCACCAGTTCGGGCGGAGTCGCGAAGTCGTGTCGTCCTTGGAAAAACACGATTGGGACCGCGACGCGTGAGACGAGCGTCCGGAGGTCGAAGTGCTGGAGGTGAGCGAGCATCCGCCCCTGCGTCCGCTCGATGGCACGCAGAGCCTGCACCGCTTCGACGATCGAGTAGTGCGGCGATGCCAGGAGCCCCCACACGTTCGCCCAGAGCAATCCGATGAACCCCCGACCCCGATGGATGCCGCCATACGCGGTGACCCATCGTACGCGCGTAGAGAACTTCTTCGATGTGTCGTGCGGTGGTGGACCGATCGCCTGCAGCTGCCGTTGAGCGCGGCGGTCGCCACGCCGTGCGGCCTCGTCAGAGGCGAATGCATAGGCGTACCCCTCGCTCTCGGCGAAGTCGACGTCGATGCCGACCGCAACGATGTGCCCGATGCGCGCAGGGTTCTGCGCGGCTGCCAACGTGGCGAGTGTGGCGCCGAGCGAGAATCCGAGAATATCCAAGCGATCTACCTGCAGCCGCGCGCAGAGGGCGTCGACCATGGCGCGTACGTCAGCCACGAGTTGCCTGAGGTTGATCGTCGTGGGGTCCGCACCCCACGACTTCCCCGTGCCGCGTTGATCCCAGTAGGCGACCACGAAATCTGACTCAAGGTGCAGTCGCCGCTCCAGCGCACGCGCCTCATGTATGAGCGGCAAGCCGGGACCCATCTGTACGATCAGCAGGACACGCCGCGAGCGCGGGTCGCCGCGCAGAAGCACCCATTGGGTCGCACCGTTGACGTCAAAAGATTCGAGAGAGTCGATGCGTTCCGTCGTCATCGGGTCGCCTTTCACGGTCTCTTCAACGCTCGATGGAACTGTCGCGCAGCGTGGAGTGTAGGAAGGTTTTGACGGAGTGGCATGGCTTCGCTCCAGCCTGTGGGATTCCGACTCCGCGACGCGCCGGGCCTTGCTGCGGCCTCAAGCCGTTGCTATTTGCCATTTGTTCTCCGTGGCGCGTCCTATCCGACTGGTCTTCGTCCTGACCGCGCTGGTCCTGCCGGCCGCCGCACGCGGTGAGGACGACGACCCCCGCGCTGCGCCTGCACCCGAGCGCGTCAACCTCCAACCAGACACGGCCTCTGCCGAGGTGGCACGGATGGCCGCAGTGCTCGACTCGCAGGTGGGAACTGCGCGGCTCTGGTATTGGGGCTGGTCGGGCTTCTTCGGGGCGGTCATGACGGTCGGGACGGTAACGAACGCTACGACGACCGGAGGCGCGCAAGAAGCAGCTCAGGTCAACATCGCCAGCAGCGCCGTCTACCTCTTCGCAACCCTGGTAAACCCGCCGCCGGTGGCTTTCGACTGGGAGCCTATCGGGAAGATGCCCGAGAGCACCCCGGAGCGGCGAGCCGCCAAGTCCGAGGCCATCCGCGCTCTGTTCGCGCGTGAAGTCAGCAAGGAGCGCTCCTACCGGTCGGTGTGGACTCAAATCCTCGGGCTGGCGGTGAACGCTGGCGTGAGCGCGTACATGTACTGGGGACTACACATTGGAGGTCGCGCACTCCTCAACCTCGTCGCTGGCAGTGTCATCTGGGAGGCCAAGTGCTTCACGAGTCCCACCGCGGCGTCGCACTTGGAGGCTGAACTCCAAGGCACGGGCTCGCTGCAACTCCAAATAGCCCCAATCGCGCTGGGGCCAGCTGGGGCAGGCGTGGCGGTAGTGGGGCGCTTCTAGATGAGGCTCAACCCGCCCAAGTACCATCGGCGGGCGCGGGCGGCGCCATGGGCGTTCCTGCCGGGTAAGCTCTTCTTTTCTGCTGGTCGCTCGATGAAGCAACAGTCCACAGACGTTTGAATCCCGTTGCAACGAAGTGTCCCACCCTCGAGCGGCAACGCGCGGCGGCGGTCGCCCTTCTCGGGCTTTGACTGAAACGAACGCGGCACCATCTGGAGGTCCAACGTGCCAGAGCAAGTCTCCCGCCCGCATTCAGGCAAGAGCGGATTTTGGCTCTGGCGATTGCTCCGCCAACGCAGCGTCCAGATTGCCATCGCATTCTGGGTAGTGACGAGTTGCGCTGTCTTTCCTTTGTGTGCTGACGGCAAGTTCCCTCTGAACCGCCCAGCGCTCGCGAGCCTCTCTCTGCGGTTCCAGGTTATTGCCCCAATTATTGGCGCGGCGTTTGTCTTCCTTCAGATGGGCGTCGTGTACTTCCTTACGCGTCGCCGCACGGTTCCAGACATGGCGGGCCGTGCTCCCGCCGAAGCGGTGGCCCGGCGCGAGGTTCTCTTTCTCTGGGCTTATGGAGCGATCATCCTCCTCGCCGGGCGGTGGCTCGGCATCCGGCTCTTCGGCGAGGGCATTGGCCTGCATCTCAACGGAGCACTCTTCGGCTGCACGCGCATGGTGTCGCCCAAAGAGGTATGGGTCTGGGCTGTCTACAACTTCGTGTTCTTCGCCGTCATCCCGTACTTCGTCTTTCGCTTGCGGGGGTATTCCCGGGAGGCCCTCAATCTCAAGTCGAGCAACGTTGGGAATGACATCCTCGTCATCGTGGTCATTATGGCGATAGGTGCCACCTTCGATCTACTCGTTGGCGGTTTCCTTAAGTTGTCGCCTCATCAGATGTTGATCGGCGGCGCCCTTACCTTCGTGACGCACCTCCTCGGAACCGGCGTACCCGTCATGATCTTTATTTACGCCATCCTTTTCCCGCGCTACCTCCGACTAACCAACTCGCCGGTCACCACGGTCATCTTGGGAGGCGTCAGCTATGCGGCCGTCCACGTATTTGAGTATTGGACGCGCTACGATTCCCTGCCGCACGCGGCTCTATCCGTTATCTTCGTCTTGCTCCAATTCGGTCCACCGGGCTTGATGAAGTCTTACCTGACTCTACGGACCGCCAACGCCTGGGTCCATCTTTGGGCCTACCATGCGATTACTCCGCACGTCACCAACGACACTCCCATGATTGTCGACATTTTTAGGATTCGTTGACGCCGAAGGGCCTTGATGACTGAAACCTATCGCGCGGTAATGTTGACGAAGAAGGGCGGTCCCGAAGTTCTGCAGGTCGTCGTGTTGCCGGTTGAGCACCCTGGTCCCGGCCAGTTGCGCGTACGGGTACGCGCAGCTGGCGTAGGTTCAACCGACCTGCTGATGTTCGCCGGCACTTATCGGTACGCGCCAGGAATTCCATTTGTGCCCGGCTATGAGATTGCGGGCGTGGTCGAAGCCATTGGTGCAGGTGTCACCGGCTTCGAACTAGGTCAGCGGGTTGCCGCGCTCACCGTGCATGGCGGCTTTGCAGAACTCCTCGTGCGTGGGGCCGAACACTTTCTGTCGGTCCCAGACGGAGTTAGTGACCGCGACGCGGCTGCAGTGATTCTCAACTATGTCACCGCGTGGCAGATGCTTCACCGTGTCGCCAAAGTGAGGTCGGGTCAGACCGCGCTGGTCACCGGCGCAGCAGGAGGCGTCGGCACAGCCGCTCTTCAACTGCTAAGGCTGGCGGGCGTGAAGACGTACGGTGCCGCGTCTGTGGCGAAGCACGCCACCCTTCGTGCACTTGGCGCGACGCCGATTGACTACCGAGCGGGAAGGGTTGACCGTCTCACGCGTGCTCTCGAACCGACGGGTGTCGACTTCGTGTTCGACGCGGTAGGTGGCGCTAACATCGGTCCGTGCATCGGCGCGCTGCGCCGGGGCGGCACTGTCGTCGGATTCGGTTTCATGGGGGTTTCCGGCATGTTCTCCACGCTGGCGATGTTCGCCACTCTCTTCGTCGGTGCGCTTCTTCGCGGACGCCGAGGCAAGTTCTACGGAATCAGCATGTGGTACCGGAAAGACCCCAAACCACTGCGTGAGGACTTACCTAAAATCTTCACGCTCCTCGGAGACAAAAAGATCGACCCCCTCATCGCCCGAACGTTCCCGCTCCTCGAAGCGAGACAAGCGCTCGAGCTTTTGGCGGCCGGGGGCGTCGAAGGCAAAATCGTTCTTGAGAATAGCTGAGTCGGAACGCCACTTTCGGGCAGAGGCCCACTAGAACTCGGAATCCGCTCTCAGCGTTTCGAGACATGGTGGGGAGCACTGCTCTACTCCCCTAGTTGCTGAATCGCGATACGCAGTGGAGTGTCGGAGATGCGAATGACACCGCCATGAGGCGTGTCCAATTCCTCGATTAGAAATACCCCGGCCGCGAGGGCAAACGATGCAGCTATGGCTGCTGCCAGAACGGTCGCGTTTCGTGGAGCGACCATACCCATGCCCGCGAAGATGATGCACAGCCACGAGATGAGGATTCCAAGGAATGGCGCGGGCAGCGATCCAGCTTTCCGAAACTGAATCAACCAGAGCGCCCTCGCGAGGTCGGCACTGATGCTGACCGCGCGGGCTTGAACCTCTCGCTGCATCTCGTTTTGAGGGATTAGTGCGCGAAGCCGCGTCTGGACGCCAGCGAGTTCGGCTCCTCCTCCGTCCAGTCGGTCCAGACTTGACCGTTGGAATCCCTGTTTGGTCCAGAGCGCCGCGATACTCTTCTCGGAACCCTCCTTCAAGAGACCGCGCGCTGCTGTCGATTCTCTCCCATACGAGGCCATCGTTCGGTCGAGCAGGATGATGTCAGTCGCCACCTCAGCGATTCCGCTACCCTTGGCGTCAAAGGAGTCCTTGGCCGAGCTAACCATCAGGCCGAGAACGAGGGCAGTCATCGTACTCAGCATTCCAACGATCTGCTTCAGTGACTCTTTCGAGTCGGCGTTGAGGTGGTGCGGTGGAAGCCTGGCGTTGACGACGAAGCCGAATCCAAACGCGCCAAGGATGCAAACAAAGACGACGAGGGAAATCGGAAAGGCGTTCACGGTGCGCTCCTACGGAGTAGTGCTTTCGTTCCCGGTCAGCTGTCTACTGATTTGACCCCGTTGGGGCTGGAGGCCTAGCGGTATTCGCCGCGCTCGGCTCCGGATTCGGATTCGGAGCGTTGACTCGGGTGAATGCGCTAGGGATGAGCGCGGGAGAGGGCCATGAGTCAGGTTACCCCAGTTCCATTCGCCGAACTGGCGGCTCAGGAGCAGGTCTCGACGCGGCGGCCATCAATGCGGAGCCCTTCTCAACCCTCCTGGACACGAACCTCGTCCAAAGACGGCGCAGTCAAGACGAGGAGCGGGAAGAGGACCATGCTAAGCCCCGCACTGCGGCGCGCTTGGACCCGAGCTGGGCGCGCGGCCCACCTCCCTGCTTTGCCGTGATGACAACCAGGCTGCAAGCGCATCCAGGGTCGGCGCGTTGTGGGAAGCGAAGGTCTGTCGCGTCGCGCGGGCCCAGACGGGCCGTGCCCCAGAGTCGACGAGGTTGCCGTAACCAGGCCGGTGGGGGCCGAGGTTATCGGGCCAGACCCACGACGCACCCGCCTCTCATGGATTGCTCCAAAGTGTGGCAGTTGACCAGAGCGGCGCCTTCGTCGGCTACAACGGGGAGGGCTCGGGTATCGCAAGCCCGTGCCCGTACCCCTACAGGAGCAGTTGGAGTTGCTGCGGGAGCACAAGAACTCGGACAGTCGGGGAAGGGCTCATAGTGGAACCACTGCCCCCCGACGCTGGCCTCGACCATCAATCCGGTCTTAGTCGCCGTGAAGACGGCAACGCCGCTCTCGTACTTCGCCGTCGCCGCGGCACCCGCGGAGAGAGCCACCGCGCTCACCTGCGCAGCGAGGCCGAAGTTGCCCTTCTTGAAATCGCTGAGCGTTGCCGCGTTCTCGAAGAAGATGATTTCCGAATAGGCTTGTCCTCCCGCTTGGAGGCCTATGGTTGCCTGGCCGAGGGAAGTCTTCCCGACGGGCTTCCCATTTTCGAAGAGGACGCCTGAGCCGCCGGCACCACCGACCACAAACGCGCCCTTTGTCACCGTTGGGAAGACCACGTACCCCGTAGCACTTTTCAAGAAGCCTTCGATGCCAGGGTCCGCCTTCTTGAAGACCGCCACGGTATCCTGCGCCTCGGCGACCGGGACCTCGGCCAGGACGGTTGAGGATAATCCGAGGCAAAGAACCAGTGTGGTAGCGACGCCGGCTGGGCGAACGCGTTTCGAGGTATCGGACATTGTGAATTTCTCCCCACTTGAAGGAAGTCGCCGTTGGTGCAGACCGGTGTTTGGTCCGGCGGCTGGGCGAGTCGAGCGACGCCGCTTTGTCAGAATGGCATGGCTCCAGTGTCGAGCAGCCACGATGAAGGTCGACCTCCCTGCGGCGGCGCGCGCCGCATCGCTGGCAACTGCGTTTACTAGGAGAATGATGCGTCGGATGAACATGGCACCTCAGAATTTGGATGTGCCATCTTCTAGGTTCTTCCTCTTGAGTCCCGCTTGACCCTACCGGCCGTTCGCTTGACTTGCGCGGCCACGGCCGCCGGGCGGGGGGAGCGACCCGGGCGGACTGGAGAACGTCGAAGCGACGGAGCTTGCCGTTCGAGCCCTTCTGGAGATGGCCACTGTTCAGACCTTCCGCATTCGTGCCTCAGATCTGGCGAGGCCGGCCTAGATTCAGCGGCCGTCGAAGAAACGCTCTCCAAAGCATCAACGAACCAATCGTCAGGGCCGCGCTCGACCCGCCTCGCCGCACTGCTCCAGGCTCGGTTCGCTGGTTTGTTCCGGCTTAGCCTCTGGGAATACAACGGCTGGCCGATGGAGAAGAGTCGCGGCGGAATACATGCGCGGTTCGTCGTAGCACTGGTGGAGGCCGCCGGACGCGCCGGTTATTCGGCCCATTCCCTCTACGCGCAGATCGGCATGAACGAGGAGACCGCGCGCGAGGCCGATCACCATGTGGGTCTCGACGCCTACCTCGAACTCTGGGCCACGGTGATGCGCGCCCTGCGCCGGCCGTCGTTTCCCTTGTCGTACGCGGAGGGCTTCCGCTTCGAGGTCTTCGGGGTAGCGGGCTATGCGGCCCTCACCGCCTCTGACGGCTGGGAGGCGGCGCGGCGGCTCGTCCGCTTCCAGCGCCTCACCACCGACGTCGGGCGAATCGAGTTGGAGGAGCGGGGGAACCTGGCCGTGTTCCGCTGGTTCCGGGACCGGCCGTTGACGCTTGGTCACCGCGTGGCGAATGAAGCGCTGATGGCCGAGTGCGCGGAACTGGTGCGACGTTTCGCTGGCGGCGGGGTGTGCCCATTAGAGGTCACCTTCCGTCACACTGCTCCCTCCGAAGTGGCCGGCCATGCGCGTTTCTTCGGCGTGGCACCCACTTTCTCGGCGCCCGAGGACACGCTGACCTACCCTCGGGCAATATTCATGCGTCCCATGCCGATGGCGCATGGCGACTTCTTGGCCTTCTTCACCCGCGAGGCGGAGCACCGCCTGGAGAAGCTCGGTGAGCCGACCCTCGTCGCTCGGGTGGAGCACGCCGTGCTGGCCGCTCTTCCCTCGGGCGCCCCAGCGATGCGGGCCATCGCAGCCCAGCTCGACATGAGCGACCGACAATTGCGGCGCGAGCTACAGTCGGCCGGCGTCCGTTTCCGCGGACTTGTGGAGCGGCTCCGGCGCAGGCGCGCGGCCCAGCTACTCTCCGAGACCAAGAGCTCGGTGGACCAGACCGCTTTCGTTCTAGGATTTTCTGACGTTAGCGCCTTCAGCCGTGCATTTAAGCGATGGTATGCAGTGCCGCCCACGGCATACCGGGCCAACCATTCCCGGCCCTCGGATCCTGGGTGAGTCAGGCCACGCGACAGGCCATAGCGTCGACGGCCCTCGGGACTCGGCAGCTCCACCGGACCGGCACGTGAGTGGAGCCGGTCACCTTGACGCCGTGGGCGTTCGCGTCGATGGGGGAGTGCCCGGTCGCTGTGCTGTGGGTTCGTCGCTCAGAGACCAACCGGCCGTCTAAATGCCTGGAGGACACGCGAGGCGAGCTCGGCCTCGCCGAGTTCGTGCTGCAGCACGGCGATCGCGTCGTTCTGGCAGCGCGATCGATGAACAGCATGAGCGGTCTCGCCGCGCGTTACCCGGATAGGGCGCTAGCCATCGGATTGGATGTGACGCAGCCGCAGCAGCGGATCGCCGCGGTCGAGCGGGCGCAGGCGCACTTCGGCGGGATCGATGTGCTTGTCAACAACGCCGGCATCGATTTTATTGGCGCCGTTGAGGAGCAGCGCGAGGAGGACTATCGAGCGCAGTTCGAGGTCAACTTCTTCGGTGCTGTGGCAATGCTCCGTCTCGTCCTGCCAGGCATGCGTCGCCAGCAATCCGGGACGATCGTGAATATCTCGTCCATGGACGGGATTGCGAGCCTGCCCGTGAACGGCTACTACGCGTCCAGCAAGTTCGCGCTCGAGGGCGTCACCGAATCCCTATGGCAGGAAATCGAGCCGATCGGCCTGCGGGCCTTCCTGGTTGAGCCCGGCTCCTTTCGTACGGGAATCGAGCAGCGCACGCGCTTTTCAGGAGAGCCAATCGAGGCTTACGAGGCAACGTCGGGGGCGTTCAGGAAGATGATGACGACCGTTTCTCCTGACATGTTTCCGGGAGACCCAGTCCGCGCCGCTGCTGTGATCTATGAGGTCGTGGCGTCGGAATCTCCGCGACATTGGGTGGTCCTTGGGAGCGACGCGCAACGAAGGATTGGGGCCAAACTCGATATGCTCCGCGCCGAATTTGAGGCGGGCGCCGAGACGGCCCGAAGCACCGACTACCCTGGAAGCGCGAAAGCGATTCTCTGACCAGCGCCGACCGCCGGATCAAGGGGCAATTGTCGAGAACTTCATGAGGGGCCGTGGTTCGTCGAACGAGGAAAGACTAAGAACCGGTCGGAAATATCGAACCGACCGGACAGAAGGGATTAGCGACGGCGTCTTCGCCTCGGACCCCCGCCTCCACCGCTCCGCCTCCCACCCGGATGGCTTTGCTCACCTTGACGTGCGGGAACGCCCGCACTCGACTAGGCCTAGACCCTCAATCGAGAAACCCGGAGCAGCTTCGCAACCTCGGGCAATGAGAGAGCAACACACGGAGCCCCGGATCCTCACGACGGCAGAGGAGGGATTCAGCTGTGTTCATTGCGTGTCGATAATTTCGGACTTCGCTAGACCTTGCCGGACGCTACGCCCGGTCCGTAGGTGACCCTGGTTGCTCCAAGCCCCCGGACTCACTCGAAGACGGACTTTCGCAACCTCCACCGGACGCCCGTGGATCTTCCGTGGAGGAGCTTCCCAAGCTCGGGGTCGAGGGTTCGAATCCCTTCCGCCGCTCTAGTTCTCCCAGATGGGGGAGCTGCTCGCAGTACGGTCCACGTTGGGCTCGTTGCAAGGGCTCGGATTGACCGCTCAGTGCGGTGTACTCGCCTGGGCTTGGCCTTCGTTACGAGTATCTCGAAGCGTGGGTCGCCGTGGAGCGTGTTGAAGTCGGCGTCCTTGGCAAGGCCCAAAGCAGTTTCCAGGTCGAGACCGTGCTCCAACGCCTCGCGCAACGCTGCTAGCGCCTCGTTACGTTTCCCTTCCTTGGCGCTTTGAACGTCATCAGCGGATCGGCAAGCTCGGGGTCGGGATCGAAACCCGTCCGCCACTCAATCTCGGCGCCAATGCCAAAGTAGCCCTCGAGCGCACGGCCCCGGCATTCATACCTGGAGTATTGCCGTTCGTCGCGAGTCCGGGTGCCCGTTCCGTGGCGGAGGCCGGGGAAACGGGGCTGCATCCCCCTTTTGACTCTCTTGGATTTTGATGCAACTTTCGCGCACCTACCGATTCGCCGACGGGCGGGAGCCGCATGTCTACTGTCCTCGGAGGTTGCGATTGCGGCAATCTCTCCGTCGAGCTGGAGCTCCCGGAGCCTTCCGACTCGTATCACCCGCGCGCCTGCGATTGCCGCTTCTGTCGCAAGCACGCGGCCGCCTACGTCTCCGATCCCCAAGGATCGTTGCGCATTAAAGTTCGGGAGACGGAGCTGCTTGGACGATATCGACAAGGCAGCGGCACCGCAGAATGCCTGCTGTGTGCGCGATGCGGCGTTCTGATCGGTGTGTCCTACCAGGAAGGCGAGCTGCGCTATGCGGCCGTCAACGTCCAGGCTATCGGAGACGGTACGACCTTCGGCAGCCCGACCGTCATTTCACCGAAAGCTTTGGCCGTCGACGAGCGAGTCCAGCGCTGGAAACAACTCTGGTTCTCGAACGTTCGGCTCGAAACACCCCGCGACGGCGTTCAGTGACGATCGCAGCCGAGGGCCAGGTCGGACGGTTCTCCGAGCTCGTTTGGCGGGCCGCCGGCCGTGGCTACGACGCAGGCTGACCCCATCGCCGAACGTCATCCCGAACGTACTGCTGGGAGCGTCTGGGAGGCCACGGGAACGGTCTCGCCAGATGGCGAGGGGTAGTGCCAAGACCCCGTGGTGACGTTCAAGAGCCGGGAGCCAGCTTCCCAAGCTCGGGGTCGAGGGTTCGAATCCCTTCCGCCGCTCTCGTTCTCCCAGATGGGGAGAACTTCCCAGCGAATTTCCTGGCGTGGTCCGCTTTTCAATCCTGAACGTCTGACCGAACGTTCCGAGCCAACTGGCAGGCTCGGGGTCGGTCGAATATAGGCTTTCGGGAGCGTGAGATGGGCGCGAAGACGTCGTGGTTGGGACGTTGGGCTCACGAAGAAGGGCCAAGCCGTGATGTACAAGCTCTCAAGGCGAGGGGTGCAGTACCTTCAGTCAGTGATCCACGGCGACTCTGATGAAGACGAGAAGTGATTCACATCGGAGCTCTTCTACGAAGGCTGGCGCAATCCGATCGGCAAGGTTTTGAAGCGCGAGTTGCGGCGAGAACTGACTGACGGAGAGGTACGATGAGCGGCCAGCCCGAATTCCGCGCGCACAGATGGCTATCGAAGGACGGCCTCAGCCTTTACAGCCGCGTCTATGACGCGGCGGGTTCTGCTGCGGCACCGATCCTTTGTTTGCCCGGGCTCACCCGCAACAGCAAGGACTTCGAAGACCTGGCGCTGCACCTGAGCCCGCGCTACCGCGTGATCTGCCCCGACCTTCGCGGCCGCGGCCTGTCGGCGCCCGATCCCGTGTCGCAGAACTACCATTCAGGCACGTATCTAGCCGATCTCGCCGGCCTGGTCGCCGGGCTCGGAGTGCAGCGCCTTACCGTTATCGGCACCTCGCTCGGCGGTCTGCTCGCGATGTTGCTGCCGGCGTTCCTGCCGGGCGTCATCGCTGGCGTGGTACTGAACGACATCGGGCCGGAAATCGACCCGGTAGGTGCCGCGCGAATCAAAGCCTACGCCGGCAAGCTGCCGCCCGTGCGTAGTTGGGACGAGGCGGTGGCGCAGTTGCGAGAGGTGTTTGGCGCCGCTTGGCCGGGACTTTCCGACGGCACTTGGGCGCGGCTCGCCCGCCGCAGCTACCGCGAAGACGCGAACCGGACGCCGATACTCGAGTGCGACCCCAAGGTCGGCGAGGCGCTGCGTGCGGCCCCGGTAGCCGCGGGCGACCTGTGGCAGCTGTGGGCTCAGCTCGGCACCTTGCCGGTGCTCGCGATCCGCGGTGCGTTGTCCGACATCCTGAGCGCGTCGACGTTTGCGCGGATGCAGCGCGAGAAACCGGACCTCCTACCACTCACGGTAGCTTCGCGCGGCCATGTGCCGTTGCTCGACGAGCCGGAGTGCCTGGCCGCGATTGACGCCTTTGTCGCGCGGGTCGCTTACTAATTTGGCTATCGTGGCAAGAGCTTTCCTGGACGGTCCGCAATTCGAAGGTCAGAGCAGCGGGCAGTCGCGACTTCCTCAGGTAAGGGGCTGAGTGGCGTTCGCGCTGTCTCCTCATTCCTAAGCCACTTCGGCGCGTGCGGTGGCAGCAGTCCGCTCGTTCTCGCTGCGCTTAGGCGAGCTATCGTTGAAAATATTGCCCCTGTGACGCAAGACTCCAAGGCGTGATTCCCAAGCCGCCCTTCGCGTGGGAACTAACGCCCGAGGAGGAGATTGAAGCTTTCGAGGCGCTCAAACCGCGCCTGGGCGCGCTCTGGGACACCATCTTCCCGGGTGACGAGGACCATTACACCTCGGTGGTCGTTCCATCGCTCACGCTCGACCCCGCTGAGCTCCAGAGGCTCGAGGGCGCCTCCCTTTACGAGGAGCGGCTGCTCTTCCTACTCATCCGGCTGCGCAATCCCAAGGCCCATCTCGTCTACGTGACTTCGCAGCCCTTGCACCCCCTGGTGCTCGAGTACTACCTGCAGTTCCTTGCGGGCGTCTCGGCGAGCCACGCGCGCGGTCGCCTAACGTTACTCTCCGCGAACGACAGCTCGTCACGCTCGCTCACCGAGAAAATCCTCGATCGACCTCGGCTCATCGAACGGATCCGCGCGGGCATCCTGGACCCCTCGCGCGCCTACCTCACCGTCTTCAACTCCACGCCGCTCGAGCGCCGGCTGGCGGTGCTGCTCGGCATTCCCATGAACGGGATGGACCCCCGGCTGGCGCACCTGGGCTCCAAATCGGGCAGTCGGAAGGTCTTCCGCTCCGCGGGCGTGGATCTCCCGCCCGGCATTGAGGACCTGCGTACCCGGGAGGACGTGGAGCGCGCGCTTGTCGAGCTGCGGCGCATGCGCCCTGCCTTGCGACGGGCGGTGCTAAAGCTCAACGAGGGCTTCTCCGGCGAAGGCAACGCGGTTTTCCGGTACCCGGAGAGCTCGCGACGCGAGGCGATCCGCGATGCGCTCGAGCGGCTCAGCTTCTGCGCGCCTGGACCGACCGTCGACAGCTACTTCGACGCGTACGCCGAGATGGGCGGCATCGCGGAGGAGTTCTACGAGGACGGTGAACGCGCCTCGCCAAGCGTCCAGCTACGCGTGAATCCGCGCCGGCAAGTCATCCTCATCTCCAGCCACGACCAGATCCTCGGTGGCCCGAACGGCCAAGTCTACCTTGGCTGCCGCTTCCCGGCCGGAGACGGCTATCGGCGACTCATCCAGGAGGCGGGCCTACGCATCGGGGCAGTCCTCGCGGCGCGCAACGTGGTGAGCCGCTTCTCGGTGGACTTCCTGGTCTTGCGCCCCGGCCCCGATGCGCCCTGGGACGTGCGCGCGCTGGAGATCAACCTGCGCATGGGCGGAACGACCCACCCCTTCCTCGCTCTACGTTTCCTGGTGGAGGGCAAGCTGGACCCGGACACTGGCCTTTTCCAGTCTCCGGGAAGCGGTGCCAGATTTTACCGGTCCACCGACAACCTCAAGTCGGAGGACTACCGCGGGCTCTTACCGGAAGACCTCTTCGACATCCTGACCGACAACCGGCTCCACTACGACCAAGCAAAGGGTCGCGGCGTGCTCTTCCACATGATCGGCGCGCTGTCGCAGTATGGCAAGGTCGGCCTTACCGCCATCGGGAACAGTCGGGACGAGGCCGACGCACTCTACGCACGCACCCTGGCGGTGTTGGATGCCGAGTCGCGACTCGGGCATCCAGGGCGCGGCTGAGAGTTCCGACATGGTCAGTACGTTCAGGAGCCCGGAGGACTTCCTCGCAAACAGGCTTGCAAACAGGCTCGGGGATGGCCCTGGCACGTCGCAGGGGCGGCTTCGAGGCCCACCCTTACCCGGAGTCAAGACCCCATGGGGTCTGTTTGGGACCGGGGCGAAGGCTTCGGGGTCGAGGGTTCGAATCCCTTCCGCCGCTCTTCGCATTTGCCGACGTCAGGTTTCTCGCTCTGCCCGTCGTCCGGAAGGTGGAGTGTCACTGTCGCCATTCGCGATTCGCCATTCGCGATTCGAAGAAAGCGGAGCTTTGGTCATTTGAACCAATGTTTGGCGGTTTGAGGCTCAGGATCTCAGTCTCCAAACGACGCCTGCGAACCCGTTATTACGAAACTGAGACGGTCGATTTCGCGCTCCGTGTAGTCCGGCGGAGGTGGCCGTAGACGTTCGCCGTCATCCGCGGGTTGCACTACCACTGGGTTGCGCGGCGGGTCAGCCAGCCTGCGTATCCTCTCAGGCTGTGTTCAGCGGCTCGCATCGCTTCTTGATGGCTTCATCGGCGCTGGCCCTTTGCGTCGCCGGGATTGCGGCCTCGTTTCTACCGCGCGAGATTCTCGCCGAAGTGGGAGTCGCGCCACAGCCGCCGACGCCCTTGCTCGTCCAGCTTCTCGGAGCACTCCTTCTGGGATTTGCCATACTGAACTGGCTCGCCAAAGAGATGGTAGTCGGCGGTATCTACGCCCGGCCCGTGGTGGTCGGAAACCTTGGGCATTTTGTTATCGGGACACTCACCTTACTTAGGGCGGCGGCAGCTGGTGACTCGCTGGCGTTATGGGCAGCGACCGGGGTTTACGCAGGATTCGCTACTTGGTTCGGACTCGTCCTGTTTACCCACCCCAGCGAGTCTAAGGGGTAGTGCCAAGACCCCGTGGTGACGTTCAAGAGCCCCGGGCCAGCTTCCCAACCTCGGCGTCGAGGGTTCGTTGCCGAAGTCGGGTTCTGAACTGCTTGGTGCCACACCTGTGCTCGGCAGACTCGAGTCGGTGCTGCCCACTGACCAACCCGAGAGCGACGTCCCAAGTGACCTTCGATGCTCTTCAGCCCTACACTGACGTTAAAGCAACGGCCCCATCCTAGACGGCGGTCCGTGGTTCTCCAGGGAGGCATCTCCAATGTCAAAGTTGCGCATGGCTAGCGTTCTTTCCCTTCTGATGGCTTTCTCCGCCCCGGCATTTGCAACCGACGCGGGCGCTCCGCCGTCGCCGCCCAGTTTCCGGGCCGACTTCCTCAAGGCGCTTGATCGCGTCGAGAACCAAACGGTTTCTCTCGAACAGGCCATGCCGCAGAGGAAATTCACCTGGCGCCCTGGCAAGGATGTGCGTTCGGTGTCCGAGGTTTACCTACACATCGCCGGGAGCATTTACTTCTTCGTGACCAAGCTCGGGCGTGAGCCTCCCGCCGGCGTGAAGGCGCTGGGCAAGAAGGATTGGGACACGCAGACGACCAACAAAGAAGCCATCAAGACTGTTCTCACGACTGCGTTCGCCTTCTTGCGCAAAGCCGTGCAGGAGACGAGTGACGCCGATTTCGACAAGTCTGTGCAGATGTTCGGAAACGAGTGGTCCGAACGGCTCGTCTTCATGGCGGTGCAAGGCCACTGCTGGGAGCACCTCGGCCAGTCCATCGCCTACGCACGCGTGAACGGCGTGGTGCCTCCTTGGAGCAAGCCTGACGCCAACGAGTAGCGGCCCTCCAAGTTCGAGGTGTTGAGGACTTTGACGGAAATCCAAACCGCGCGGTGTGTACGGTGACGCTGCAAGGCACCGGCAACGTCTTTGCCGACATCGGTGTTCCAGACCCGGAGGTTGCCCTCGTGAAGGCTCAGTTGGCCTCTCGCATCGTTGACCTTATTGAGGCTCGCGGGCTAACCCAGGTTCAGGCTGCTGCCATCCTCGGCACCGACCAACCCAGGGTTTCCGACATCGTTCGCGGAAGCTTGCAGCAATTCACTGCCGACCGCCTGATGCGCTTCATCACCGCACTCGACTCGGACGTAGAAATCGCCGTGCATCCCGGCCGGCGCGCGAGGGAAGCCGGTCACCTCCGCGTCGTCGGGGGGTAGGCCGGAATCCGCGACGGGGCCGCCGGCTCTGGCCACCCCCTGGGCTAAGGCCCTCGTCGATCGTACGTCCGAGCGTACGGCTGGGAATGTCTGGGAGTTCAGGGGAGCGGTCTCGACGGGCGGCCAGGTGAGATCCCGCCAAGCTCCCTCGTGATCACGTCACGGCGCGCACCGCCCGCTCCTTCGCCGCTTCGACGAAGAGGCGTAGCGGCCCCGACCGCCTGCGACGCTGGGGAAGTAGAGGAAGAAGCCAGGAACCATCGGCGCGTAGCGTTCGAGGACCAGCTGGAGCCGTCCCGTACGCAGCGATTCCAAGGCCATCGGTTCGAAGGCGTACACGAGGCCCAAGCCCTGCTCCGCCATACCACAGGGAGGCGGGACCTCCGACAAGGAGCCCTGCCATCGGATTGGACGGGTAGCCTGACGAATCTCGCGAGGGCGATGACTAAAACGCCACCGTAAGTCGCCGTGCGTTATAGCGTCGCTCCATGGGGGACCCCAGCCAGTTTCGCTTTCAGACCGACGCCACGGCTGAGGCGTATGAGCAACTATTGGTTCCCAGGCTCTTCACCCCGTGGGCGGAGCGCCTCGTCTCCTGCGCAGCTTTGTCGCGCGGAGACTGTGTCGTCGACGTCGCCACCGGGCCAGGCACGGTTGCGCGACTCGCCGCCCGGGCGGTTGGGAAGCAGGGCAGCGTCTGGGCGACCGACCTCTCCCCCAACATGCTTCGCGTGGCTCGCGCCAGGACGGCTGAGCCTGGAGCCGCCGAAATCCGTTTCGTCGAGTGCCCCGCCGACCGGCTCGTCATCGCCGATGGCGTCGCCCATGCCGTTTTCTGCCAGCAAGGGCTGCAGTTCTTTCCGGACCGGTCCCAGGCACTCAGAGAAATGCACCGCGTCCTTCGTCCAGGCGGGCGAGTGGCAATCGCGGTCTGGGGTTCGCTGAAGCTCAACACGCTCTTCGCCGCTTGGCATGAGGCCCTAGACGCAGCCGGATTGACCGCCTTGGCGGACTTGCTGACCGCACCTTACAGCCTGCCCGACGCCCGGACAGTGGACGAGCTCGTGCGGGGGGCCGGCTTTGTCGTGGAATCTGTCGTCGTCGAGGCGCGGCCGCTCACGTTTGAGGGCGGGATGGCCCAAGCCGTCGGGGGGCTGGCAGCCACCGCGGTGGGAGAGCCCCTCCGGCAAGCATCCGCCGAAGCCCAAGAGCGCTATGTGCAAGCTGCCCAGCGGGCACTTGCGCCGTTGCTCCGAGGGGACGTTGTCCAGGCCGAGTCCTCCTCAACCGTGCTGGTGGCCCACGTGTGAGAGGACCCGCCGAAGCGGCGTCTAGGCCGTACCGGCAATACCCTTTGAAAAGTGGAATTCGCTGCGCCGCCGCGCCAAACGTGAAACGCTTACGTCTCGACTACGACGGCCAGTTTTCCGTCTGAAGGGTGAGGGATGGGGCGGGTACTGGTGTTCTTCTCGGTGTTTCTCCCTGCGCTGTATGCCCGCGCGCAGGCGAATTTGCAGCACCCCGTCCAGCTTGCTCGTGTCATCTCCGGGTACCAGAAGGTCGACATCCGCGTTGACCTGTCCAAGCTCCCGACGAGCGAGCGCGCCGCGCTCAGCAAGCTCGTCGAGGCAAGGTTGGCGGCACTTGTCCCGGACGAAGTTCGGGGCGGTCGCCCCTATGCGGTTACCTTCGAGTTGGGTTTGGCCTGACAACCGTTGCTCACGACGCGAACTCAGTCTTAAGGGTGGCCAGTCAGAGTGGTGCGGGCTACGCAAGCATTCCCGGCAGGGCTCTGGCCTCAGCCTCAGGCATCTCGACCGCATCATGGCCGAGGCCCCAACTGCCGTCACGGCAGGTGCCACCACCTAAATCGTCACGGCGACGAATGCGGATGGCACCATCGGACGTATCCGCTAGGGCTGGTAGAAGTTGGCGATCGCCGCCGCCGCCCAAAGGTTTCGCATGGCGATATAGCCGTCGGCCGTGGGGTGGATTTCGCCCGAGACGATTTGCGACGGATTCGCCTTGAAATAGGACCAGAGGTCAGGACCATCGAAAATGGTTTTCCCGGCCGCGCGGTAGTCAGCCTTGAGTTGTGCCAGCTGCCGGTTGAGGCAGAACTCGGGGCCTGTGACGGGGTCTCCGATGTTCGTCTGCCAAGGCTCCTGCGCTGTCCAGGAGATGGTAGGGATGATGGGGATGCGGCCTGCCGCGAGCACGTCATCCACCAGCGCTTTGTAGGCGTTGTAGAAGGTATTGTCCGTCGGCACGCCGGCGGGCGCATCGTTGATGCCATAGGAAAGACCGATGTATCGGGCCACTGAGTTCTCCAGCAGCGCCTGCAGGCGCACCGCGCCCGTCGATAGCGCCCCGTCGAACGGCATCCCGGCGTTCTCGTACATTGGGAAGTTGGTGGTGACCGTGGCGTTGATCCGCTGGGCGAAATTCAGGTCGCCGTTCTCCAGGTGGTTCATGCCGACGTCCGTAATGGAGTCGCCGAGGAAAGCCCAGGAGTCGGTGTTGCCCTGGTGGGCGTCATAGACCTCGAGTTTCAACTCACAGTCAGTGTTCTCCGGCTGATTGGTCTGCGCGCCGGCAGTGGCGTGAAAGCGGATCCAGTTGTAGCCGGTTAGGCTCAAGATGTTTGAGCGCGAGTGGTACGTGTTGCCCGTCACGGAGAGCAGGGTCACCCAGCCGTCTGTCGGGGCGCCGGTCGCACTGCCGGGCGCGGCGTTGCCCTCAAGGGTGTAGTCGGCCGGCTCGTTGTAGGCGAGCGGGTTCGTTGAGTCCGCGGCATTGTTGTAACCGTCAGACTCGTTGTACCAGGCCACCAGCACTTGCGACCGCTGCTCGTCGGGCACCGACGACAAGTCATAGGCAAGCCAAACCGGATAGGGCAGATCCAAAGTGCGCCAATAGTGTCCCCAGCCGCCGTAGACGTCGTCGCGCCCACGATTGGCGCCGAAAACATCCAGCGTGCCGTCGAGGTCGTTACTGGCGAAAGCGTTTACCCCAGGGAAGCGGCTGATGAGAGGCATCGGCGCCGCGCCTAGAGGGTTGATGTCAGGATTGTTCGTCGTCCTGAAGGAGGAGGCGGCGCCGATTCCTTCGTTGGCAGCGGCGTCCTTGGAGAGCACCTGGTAGTCGTAGGTACTGGCCGGGATGAGGCCCGACAGCAAAACGGCATGCACGATGAGTAGCGCTGTGTCGACTGCGGTCGCTTGGCCGTAGGAGGTGGTCAGCCCGTACTCGACCTGAGAGGTGGCCGGCACGTCGGTCGTCCACGTGATGAGCGCTGACACACTGGAGACGTTGGTTGCGGCCACCGCCGTCACGGTTGGTTCAGTGGTGTCGACGACCCACTTCCCGTAAAGCGTAACGTCGGCTGCGCCCATCGTGAAGGTCTGTCCTTGCGCGTAAGTCGTGCCAGTTCCATTCGCCGGCGTGTTCCAGCCCGCGAACGAGTAGTCAGGCTTTGTGAGGCCGCCCGTGTTTCCGAGCACCGTGACGGTCTGCCCCTCGTCGTACTTGGCGGCGTCGACCGGCACACTGCCGCCAGTACTACCATTGCCGTCATAGGTGACAGTGTGGGAGGCAACTCGGCCCGGGCACGCCGAAAGAACAGACGTCGCAAGGAGACCTGAAACAACTAGAGCAAATCGTCGTTTCACGTCACACCTCCAGGCCCCGTAATCCATCAACCCCCGAGCCCACACTTCCAACCGTAGACGCCCGAAAGCGCGCCTACCAGTCCCATCCCGTGTCCCAGGCGACTGCCCTTCAGGCTGAACGGTTCGGCCGTATGAAGAGTTGCGCTTTCAGGCGCCTCAGCGTCGTGCCCCGCAGCCTATTTCGCACGGGTCTGGCGGGGCTCGAACGGAGCGCTTCAGATAGGTTCCGACGAGAAGCCCGATTGCTTGTCACGCCGGCGGTCGGCCCGTGAATCTGACGCGGGGCGGCCCTTACCTGAACGTCAGACGAGTGCCGCCCTTGGAAGCGGCGAGCGGTGACGAGGATCGAGGAGTCGGCTCCCCGGAAACGGCAGGCGCCGGCACCAACACCCTGGGCGATGAGCCTGGGCAACGGCACGCTCGTTGAACGTACTCCCGAACGTAACCCTGGGAACTTCTGGGAAGTCGCTGGAGTGATCTCGACGGATGGCGAAGGGTATTGCTAGGACCCCGTTGTGACGTTCAAGAGCCCGGGACCAGCTTCCCAAGCTCGGGGTCGAGGGTTCGAATCCCTTCCGCCGCTCTGTTTGCTTCACGACGCTGCTAGCGTCGGCGCCACGCGTCTTCGTCAGAGAGGTCGTGGGGATGCCGCCCGTGCGCCCGGCGGAAGAGTGTGACGCCAGCTCTGTCGTCAGGCATGCTGGTCTCTGAACTCCGGCAGCGAAGCTCACTCCGCTCGACGAGGCGCGGTCTCCTCGTTGGTCCGTTTACGACGGACCGTCACCGTCTCCCCGCCGATACCCCAGTTGTCTGTGTCGACCTCGTCGATGACCACCACTGTGGTTGCCGGATTCTTTCCCAATTTGCCGCGGAGCAGTTCAGTGACTAGCCGAATCAGCTCCGCCTTCTGTTCGGTGGTGACACCTTCGCGGGTAATCCTGATATTTACGTAGGGCATTGCTTTCTCCCAACGCTCAGCGGAACGGCCGCCAAGCCTACCGACCTGAACCCTGTCCCCAAAGCGCTCAGCCAGGGTGAGGAAGGATAGACCCACCAACCAAGCATGGGTGAGTGTCGCCAGCCGGCCCCCGACGATTGGGCTAGGGGGACGAAAATCGGTATTTGATCCGCAAACGCCTCCCAGAGGACCCCAGTCATGTCACTTGCGACGCGTCTGACGAAGCTGCTCGCTGTCGAGCACCCCATCCTGCTTGCACCAATGGACCTGGTGGCGGACGGGCGGCTGGCCGCGACGGTGAGTCGAGCTGGCGCCTTCGGAATCATCGGCGGAGGTTACGGCGACGAGGCCTGGCTTGTGCGCGAGCTGGATGCCGCCGGCGATGCCCGTGTCGGTGTCGGCTTCATCACTTGGAGTATGGCCCAGCGGCCCCGGCTTCTAGACCTGGTGCTGGAGCGTCGCCCGCCGGCGATCATGCTCTCGTTCGGCGAAGTCGGCCCGCATGCCGACAAGATCAAACGGGCGGGTGCGATCCTGATCTGTCAGGTCCAGACACTCGAACAGGCGAAGGATGCTGCTGCGAATGGTGCGGACGTCCTCGTCGCCCAAGGTGCAGAGGCCGGCGGTCACGGAATCGCTCGCAGCACTTTTCCGCTCGTGCCGGCGGTCGTCGATGCCGCACGTGGAATCCCCGTCGTCGCGGCAGGAGGTATCGCGGACGGCCGTGGGCTGGCAGCTGCCCTCATGCTGGGTGCCGATGGCGTCCTCGTTGGCACTCGCTTCTACGCCACCCAGGAGGCTGCCGGTTCAGCCGGCGCAAAGGATCGAATTGTAGCGGCATCCGGCGATAAAACCGTCCGCGGTATCTTGTTCGATATTGCGCGGCGCAACGTGTGGCCGGCCCCTTACTGCGGGCGCGTGTTGCGGAACAGTTTTTCCGAGCGCTGGCGTGGTCGTGAGGCTGAGTTACTGCAGCGCCAGGATGATGAGGCGCCGCGCTATGCCAAGGCGCGCGCGGAGAACGACTTCGATACCGCCGCGGTGATCGCCGGCGAGGCGGTGGATCTGATCACCGAAATCTTGCCCGCAGCCGAGATCATCGAAAGCATGGTTAAGCAAGCCGATTCATTGCTTGCCGGCGCCTCGACCCGCTATCGCGTGGGTAAATAAGGTTATCCGAGGGACCAGTCGGCTCCGCGTCGCCGGGGGCGAGGCCGGATTCCCCGACCCGGCCACCGGCTCTTGCGACGAGGTAAGCCAACACCTTCGTCGAACGTCATTCCGAACGTAGGGCTGGGAGCGTCTGGGAGCCCCGTCCTGCGGTCTCGCCGGGCGCCGAGGTGTAGTGCCAAGACCCCGTGGTGACGTTCAAGACCCGGGGCTGGCTTCCCAAGCTCGGGGTCGAGGGTTCGAATCCCTTCCGCCGCTCTCGTTTCTCCTCTGGGAAAGCCTCCCCGAGGGTATTTGGGGCTCTGTCCCAAACGCCGCCTCGAACGTCGTCAGCGGGTCGTTAGGCTCGGGGTCGGGCCTGTTCCGCTCGATCGTTTGCGCTGGTCTTGGCGAAGCACCTTCTGCACCACGTCATCGGAGCGCCCTTCAAGCGTAAACGCCACCCGCAAAGCGCCCGACGCTGCAAAGGAAGCTCGAAATCCTCACACGAATCTCTTCGCTCGCCACCGCGCCGCATGCCCTCTCAGCTCCGTCGGTTCGGCCCTGGGCTAGACTCCGCGCGTGCGTCTGACAGCGGGCACTCGGGTCGGCCCCTATGAGGTCGTGGCTCTCCTAGGCGCGGGGGGGATGGCCGAGGTATACCGGGCCACGGACACGCGGCTGGGGCGCGACGTGGCCATTAAGGTCGTGTCCGAGAAACTCGCCGGCGACACAGCGCTTCTCGAGCGCTTTGAGCGCGAGGCAAAGCTGGCCGCCTCGCTGGCTCATCCCAACGTTGTCGCTCTTCACGACGTTGGGTTTCACGACGGGAAGCCCTACTTCGTCACCGAGTTGCTTCAGGGCGAGACGCTGAGGGAGCGTCTGCCCCAAGGGCCACTTGCGCTGGCCACGGCTCTCGAGTGGGCGGCAGCCATGGCCCAGGGGCTAGCCGCGGCGCACGCGCGTGGCATTGTGCACCGGGACTTGAAGCCCGAAAACGTCTTCATCACGCAGGACGGGTACGTCAAGCTCATCGACTTCGGCATAGCCAAGCTCGTCGAGGAGGCCCGCGAAGCAGCGCCCCACGCCTTGCTGGACGAGACCCTGTCTCCCTCCGGAGCTCACACCGGGACGGGGATGGTGCTCGGGACTCCCGGCTACATGTCGCCCGAGCAGGTGCGGGGCGACCCGGTTGACGCCCGGACGGACTTCTTCAGCCTCGGAGCGGTTCTATACGAGATGCTGGCCGGACACCGGGCCTTTCCGGCGAGCTCTCTGGTGGAAAGCGGCTATGCCATTCTCCGCACCGAGCCCGAGCCTCTTCCGACGACCATTCCCCCGGCCCTCACACAGGTGGTGCGGCGCTGCCTCGAGAAGGACCCCGCGCGGCGCTTCCAGTCTGCGCGAGACCTCGCATTCCACCTCGAGCTGCTACGGGCACCCACTGGTTCCGGGCCCCCCACCGAAACGAAGCCGGCAATCGCGGCACAGTCATCGGCCAGGCGACGTTGGGCCTGGCCCCTGGTCTCCGGACCGGCCGTTGTGGCCCTCGCAGTCCTCGTTCTCGTCCTGGCCGTTGCCCTGCTCGCCCTGCGGGGCCGGGGCCCGGCCATCGGGCCACAGCTCCGGCTCTCCCAGGTCACGTTCGCCGAGGGCGTGGAGTCGTCGCCCTCCTGGTCGGGCGATGGAACGAGCCTGGCGTACTCGGCGGACGTCGGGAACCTGCGCCAGATCTTCGTCAAGAGCCTGCAAACCGGCGAGGAGAAGCGCCTGACGAAGAGCGACTTCGACGACATCCAGCCCGCCTACTCGTCTCCGGACAGCCGGACGATCCTCTTCGTGCGCTCCCGCAAAGCCGGGCAGCGTCTGGAGCCCGGAGACGTGTTCGGGTACTACGACGACGGCGACATCTGGGCGATCGACGTCGCGTCCGGCAAGGAGACGCGGCTCGTCGAAAACGCGTTCAATCCGGCCTACTCTCCCGACGGCAAGCGCATCGCGGTGGATGCATCCTGGGCGGGTCCGAGACAGATCTGGATCCTGGATGCCCATGGGCACAACCCCCAGCAGGTCACCTCGGACGTCTCCGAAGCCGTCGTTCACGTGCGGCCGCGCTGGTCTCCGGACGGCAGGCGGATCGTCTTCCAGAACATCGAGCGCACCAAATTCGACGTCCGGGTCGTGGACGTGGCCTCGAAGGCCCTCAACTGGATCACCAACGACCTCTACCAGGACATCGATCCGGTCTGGTCCCCTTCGGGCCGCTTCGTCTACTTCTCGTCCAATCGCAGCAGCGGAGGCCTGAACCTGTGGAGGAGCGAGATCTCCCAGGACAGCGTGCCGGCGGGGCTGCCGCAGCAGCTCACGACTGGCGCAGGGCAGGATGTCCAGGCCGCCTTTTCGCCCGATGGTAAGAAGCTTGCGTTCGCGATCCTGAAGCAGAACGCCGACCTCTGGAAGCTGCCCGTCTCGCAAGAGACGGGGCGGGCGGCGGGCGAGCCGCAGGAGGTCGTCGCGACGACGCGGGAGGACAGCCGCGGCGCCTGGTCGCCGGACGGGAAATGGATCGCCTTCAACTCCGACCGCTCGGGCGACATGAACATCTGGCTGCACTCGCTCGCGGACGGCTCGACGCGCCAGCTCACAAAGGGTCCAGGCGGCGACTTCCAGCCGACCTGGTCGCCCGACGGGCGCTGGATCGTCTTCTTCTCATCGCGCTCGGGAAACGCCGACATCTGGAAGGTCGAGGTCGCGTCGGGCAAGCTCGTCCAGCTCACGAACGTTCCCTCGATCGACATCAATCCGTTTTTCTCGCCCGACGGCCGGCAGATCGCCTACCAGTCGGACCAGGGAGGCCGTTTGGAGGTCTGGCTCATGAGTGCCGACGGCGGCGAGGCGCGTGAGCTCACCCGCGTCGGCGCGGGCGGCCATTTCCTGCGATTTTCTCGAGACGGCCGAGACGTCGTCTTCCGCTGCCCGACGTGCGGCGGAAAAGGTCAGACGATGCGCGTTCCCGTCGGCGGCGGCGATCCGCAGCGATTCGGCGAGCAGGTGGGCGGCTCGCACATCTCCTTCTCACCCGACTTCTCGAGGATCATGGACGTCACGGGCCACAAGACGCTCTGGGTCTCGCCGCTGACAGGCGGCGCTCCCGAGAAGATCTTCGAGTTCCCCGACCCAGGCGTCCGGATCGACTATCCCGTCTGGTCGCCGGACGGCCGCTTCGTGCTTTTCGACCGCTTCCGCCCCGAGGGCGGGGACATTTGGGTGATGGAGGATTTCGAGCGATGAGCGTAGGCAAGCCCTTCTCGGAGCCCTACGGCGCCCTCGAGGCGCTGCGCCCGCTCACAGCCGTCTGGAACGTAGCCGCCGGTGCGGCGGGCGGAAGAGCGTGACGCTAGCTCTGTCGTCAGTCATGGTGGCCTCTGAGCTGCGGCCGCGATCCTGGTAGCAGCTCACCGTTTCGCTCAACTAGAGGGGAGTCCACCATGCACAGAATGCTCGTCGTAATCGCCATCATGCTGACGGCGGGATCGACCCTAGCCTCCGAGAAGACAGACGTAATGGCGGTAGTGAACCAATTCATCGACGGCTTCAACAAAGACGATGCCAAGACGGCGCTGGCGGCTTGCGGTGCACCGGCGTTCATCATCGACGAATTTCCGCCGTATTCATGGCAGGGGCCGACTGCGTGCGCCGACTGGGCAAACGACTTCGACGCCAACAGCAAGAAAGACAAGATTACAGAACCAGTCGTCAAGCTTGGGAAGGCGAGTCAGGTCGACGTCACTGGAGAGCGCGCTTATGTCGTGGTTCCCGCGAACTACAACTTCAAGCAATACGGGAAGCCCATGGCTGAGACCGGATCCATGTTCACCGTAGCGCTGCAGAAGGTCGCGGCGGGATGGCGCATCACTGGATGGGCCTGGTCGAAGCACTGAGTCTCAGAGCCGGCCGTGTCGACCGGCCGAAGTCCATCAGCCAACTCGGACTGGGGAGGCCAGCGGCGTCAAGCTGTCCGGAGTTCGGCTCTCCCTCTCCTAGGCGCTCTTCCGCCCCTCTTCGGGCTCTCAACGAGAGGTCAGCCCTTGAAGACAGCGCTTCAGGTTCGGTTCTTGCTCCTTGCCCAGCCATCCGTTTCGCGCTTTGAACCTCCTCATTCCTCCGGAGGTTCGCCTGCGACAGCCAATTGCGGTGGTTCTGGTGCTCCTGTTGGTGGGGGCTGTGCAAGCAGCCGACCTTTCGAAGAGCGTCCAGCAGGTGGTGCGGGTGGACGCAGCGAGAGTCGTGCTGACACACGTCCGGGTAATTGACGGCACGGGCACCGCAGCCGTTGACGATCACAACGTCATCATCGAGGGCGGAAGGATCTCGGCGATCCAGAAGGGCGCAGACGTCGAGTCGACCGCTGGTACCACTGTGCTCAATCTGCGCGGCTACACCGTGATGCCGGGCATCGTCGGCATGCACAACCATCTGTTCTACGTGGGGAGACCGAACCTCAACAGCCAGTGGAAGTGGGAACAGCCGGTGCTCCTACCGCCGATGACGTACTCGGCGCCCCGGCTGTATCTCGCTGGAGGCGTGACGACCATGCGGACCACCGGGAGTGTTGAGCCGGATGCGGACCTCAACCTGAAGCGCGACATCGACGCAGGCAAACTTCCAGGGCCGCACCTCGATGTCACCGGTCCGTACCTTGAAGGGCCAAACGGCCGTTTCATTCAAATGCCTGCACTAAGCACGGCTGAGGAAGCCCGGAAGCAAGTCGAGTACTGGGCCGAGCGCGGTGTGACGTCGTTCAAGGCTTATACCCACATCACGCGGGCCGCATTGAAGGCCGCGATCGACGCTGCGCACAAGCGTGGGCTCAAGGTCACCGGCCACCTCTGCTCGGTTACCTACAAGGAGGCTGCCGAGCTGCAAATCGACGATCTCGAGCATGGCTTCTTCGTGAACACGCAGCTCGACCCGGGAAAGAAGCCGGACCTCTGCAGCGAGAGCGAGGGGAAATACACGCTCGAGCACATGGACGCCGATAGCGCCGAGGCCAAAGAGCTGATTGCCACACTGGTGAAGCAGCATGTGGCCATCACCTCGACACTCCCGGTGTTTGAAAGTGATCTCGAGGGGCGGCCACCACTTCGACAGCAAGTGCTCGATGCGATGAGCGCGGACGCAAAGGAGGCGTTTTTTCTGCTCCGACAGAGGCCCGCGTCCAGGGCCGCGCTGAAGGTAGACCCGAAGCTGCTGTGGAGGCACGAGCTGGCGCTGGAGCGTGCCTTCGTCGCTGCAGGTGGACTCCTAATCGCAGGACCGGATCCAACGGGTCGCGGGGATGTGCTCCCGGGCTTCGGGGATCAGCGGGGCATAGAGCTGCTGGTGGAGGCAGGGTTTTCTCCCGTGGAGGCGATTAAGATCGCCACGCTGAACGGCGCGATCTACCTAGGTAAGGATAAGCAGATCGGCTCGATAGCAGCGGGCAAACGCGCGGACCTCGTGGTGATCAAAGGTGATCCGTCGAAGCAGATTGGAGACGTCGAAAACGTGGAGATCGTCTTCAAGGATGGCGTCGGGTACGACTCAGAGAAACTGTTGGAGTCGGTCAAGGGGCGGTACGGGCAGTACTAATGACCTAGTTGTGAAGGCTCAATAGGTTGTACCCAGTTGGATGGACTGTCCATCCGGTTGGGACCTGTGGATTGCTGGCGTTGTCAAGACGACCCGCAGCCACAGGAACCCAACGGATGAACCTTCACAGTA
>Ga0302324_100004161_pt1 | contig 32205 bp, 29 predicted proteins | sample Palsa_T0_1_FD_201949 | JGI IMG/M metagenome (GOLD analysis project Ga0302324, IMG submission 201949) | Peat permafrost microbial communities from Stordalen Mire near Abisko, Sweden - Palsa_T0_1 | ecosystem: Environmental > Terrestrial > Soil > Palsa > Peat permafrost | place: Sweden: Abisko... | reverse complement strand
ACAGCAAGGGCATCTGCCTGGGAGCTTGTGCCCAAAACGTTTCCATGGCCGACAACAGCTGCTTGAATCTCTCTTCGCTCAGATCCGGCGTCGTGATAACGCGCGTCCCCAGCTTTCGCGTTTGCTCCGCCACTTCACCTTCCAGCGATCCGATGCGTCGGGACAAGTTCGATTCCACTTCGCGGATCAACTTGGACGGGTCGGCCGCCAACGCCTCCCGCTCGCGCCGGTCTTTGAACAGACGCCGCCCCGCGACGCTGCCGTTCATCACCGCCGGCAGGGACGTTGGGGATTGTGACTCGCCGGCCGCTTCAGCCAGCAATTGAATCTCTTGGCCGAAGCGCTGCGCATCGCGCTTGGATAGGCAGCGCCATTCCGACGGCTCGGTCTCTTGATCCGCTTGGTACAGTCCGAACCCCACCAGCTCGTCTTCGCCCAGAAAATCGGCGATGCGCGTGAATTGTGCGATGGTGGCGCGCCGCAGCGAAGTGGCGCCCGCGAAGGCCGCGCCGAAAGCGCGAGCCTGGTCGGCAGTCACGGGACCGGAATATTCGGCAGTGAAGTTGAGCGACTCGGTGTCGAAATCCGATGCCATCCACTCGCCGCGCTCGGATTCGATGTGGACATCTTCGGCCAGCAGGTGGAAAAACTTTCGCGTTTCCTCCACCACGCTCGCCAGTTTGTCGAGAGGCACCCCGGCGCTGCGCCGGTTCAATTCCAGACGGACGCGCAAACGGGCCATCTAAATTACCTCCGGGATGGAGACCGGCGGGGTCGACGCTGCCGGCTTCGAGGCGGTGAACGCGGAAAGAATTCGATCCAGGGCGATGCGCAAGTTGTGCCAGCCTTCCAGACAATCGGGCGCGAGCTCGACGATGCGATCGCAGTATTTCGCGGCTGCGTGGTTGTCGCGGCGCTCGAGCGCAACCGTGGCCAGGCCCTGCAGCGCCACCGCCGATTGCGGGGCAATGCTCAGCAATTTCTGCGAATATTCGCGCATGTTTTCCAGATCGCGCGTTTCGGCGCTCATCGCGATCAGGTTCGAAAGCGTCTCCTCGGAATTCGGCTGGGATTCGAGCAGGATCTCATACGCGCTTTCGGCTTCATCAAAGCGACGCAGCAGTTGCAGCGCCACCGCCCTCCCGAACAATGCTGGGCTCGGCGCGTCGCCTGCCTGATTGAATACTTCGAGAGCGTCTTCGATGCGATTCAGTTTCAGCAAGCAGGCTCCCAGGCCGATACGCGCTGTTTCCCGCTGTGGCTCGAGCCACAATGCGCGCTGGAATGCCTCGGCCGCAGCGTCCCACCGCTCGGCGCGCTGCAGCCAGATCGCGAGATTGATATGCGCGGCCGCATCTTCCGGATTTTCAATCACGGCGGAGAAATGGTTCAAGACCGCATTCATCCACTCCGTATTTTGTTCGTCCGTCATAGTTACTTCCGCACCATTTTCGGAACCACCATCTCCCAAGTCGCCTCGTCACCTGGGGGCCTCCGCGGAGGAGGTTCGACAACTTGGAGCGCGCGCGAGGGCGCTGCAACCACGGGCTGCGGCAGGGCCAGCAAGGTCTCCCAGGTCACGGCGAAGCGAAATCCCTTAGGCTGCTCGGCGTTACCGCTGACCGGGTTCAGCAGCTTAGGACGAGGCAAGGTCACAACCTTTGGATTCACAGTGACTGAACCATCGTCACCTGGACCGAAGGAGTTTAGAGTACTAAGGCTGGAATTTTCCCACAGGCGTCCTGAAGAGAATCCAGGAGTCAGAATTCAGAATTCAGGAGTCGTAAGTCAGCAGATTTACTGGGCTTCTTCGATGACGCCGTTGAGGCCGCGCGCCAGATGCAGATCGGCCCAGTGAAACTCAGTCCGGAGCATCATCGCGATGTCGTCCTTGGATTTCTTGGCGCGATTCATTTCGCGAACACGAGCCACCAGCCGAATGGTGCTCTCGCGGAATGCAGCCATGTCTTGTTTGGTGGCTATGGGGCCATGACCCGGAACGACGGTATCAAAGTCGAGTTGCAGCGCCGAGCGCAACGTGTTGGGCCATTCCGTCGCGCTGCCGCCGCCCGAATAATCGATGAGTTCCGGCACGTCGTCGCCCTTGGTGTACATGTCGCCGGCCGCGAGGACGCGATCGGCCAGAAACAACACGACAACGTCGCCATTGGTATGCGAGCGGCCGTAATGATAGAGCGCCACGTTCTTCCCGCCGAGAAAAATGTGCGCGTGATGTTCGATCACGATGTCGGGAAGGCCGGGCTGATTGGCGATCACCATCTGCTCGCGAGCTTCCTGCGACGCGACAACCTTCGCGTCCATCGCTTGCATCTTGGCGTTGCCGCCGCTATGGTCGCCGTGGTGATGCGTGTTGATGACGTACTTCACCGGCTTGTCGGTGATCTTCTTCAGCTCGGCCATGATGCCCGCGTGATCGATCTCAAACTTGTCGTCCACCAGCAAGACGCCGTCGTTGGTGATGAGCGCCGTGGTGTTGCCGGGAACGAAGTCGTTGTGGATGACATACAGGTCGTCCTTCAACTTGATGGTGTTCAGCTTCGAGGGCTGGTTGCCAAACTGAGTGTATGCGGTGAACAGCGCGCCCAAACTGAACACAGCCGCGGCCAATCGAACAATGGAGCTCTTGCGCATTGGGAAAAGTATATCAAGTTCTTTGCAGCAAGGGGCGCAGTTCGCGGACGGATTTCAGGCTTTCGAGATTCAACGTTGTTTGAATCAGTTTGGCGCAACGATCGGCGCCAAGAACCGGAGTCATTAATTCCCTGGCTTTCGTAGTCACTTCGTCGCGCGACATCGGGTTTTCGGCCGTTCCGCGTACCGCTTTCACTGTCTCGGTGAGATGCGTTCCATCGACTAGCGTGACTTCAACGATCGCGATGCGGGCGGGCAGTTGGTGTTCGAGTTCGGCGTCTGGAATTAGCTGCACTTTGGCGCGCTGTTTGAGGACCGCGGGGTCTTGCATGCGCGGCTTGTCGTGCGCGGCTTTAAACGATGCTGTTTTGTCGATCAGCATCACCGCGATCATGTGCTGCATGCAAATGTCCGGTATCTCGCGATTGCTCACGATCGCCGCTTCGCTGGTGGCGACGCGCACAGTCACCGTTTGCACTTGATCGGCTTCGAATGGGCGGCGTTTGAGAATGAGATCGAGCGCGTCGAGCGGAGCCTGGATCGGCGAGCCGACGGTCCACTTCTTGATGTTGGTCCGGGTGATCTCGTAGCGTTCGCCAAGCTTATCGATCAGTTTCCCAGGATCGGCTTGCGTGGCATAATCCGCGAGGAAATTGTCCTGACCCGAGAGAACGTCGTCCACTCCAGTAGCGCCCGCTTGCACCAGCAATGCCGCGGTTACGCCGTTGCGCGCGGGCATACCGGCGAATAGAAACGCCTTTTCGATGTGATCGGTATCGCGCTGCCAGGTTTTGATTCCGGAAGCTTGCTGCGACGCGTAGTCGATCAGCCAGCGCATTTGTTGTTCATTCAAACCAGCGGCAGATCCGGCGGCTGCGGCCGAACCAAACGTGCCTGCCAGAGCATGCGTGCTGATGTGGGTCGCGGTTTGAAAAGCGCCGACGCCAACGGTCATGGTGACGCGCGTTCCGACGTCGTAGCCGAGCGCGACCGCACGCAAGAAGCGCGCGCCATCGATGTTGAATTGTTCGCCTGCGGCCAGCGCGGCGGGTACAACCGAAGCGCCGGGGTGCGATTCGGAAGGCGCGTGCGAATCGTCCGTCTCGTCCGAATGAGCGAGCATGGCGTTCGAGAATGCGGCTTCGATGGCGCCGCAGACCACCTCGGAGGCCGCGACCGTTGCAGTTTTCTCGGCGGAATGGGCTCGCGCAAAATTGATCGCGAAACGGCCGGGCGCGAGTTCGGAGCCGGAGACCATGGCGGCGAAGGTGTCGAGAATATGCTGCTTGGTTTTTTCCAGGGCTTCTGGTGGCAGTGGACCGGTGCCGGCCTCGGTCATGTATGCGCTCAGCTTCGACATCGCGGGACTGACCGGTGCCGTTGCCGCGCGCAGCGGAATCGCCGCGGCTGCGCTGAGAAGAACGCTTCGCCGGGTTACTTTACTTGATTTCATTTCGAAAAACCACCCCGCCTTTCATGACGAATTTCACTCGCTGCATTTCGGTGATGTCCGCGAGCGGGTCGCCCGCAACAGCGACCAAATCGGCATACTTGCCCGCCTCCACGCTTCCCACCTGTTTGCCCAATTCAAAGCTGAGGCTTTCGGCGGCGAAGCTGGTGGCCATTTGCAATGCCTGGGCGGGCGTCATCCCCCACTTTACGTAATAAGCGAACTGGAATGCTTGCACGCCGTGACCATTGGTGTAGGCGCCGCTGCCGAAAACTTCCTTCACGCCCGCCGCGACCAGCCGTTTGAAACTTATTTCGGTCAGACGGAAACGCGTGGTGTGGCCGCCGCTGGCCTTGAGGTCGCGCGCCTCCATGTCGCCGATTAGATCCCAAAGAGTTTGCATTACGGGGCGCTGGGTGCCATCCCAGAGCGGTTTCTTGAACAATCGGATGGTCTCGTCGTCCAGGCCCTCGGCGCCGGTGACGCCAACGATCACGTGCATGGGCATGTCGACGCCAGCTTCAAGACAATTGCGCAAGCCTTCGCCTCCATAAGCGTGGCAAGCCACTCGGAGGCCGCGGCGGTGCGCTTCATCCACGATGGCTTGATTCTCTTCGAGGGTGAGCGATGGAACGTTGATCATTTTGCCATCGGGCGTGAAGGCGCCGGCGCCCGAGGGGTCGGGATAACCGCCGCCCTCGTAGTCTTCGGTCTCGTAGACTTTGATCCAGTCCACGCCGTAGTGCGAATGCTCTCGCACGGCCGCCCGCGCGAGCCAAGGCGAATTGACGTCGCCCGAGAGCTGGAACGCGTTCGGACCGGCGGTCTGGCTGAACGGAGTGACCACGGACGGCGCCGGATAATAGCCAGCGGCGCGCGGATTCAGTTGCGGGCCGGCCACCTGCAAACGCGGTCCGGGCACTTGCCCTTTGTTGATGGCGTCGCGTAGCTCGACGGTGGCGTAGGTGTAGGGCGAGCCCATGTCCTGCAAGGTTGTGAAGCCGGCGTTGAGATCCTTCAGCGCGTAATTCCAGCCGGAAAACGCGGCGCGCGCATCGTTGGGTTGCTGCTCCTGCATCAAGTGCACGTGACGATCGATCAAGCCGGGCAGGACCGTAGCGCGGCTGAGATCGATGACTTGAGCACCCGGCGGAATCGAGACGCGATCGGCCGGGCCGACAGCGGTGATGCGATCACCTTTAATGAGGATGACCTGGTCCTTCAAAAGCACACCCGTCTTTGAGTCGAACAAGCGGCCGGCACGGATGGCGACGCCTTGCGAGGGAGGAGGCTGCATGTCCATGCGAGAGGCGTCGAAGGGGCCGGCTTCCGGGCGCGTGTTTTGGGCGTGAATCCGCGCAACGCTGATGGAGAACACGAAAAGCAAGTGTGAGAGATGGATTCTCATTGCACGTGCTGACAGTATATACGCGATCAGGCGTTGATGGAGTCGGATGGAACGACGGCGATTTGATCGGGAACGAGCGGTAGACCGGTGTTATAGGCGTGCGTGAAAGCTTCAAGTCCGTTGCTGCCGCCGTTGATCAGCCGACGAGCCGCGAGAAGATTGTTGGCGGTTAGCGCGTCGCGGATCTTCTGCTCGTGGGTCTTCAGGAAACTGGCCAGCAATCGGGCCGCGATGGCGGGATCGTTGGCGAGATCCGGGTTTTGAATGAGCTGGCCGCCCAGGCCGACAGCCGTACCGTGCAGGGCGTAGTTGGCGCGGCCCGTGAGCTGGATGAAGCCGCGGCCCTTGAAGCGCTCGCCGTCGGGCGGCCCAAGGTTCCCGAGATCGGCGCGCGAATCGTAGAGGTCGAAGGGATGGCCGCCCGGCGAAGTATTGAAATGACTCTGGCCTTCGCTGATCGGGACGAACGATCCGGTCTCCGCACAGATAGTGGCGAGCGCCATGAGGATCATCGGTTTGTCGGCGAGCTGAGGGGCTATCAGTGCGTTGAGCACGAACGGAAGATTCGATTCGATATTGGCGCGGGGGGCGTACGGGATAATTCGCGCGGCGATGTCGACAGTGATATCGGGAATTAGCGAGAGCAGGCTCATCGCCTCAGTCTAAGCTCAATCCCGGCCCGCGACTGAGGCGCCATAACTGTTTGGCGCGCCGGATATACAATGACTGGCTGGAGCATTATGCCAAAAACATTGATTGCAATGGGCGTTGTGGGAATAGCGCTGACGGGGGTTTTGGTGGCTCAGAGTCAGAATGGAAAGAACGGAACGTGTGACCGGGCTTGCCTCGAGGGCTTGGTGGATCAGTACCTGGACGCGGTGACCGCGCACGATCCGAAATTAGTGCCGCTGGCGAAGAACGTGAGGTTCACCGAGAACGGGCAAAAGCTGGTGATCCCAGACGGGCTCTGGAACTCGATGGTTGGCAAGGGGGCGTATCGTTTGTTCGTGGACGATCCGCAGGCCGGATCAGTCGCGTTTATCGGAACCATCAGAGAGGAAGGGCGAACCACGAGCGAGCCAATTGCGGGCGTGATTGCTCTGCGGTTGAAGGTGGATCACGGACAGATCTCGGAAGCGGAGACTTTCGTGGTGCGGAATCCGATGACGGCCGAGCGGCTGGAAAAAATCGGCACGCCCAATCACTTGTTCTTGGAAGCGGTGCCCGCAGCGCAGCGGATGTCGCGCGCGGATTTGATCAAAACCGCCAACATGTACTTTTCCGGAATGCAACAAAATGACGGGAAGGGCGTGTATCCTTTCACGGACGACTGCAATCGGATTGAGAACGGAATGCAGTCAACCAACGTGCCGGTGAAGGAGGGCCAGACGAGGCCGGACCCGGCGACCGCGACGAATTACTCGCCGGCGTGGGGATGCAAGGAGCAGTTTCAATCCGGCCTGTTGCATTTCGTGACTCGGATTCGCGACCGCCGATATGTGGCGGTGGATCAAGAGCGCGGGCTGGTGTTCAGCTTCGTTTTCTTCGATCACTCGGCCGGGAAGACGCGGCATTTCGAGACGCCGAATGGCCGGTCGGTGGTGGCGGGGCCGACGCAGCCGTGGACCTGGGAGATCGCGGAGATGTTCAAGGTGGAAAATGGCAAGCTGCGGCAGATTGAAGCGGTGCTGGATCGCGCGCCGTACGGCATGACGTCGGGATGGAGCAGTTGGGAAGACGGAATGACGGATCGGGCGCGGGACGTCGCTACGCCGGGGAGCCGATAAGCGGGTAGCGTTTCCCGAGCCGCCACTGCTGCGCGAGCCGTGGCATCCGCCGCTGGATCAACGGGTGTGGGCGCGCGACCGCAATTCTTCCGCGGCGTGGAACCAGTCTTCCTCCGGTGATCCGTTGGGACAGCCTCTGGCTTGCCAGAGTTCATACGCGAGGGCCGCGATGTCGGCATGTCCAAATTCGGCGATGCCATGTGCATTCGTGGGCGTCGCCCAAGTAGCGTGCTGCGCGCCTGGAGAGTGCTCCAGGGATTGCCGCGAATGTTCGTGCCCAGTCAGGTGATCCTGCTGTCCGTGCTCCTCGGCCGCACGATGGGCGTGCGCGGCCCCGTCGTGCAGTTCGGCGGCTTGCTGGTGGTTTTCGTAATGGGATCCGTTGTTATAGCGAGTAGACATTGTTAAAGAGTGACCATCCTTCCGGATTTGGCATGGGCTTCTTTAGCGAGTCTGAAAGCGTGATCGGAATGCTCCAGGGCCCGTTCCGCATGCCACCTTCCTCCTTCATCATCGCCTTTTTCATTGTGTTCGGCAGCTGTCCGATGAGCGCGTGCCGCAAGTTCGTGCTGTTCCGCGGCTTTCAGGTGTGCTTCGTGCATGGTGGTTCCTCCCGTGGCGATACTAGCGGTGCGCCGCGACTTCGGCAGCCGCTGGGACGTCCGCGCTGGCTTCGCTGGACGACGAAATATCCTGGGCGCCAGTGTGCTTCAACAGGTCTTTGGCGCGAGCGATTTCCGCGGACGTGTCGCAGTGAACGGAAAGCAGAACTCCGCCCGCTTTGATGTGCCCTTCGTAGCGCTTCGCTTCGTACTCCGGGATGCCCATCCCAACCAGCGCGCCAATCACGCCGCCAACAGCGCCCCCGACTCCCAGGCCCGCCAGAGCGGCCATGATCGGACCGGCCGCGATAAACGGACCCACTCCTGGAATTGCAAGAACGCCGATGCCGGCCAGCAATCCGAGGGTTCCGCCGATCGCGCCGCCGGCAGTAACTCCCACCGTGGCGCCTTCTGGCGCTTTTGTGCTCTTGTCGTGCGCAAAGTCTTTGGTGCCCTGATTGTCCGGGAGCAAAACCGAAATGGAGTCATTGGAGAACCCAACTCCGAGTAGGTCGTCGACGGTCCGTTCCGCTTGTTTCTTATTCTGGTAAATACCAAACACTGCTGTCTTTTTTCCTGACATGATCTTGTCTCCTGGACTAAGGTTCTGCATCTGAAAGCCCAGTCCGCCAATCAACGGAGAGAGCCGGCTGGCCACATACGATTGAGATTGCACTGACCAAACCCGGTCAGTTGACCTTAGGCGGTCGCACGTCTGAGCGGGTTTGGGCATCCAACCGTAGCCGGGTTGGAATAGACGTTTGGTTCTTCTCGTGCCAGTAAGGGCATTGACCGATGCCGTATCACCGGTGTCACGTCAGAGGAGAAAATATGAAAACGCTCAAACCGTGTTTGTCCTTTTTGGCGGTAGTCGTCATCGGGACTCTGGCAGGGTGCTCAATGAAGTCCACTAGGTCCGCCGACGTTTCTGGCGGCATCCGCACATCGCTCGATCAGGCGGGCCTCAAGGATGTCGGGGTAACCGAGGATCACGACAAGGGCGTTGTAACGCTGGGCGGACACGTGGCAGCAGATGCTGACAAGACGCAAGCCGAAGCCATCGCAAAATCCATGGCGGGCCCACAAGTCGTGTCAAATCAGATTGCGGTGATTCCTCCGGGCACGGAACATGACGCCAAGAAGGTGAACTCGGACCTGGACAAGGGCATCGAGGGGAACCTGGACGCGGCTCTGCTGCAAAACAAGCTTCACAAGAACGTAAACTACGCTGTCAATAATCAGGTGATTACGCTGAGCGGCGAGGTCGACTCTCAGTCGAAGCGCGCGCAGGCGCAAACCATCGCGACCGCCGTTCCGAACGTGCTGCAGGTAGTGAACGAGCTGCAGGTTAAAGATCAAAAGGCGAGTTCGTCAAACTAGGCAGCCGGGCGTTGGGGAGACGAACGTCTACTGCGAGATGGTTTCGAGCGCGAGGTTGTTGGTGCGTGGGCCGAGCAAGCCGATGTCGAGCATCACGATTAGCATGCTGCCGGCGATCAGGGCGAAGACGCCGGGAACACCAAAGCGGCCGAGAACAAATCCGATGACAAATGAGCTGAAGACCACCGAAATACGGCTAAAGGAATAAACGAAGCCGACGGCAAGGGCGCGGATGCGCGTGGGATAAAGCTCGGCTTGGTAGGCGTGACAGGAAAACGATAGGATGTTGTTCGCAAGCGTGAGCAGCACGCCGAAGAAGATGAGCAGCGCGGCCCCGGTCATTTGTCCGAACAGGATGCCGGAGATTGCGATGGCGGCGGCGGACGCGACAATTTGCCACTTACGCTCCAGCCGGTCCGCGATGGCGGCGGCGGCGAGCGGTCCGAAGGGCGCGGCAATGGCAATGATAAACGTGTATTCGAGGCTGCTGGTGATAGCGATTCCGCGGTTGATCAGCAACGTCGGCACCCAGTTTGAAAACCCGTAGAAGCCGACGGTTTGAAACAGATTAAAGATGATGAGCATGACGCTGCGCGTGCGGTAGGGCGGCCGCCACATTTCGGCGAAGCTGCCGCGAGGCAGTCCAACAGAGACGTTGTTTTTCCCCAGCGCGTGCTGCGCCAGCCAGCGGGGACTTTCGGGGACGCGGCGGCGGATCCACCAGACCAGGATCGCGCCAGTGGCGCCGAGTAGCACCACCCAACGCCAGCCATCGATTCCTAGCGGATCTCGCGGGACGAGCAACCAGGCGAGCAACGCAACCACCGGAACAGCGCAAAACTGGATGGCCTGATTGACGGCGAAAGCGCGGCCACGCAGGTTGGATGGCACCAGCTCCGAGATATACGTGTCGATGGTGACCAGCTCGACGCCGACGCCGATGCCGGAGATGAACCGCCACAAATTGAGACCGAAGGCGTCGTGCTGGAACGCCATGATGACGCTCGCGACCGTGTACCAGAGCAGCGAATACGTGAAGATGACCCGGCGGCCGAAGCGATCCGCCAGGAAGCTGACAAGCGCGGTGCCGACGAAGAGTCCGGAAAACATGGCGGCGACGAAGCCCGCGATGCCGGTGGGAGCGAGTATGCCGGATCGCACCAATCCAGGGGCGATGTACCCGGCGAAAAAAATGTCGTAGAACTCGAAGAAGCCGCCGAGGGAGATCAGGGCAACGCGCGGCCAGACGCTGGTTCGCGCGGCGGCGTCTCTTTGCACAGCCCCGATATCCACAGCTTGAGATTACCGCGGGCGGCGCCCGGGGCAGCGGGGATTAAGAGCCGTCGCGCGGAGGGAATGGAACTAATTTCAGCTCGGGACACATTTCACACGGGAGGATCTTCCTACATCGCTCGATCCAGCAGGAGATGTTTCCGAGTTGGGCTAACGCCGCTCGCTCGATGTGCCGGCCTTGCCAGCCGCTGGATAGGACCAGGTCTCCGCGGCGCAGTTCGGATTTGAGAAAGTCCGCGGCTTCAGGCAGATCCTCGTAGGCGCGGACCGATGCCTCGGTCATGCCCGCCCCAACGGCCGACTTAACCGCGATGTGCCCATACCGGCCCAAGAATACGGCCATGTCCGCGGCCTTCGCTACCCGACGCCCAAGATCGCGGAAACGCGGCCGAACCGTTAGACCTGTATCGAGGACGTCTCCCACAACGACGATGCGCCGCGAGGCTTGTGCTCGAGCCAGGAAATCCAGTCCCGCGATCAGCGAAGGAAAAGTAGCGTTAAATTCGTCGCGAATAACGCAAGCTCCGTTTGGCAAGAACATCGGGCACATGCGCCCGGCGACCGGCTGGACATTTCCGATAGCCGCGGCAGCTTGTTCCAACGGCACACCGCAGCACACCGCCGTGGCCAAGGCAGCCAGCACGGAAGCTAGCAGATGCTCTCCTGGGAAATTGGATTCAACCTGGGTGCTTTCCCTACCGCACCGCACGCGGAAGTTCAGCCGCTCGGGCCACGCGGCCGAAACCTGGTCCGCCCGGACAGCGCTAGCGAGTGAAGTGCCAAAAGTGACAACGCGCGCGGCACAGCGATCGGCCATGGCCAGCACACGGGGATCATCGGCGTTCAAGATAGCGGTGCCACGCTTGCCGAGCCGGCTTAACAGCTGGGCTTTTTCCGCCGTCATGTCGTCGAGCGTGGGGAAAGCATCCGAATGGACCCGCAGGACACGGAGCACCACCACGACATCCGGCGCGATCATCCAGGCCGCGCGGCGCAACGCACCGGGCGCCCGCGTGCCAACCTCGATCACGGTGAAGCGATGGCGGAATCGTGTATTGAGCACGATGCGCGACAGCACCGAGCGAGTGTTCCTGCCGCCCGGCCGCCAGTTTGTAGGGAAATGCGCGGAGAGAACCGAGCCCAGACATGCGGCGGCGGTGCTCTTGCCGGCGCTGCCGGTAATGGCGATAAACGTAGTTCGAAACATCAAACGTCGCCACACCAGCGCCGCGGCGCTGGCCAAATATTCTTGAAACAATGTGGTGCGCGCTCGGATCAGCCGCCTCGCTCGCGCCATCATCAGTGGGCTCCCGCAGTACCGCGCATTGTCACATCGTAACGCGGCGGCCCCCGCGCCGCTTGGTTAAATTGACGGGTTGAACTGAATTGACAGGTTGAATTGCGGGAATAGCCACCGTATTGTGTTGCTTTGGCGGTCCAAAGATGGAACGAATCGGAGCAACTTTCGGCGAACTGCGATGCCGCCGAGCGATATCACTCGTGCCGCAGAGCTTCGAGCGGATCGACACCAGCGGCGCGGCGCGCGGGAATCAGCATCGCAACCAGCGACACGATTATCAAGCCTAGTGTGATCGCCGCGAAAATCAACGGGTCCGTCACGCTGACTTCGAACAGGAGGCTTTTCAGTACCCCTGTCAGCGCGAATGCACCGGCGATTCCGGCCGCCAGCCCGATCGCGACCGGGACCGCGCCCTGCCGCACTACCAGCGCCAACACATTTCCACGCGCCGCGCCCAGCGCGATGCGAATGCCCAGCTCGCGCCGCCGCTGATCCACCAGATACGCCAGCACGCCATAAATTCCGAGCGCGGCGAGAATGGCCGCCAGCGCCGCAAACACGCTCATTAACTGAATAGAGAATCGCTGCTGTAAGAGCGATAAGGAGAGAGCGTGCTCCAAGGTATCGACCCGCGACAGCGGCAGGTTCGGGTCGAGCTGAGCGACTTCGTGGCGCATCGCCGCAGCCAGTTTCAATGGATCGCCCGCGGTTTTGATAGCGACATGGATCATGGCCACCGGCATCTGCGCGGCGGCGTAGTAAATGTTTGCTTCGGGCGGAGCCGCCAGGTCTTTGAATTTCGTCGCGCCGGCGATGCCAATGATGGTGCAATTCACCTTCTCCGCCGGACAGGAAATTTGCATCCCGATCGGATCGAAATTCGAGAAAAACTTTCTCGCGACGGTCTCATCGATCACTGCCACAGGCGTTGTGTTGGAAACATCGGCGTCGGTGAACCAGCGTCCGCGAATCAAAGGCAAACCCATGGCCTCGAGATAGCCTGGCGTGGCCACGCTCTTGATCACCACCTCCTCGGGCGCGTTGCGATCGTGAGGATGGCCGACAATCTCGAAGGAGGCCGCCGAGTAGTCCCCGGAAAACGGCATCAGATTGGTGGCGCCGGCTTTCACCACTCCGGGGAGCGCAGACGCGCGCTCCAGCAGCGATTTTTCAAAGGCCGCGATTTGAGCGGGCTGCTTGTACTGATTGACGGGAAGCACAATGGTTCCGGTCAGAACGTTTTCCATGTGGAAACCCGGGGCGGCGTGTTCCAGGCGAATAAAGCTGCGGACCAGCAATCCGGCGCCGATCAGCAGCATGAGCGACGCCGCCACTTCGATCGCGACCATCGATTCGCGCAGGAACCGGCGCCCTCCGGTCGCGCCGCGGGAGCTTTCCTTCAGCGCGTCGTTCAGATCGATGCGGGACATTTCGAGCGCGGGCGCGAGTCCGAAAATCACGCTCGCGGCAATGGACAGAAGCATGGTGAACGCCATCACCCACCCGTTGATGGCCGGTTGCGTGCCTTGTATCAGGTTGTGCGGCCCGAACTGCGCGTAGAGTCGCAATCCCAACAACGCCAGCAGCAGTCCGCAGGCGCCCGCAGCCACCGCGAGGAGGACGCTTTCGGTGAGCAACTGCCGAATCACGCGGGCTCGCGCGGCTCCCAGCGCCGCGCGGATGCTGATCTCTTTCTTGCGCGTCATGGCGCGGGCCAGCAGCAGGTTGGAAACGTTGACGCACGCGATCAGCATCACCACCGCGACCGCGCCGATCAACACCAGCAGTGGTGTCTTCAAATCGCCACCGGCTTGTTCGGCCAGCGGGTCCACTTCCAGCGAATATCCGTACTCCTGCTTGTAGACGTCCGGATGCTGGCTCGCCAGGCGCGTGGCAATGGTTTGAAACTCGGCGTTGGCCTGCGCAAGCGTCACGCCAGGCTTCAATCGTCCGATGACGTGGAGATGCTGCTGGCCGCGCGAGGAGTTTGCGAGATTCTCGGGCGTGAATGCGATGGGCGTCCAGATGTCGCCGGCCGACTGAAATTCGAGAATGGGCCGGATGACGCCCGCCACCACGTAGCTTTCCCGATTGATCCCGATGGTTCTCCCGATGATGGACCTGTCGCCTCCAAAGCGCCGTTTCCACAGGCCTTCGGAAATCACGGCGACGTGATCCTTGCCGGGTTGCTCGGCTTCAGAAGTGAAGAGCCCGCCGGCGATCGGCTTGACGCCGAGGATCGAAAATACGCTTGCCGTGATCTTCATGCCAGGAATGATTTCGGGATCGCCGCCGCCGGTGAGCGTAAACGTCGTGTCATGGTCCACCGCCCCGATAGGCGACAACGACGTCGCCATATTTCGGTAATCGTTCACTTCCGGCGCAGAGGCGGGAATTTTCGCCAGGTCGAAGTGCTTAAAGTTTTCGCCCACGTAGACCAGTTTGTCGGGCTCGGGATATGGCAATGGGTGCAGTAGCACCGCGTCGATCGCCGAGAAGATCGCGGTATTGGCGCCGATAGCGAGCGCCAGCGTTAGCACGGCGACGATACTGAATCCCGGATTCTTCAGCAACTGACGAAGCGCAAAGCGAAGATCCTGAAACATGGCTTTCTCCCGTGGTTTCCTGGACGCACCTGATAAACTCTTAGTTTCTCATCGAAAGGAGAAATGATGCGACGGGCCTTCCTTCTGTTGTTCGCAGTCGCGGCCACCGTGCTGGCGCAAGGCAATCCGGATTGGCACACCGAGTTTCCAGGCTTCAAGATTGCCGGGAATCTCTACTATGTAGGCACCGCCGATTTGGCCGTCTACCTAATCAACACGCCGCGAGGCAACATCCTGGTCAACTCCGATTTCGAACAGGACGTGCCTCTCATCAAGAAAAGCATCGAGCAGCTTGGCTTCAAATACGGCGACACAAAGATACTTCTCATCAGCCACGCGCACGCCGATCATGACGGCGCAACGGGTCTGATCAAGAAAGAGACCGGCGCGAAGTTGATGGTGATGGATGCCGATGTTCCCGAAGAGGAGAGCACCGCGCCGGGCCGTCCAGGAGCGCATGTGGATCGCGTTCTGCATGACGGCGCAACAGTCGAACTGGGAGGCTCCAAGCTGGTGGCGCATCTCACGCCCGGCCATACCAAAGGTTGCACGACGTGGACCATGCAGGTTCGCGACGGCGCACGCACGTTGAACGTGGTGATCATCGGCAGTCCGAACGTGAATCCGGGCTATATTCTGGTTGGCAACAAAAATTATCCGCAGATCGCCGAGGATTATGTGAAGACCTTCGCGGTCCTGAAGAGTCTTCCCTGCGATGTCTTCCTGGGCGCGCACGGCGGCTACTTCGGCCTGAAGGCAAAGTACGAGAAGATGAAGGCCGGCGCTGCGAATCCATTCATCGATCCGGAGGGGTACAAAGCCTACGTCGCGGAGCGTGACGAGACGTTTCGCAAGGAGTGGGCGAGGCAGAAGGAAAACCCAGGGTCCCCGGCGCCTTAGCGCTACTTCCTAGTTCTTTGTGACGCTCAATCCGGTCACAAGGACTTCGGTATTGTGCGCGAACCGGATCCCATAAATGCCGTCGGTGGATTTCAGCTTTCCAGCGGTCACAAGCGCGGCCTTGCCGTAACCCGCCACCACCTTGCCATTGATCGCGCACTCGACGCGGCCGCCCTTCACCGAAACCGCGATCTCCTGAGTCACGGGCTCTCCACGACCCGCGGCCTTGTTCACAGCGGGACTCTCTTCGCCCGGCCCATTCATCTGAAACGGCGCGGGACCGAATCCCCGCACGATGAAATTGCCGTTGCCGTACGCCGCGCAGTAGAGGTAGCTTTGTTGGGCCGTTCCCAGATCGTTGCCGGCGATGACAATGCCATACGGATGCGGGTGGCTGTTCAGGTTCATGTACTTCGGCTCTTTGAACGTGGCCTTCACCGTATAGTTGCCCGTGGCCTTGTTGGCGGGATTCCAATATGTGACGGCGGGACCGGTGATCACGCGCAGGGCGTCGCCGTCTTGGGCAAGCTTCGCGTTGTTGAGTGTCTGGCCGAACCTCTCCTCATTGGCATCGATCTTTCCCGTCCAGCCTGGGACCGAAATTCCGCCGCTCGCAACGGACCGGGAAGCCTCCGATTGATCCTGCGCGCTGCCCATCGCCGGAATGAGTATGACGACGGCAACCGCGAGAGTGGAACCGTGAATAAGACGCATCTGGTGTCCTTTCATCAATGTTACCTCCGCACATTGCAAGTTAGGCTTGACAGCTAATACGACTTCGCGATTACCACGCGGCGGTCCACCGGTTCTCCGGTCAGGATGCATTTTCCGGGGCCGTCGTATTCGTCTACCAGCGGGATGCAGCGGACGGTGGCTTTGAATTCCTTGAGGCGGGCATCGCAGATGGGATCGTCCTTCAAGTGCGCCATAACGAACTTACCACCGCCCTTTTCGGCGCTGACATCGGCGAGGATGGACTCCACCTCGCCGATCGAATTCGCGAGCACGGTATTGGATTTGAGGCGCTGCTTCGCGGCGGCGTATAGATCGGCCTGCATTTGCTCGAGTACTGCGGAAATCCGAGCAGCGAGGTCGGATTGCGGCAGCACTTCTTTCGCGCCGGTGTCACGCCGTTTGAGCACGATGTTATCGGCGGCCACATCGCGCGGGCCCAACTCAAGCACCAACGGGACGCCGCGCCTCTCCCAGTGGAAGAACTTGGCGCCGGGCGACGGGCCCTCACGGTCGTCGAGCTTTATTCGTATGTTTTGGGCGCCGATGTCGGCCGCGATGCGATGCACGGTTTCGAGCACGCGCGCCTTTTCATCGTCCTTGCGATAAATCGGCACCAGCACCGCCTTCACGGGTGCGACTTTGGGCGGAAGCACCAGCCCCTTGTCATCCGAGTGACTCATGATGAGACCGCCAATCAGCCTTGTGCTGACGCCCCAACTGGTCTGCCAAACGTAATCGAGCTGGCCTTCCTTCGTCTGGAATTTCACGTCGAAGGCGCGGCCGAAGTTCTGCCCGAGGTCGTGGCTGGTGCCGGATTGCAGCGCCAGGCCGTTTTGCATCATGGCCTCGATGGCGTAGGTGCGAACGGCGCCCGCGAATTTTTCAGCGCTGGTTTTCTGGCCCTTGATCACGGGCATGGCCATGACGTTCTCGGCGACGTCAGCGTAGACATCCAACATCCGCAGCACTTCTTCGATGGCCTCTTCGTGCGAGGAATGCGCGGTGTGGCCCTCTTGCCAGAGGAACTCGGTGGTCCGCAGGAACATGCGCGTGCGCAACTCCCAGCGGATGATGTTGGCCCACTGATTCATGAGAACCGGCAGGTCGCGCCAGCTCTGGATCCACTTTGCAAAGAAGTGCCCGATGATGGTTTCCGACGTCGGGCGGATCACGTAGGGCTCTTCCAGCTTCTTGCCGCCCGCGATGGTGACGATCGCCAGCTCGGGCGAAAAGCCTTCGACGTGTTCGGCTTCCTTCTGCAGAAAACTCTGCGGGATCAGCAGCGGGAAATAGGCATTCTGATGGCCAGTGGCCTTGAAGCGATCGTCGAGCTCGCGCTGCAACACTTCCCAGACTGCATAGCCGTTAGGCTTGATGACCATGCAGCCCTTGACGATTTCGGCGGGCTCGGCCATATCGCCGTGGAGCACGACGTCTTGATACCAGGCAGCGAAGTCTTGGCTGCGTTGAGTGATGGGAGATTCGGCCATGAGGGGAAATCTTATTGTAGGGCACGGCGGCGGCAAGCTTCTACGGGACCAGATCGATGATGCGCGGGCTCGATGTTTAATGCGGTCGCCGGTTTAATGTGCGATTTACATGCTCGGGATCACGGGCGATCAGCGTCAAATACGCTCGTGTCGGCTGATCCGGCTCCGAGCGGCCCTGCTCCCAATCGCGCAGCGTGCCGAGCGGGATGTGGTAGCGCTCGGCGAATTCCTCTTGCGTCAAGTGAAGTGCTCGGCGGATGATCTTTACGCGGGGGACCACTGGCATGCGATTGAAATCGGCTTCGGTAAGGGGCTGCGCGTCAGGATCGGCCCGGGCCGCCTTTTCGATCGCCTCAGTGGACATCGGTCGAAGAGTTCTGCTTGAAATATTGATCCTGCTCATTTTTCGTTACCTTGCGCGCCGAAATAATTCGAATTCGATCATCACGCTCCGTGTAAGCTACGAACAGCAAGACCCGTCCCTCCGCCATCCCGACGATGACGAAGCGATGCTCTCCGTAGTCTTCTCGATCGTCAAGGCGTCCGACGGCAAACGCGTCATCAAACACCGTTGTAGCCGTCTCAAAGGTCACTCCATGATCTTTGAAATTGGATCCAGCCTTAACGTCATCCCATTCGAATGTCAATTCATTATACTACGGGAATCCAGTAGTGCGGGCTAACCTCACGCTCTCACCCCCGCCCGCGCTTCAGCGCCGGCTTTAGATTCATGGTCCGGATCAGCTTATGCAGGTAGTTGGGATGCAAGCCCAGGATCTTGGCGGCCGCTTCGTGGTCGTGATCTACTTGTTCAAACGCTTGCAGGACCACCTGGCGCTTGGCGGCCTCCACGGCCTCTTCGTACATGCTGGCCGAGACCGCGGCTGGGCGCGATTCGCGAATCGGCTCGGGAAGATCTTCGGCCAGAACCATGTCCGCCGATCCCATCACAACCGCGCGCTCGATGGCGTTTTCGAGCTCGCGGACATTGCCCGGCCACGAGTAACTCTGCAGATAGGCGCGCGCTTCCGGCGACAGCCCGACGATCTTACGGCCGCACTCGGCGGCATACTTCTTGGCGAAATGCTCGGCCAGCGGCAAAGTGTCCTCGGGGCGCTCGCGCAGGGCGGGCGCCTTGAGCGACACCACGTTCAAACGATAAAACAGATCGCGCCGGAAGTCGCCCTTGCTGACGGCCTGCTCCAGATCGCGGTTAGTGGCGGCGAGCAGGCGGATATCCAACGGGATCGGTTTGGTGCCGCCCACTCGCTCCATCTCGCGTTGCTGCAAAACGCGCAAAAGCTTGGCTTGCAGAACGGGCGAAAGTTCGCCGATTTCGTCCAGGAACACAGTGCCGCCTTCGGCCACTTCGAGCTTGCCCTTCTTCTGAGCGATCGCGCCGGTGAACGCGCCCCGTTCGTGACCGAACAGTTCACTTTCGAGCAGCGTCTCGGTGAGCGCGGCGCAGTTGATAGCCACGAACGGTCCGGCGGCTCGCAGGCTGTTGCGATGGAGCGCGCGCGCAATCAACTCCTTGCCGGTTCCGCTTTCGCCCAGGATCAGCACGGTGGAATTGGACGGCGCCACTTTGGCAATCTGCCGCTGCAGGTCGTGCAGCTTATCGCTAACGCCCACCATGCCGTGTTCAATCTTCAACGCCGACTGCAGGCGTTCGTTCTCTTCTTGCAGCCACCCCAGGATGGTGGCGTTCTCCCAGGCAACGGCCGCCATGCCTGCTACTGCCGTAAGGAGCTGAAGATGACCTTCGTCGAAACGGTGCTCGGATTCGGCCGATTCCAGGTACACCACCGCCGCAACCTCGCCGCGCACCACCAGCGGGGCGGCCAGCGCGGAGAGACCCGACTGATCTCCGTTCTCCAGCCAAACCACGACGCGCTCGTCGCGCGCGCGGGCTAACACTTGCGGGTTCGGCGCCCAGTCGCCCGGAGGAGAGCCAGGAATGAGAATAGCGGCGCGTACGGCGGGAATCAAATCCAACAGCAGTGATGTCAGATGGCTGCGCAGCACTTCCGCCGCTGTCGCTGAGGTGGTATCGTGCAGTCCCCGAAACGAATGCAGCATGGTGCTCACCCGAAGCAGCGTGCGCAAATCGTGGAGGGCGCGGGCAGAAGGAGGCAGGATGGTGTACTCGTCGGAGGAAAGATAGAGCGATTCCCCCAAGCGAAGCTCCCGCGTACTCGTGCCTGAGTTCAGCTCCTCCGTGCCCACGTCGGCGTTGGCTTCCACCCGGTAACAGAAAAGCGAGCCGCCGATTCGGATCTCGTCGCCCGGTGCAAGGGACTGTTCGGTGACGGGCGTGCCGGTGACGAACGTCCCGTTGCGGCTATCCAGATCCTTGACGGTGCAGCTGTCTCCGGAACGAACGAAGAGGCAGTGGCGGCGTGAAACGGCGTTGTCATCCAGCTGTAGATCGTTGGCTGCTTGCCGGCCCACCCAAAATTCGCCTTCGGGCAATGGGTAGATATTGCCCTTCAATAGACCGCGGACCGCAACTAACCTTGGCTCGATTCCCGTCTTCGGTATCACCCTAGTTCTGCCTGCCCCACGGAAGCGCTAACCATCTGGAACATTCATAGTACCCCGTCCCGGCCCAGCTAGACCGAGCGAAGAGCTTGGCCAATCGGATGGTTTTTTTAGCGGCGTGTCTCCAGGCCGACATCGATTGGTTACTCGGATTCGCCTTTTGATTCTCCGGGAACGGGCACCTCCGCTCTAAGTTACTGTGCAACTTGCACGAGCGTTTTGGCGACTCGATTGCACCTTCAACCGAGTGATGCAACCAACGATGCAAGAAACAGTCTCCGAAATAACGTTTGCCGGCATACGAAACCGAGGCGGACTGCGGGCGAGGGTGGCGTACGGTTTCCTGATTCTGGCCTTGTGCCTGATGATCGCGGATTTTTGCCGGCTGATGCGGGCTCCCGCGCCCACGCCATTTGCGGCGTCAAGCTACAGCCATCACTCAACCCGATTCTAGATAGCGCCAGCGCCCGTGTTCCACGGCGCTCAAGAATTCCTGAACCGTCCGATTGAAGGCGGCCGGCTCTTCGAGGTTGACCGCATGGCCGCTGTTCGGGCAAATCCAGAGTCCCGCGTTCGGAAGCGTTCGCTTGAGCCAGAGGGTTGTCCCCAGACAAGGTTCGTCCTCGTCACCCGCGATCAGCAATACCGGGATCCGCAGGCCCGAGAATTCATTCTTATAATCCTCGAGCGAGGGGCGCCGGGCCTGATACCCTAACAGCGTCCGCGCCTTGCCGCCCGCCGAATGCTCGCGCAAATGGGACAAGAATTCGTCGAATGCACGGGGGTTTTTGCGCAGCAGGTGAGTGCGCGTGGGGGCGCGTCCGGCAACTTCAGCCACTGCGGGCGATCCTTGTTCCAGGTATGCCCGGGCGGTTGCTTCGGCTTCCGCGACAAACGCCGCGCGATCCGCCGACGGCGACCCGGATCCAACGCCCGCTACAACCAGCGAGCGCGCCATCTCCGGATACATCAAACCGAAATGAAGCGCGGCATACGCGCCCATGCTCGACCCCACCACATGGGCCTTGGAAATGCCAAGACCTTGCACGACTGCTGCGATGTCGTGGACCACAACGGGGAAGCCGTACAGGCTGGGATCGCCAGGCACGTCCGAAGGCGGGTAACCGCGCGCGTTGAAAGTGATGCAACGGTAGAAGCGCGAGAACCAACGCACTTGCGCTTCCCATTCCCGGTAGTCCGAGTGCAATTCATGAACGAAGACTATCGGATCTCCGGTCCCGGTTTCCTCGACGTACAGCCGCACGCCGTCCGCGTTCACAAAGCTCAAATTATTGGAGCCCTCGCTGACTACCGCCGGCCCTTCTCGGCGCAGTCCCAGTGCTCGGCCGCCTTGCCGTCCACGAATCGCCAGGTGTCGAACCAAGTGGTGGTGTATTTTTCGTTCGGCTTCGGATCCGTCAACTCACGCACGGTGGCTACCGTCACGTAGTCCCCTTCAGCGTTGACGAAGACCACATTGGCCTTCAGGTGCTCCGGAACCGGCGAAGGCTTCGTCACCGACCCGAAGAACTTCACCACCCCATCTCGCCCCGACTTCACGTTGGGATTGTGCTGTAGATACTCCGGAGTGAGCCACTTCTCGGCCTGGTCCCAGTGATTGGCTTCCAGCAGGTCTTTTTCGATGTGATACGCGGCCTGTTTGTTGCGATCGAGCTTCTTGTCCTTGCTGTGGAACAAAGCGTCGGGATCGGACGCGGCCACAACCGGCTCCTGCGCGCGAACCGGCGAAGAGACAAGCATTGCGGCGAACAAAGCAGCCAATGTGAATTGGATTTTCATGGGTACTATGTTTAGCTATCATGCGGCCGGTTGTCAATCACCGACGTCGGAACGCGGCGGGGAATGGCGTAGGGCGCGTCCGACGTGAAGAATAAACGATATCACTTAGCTTTTTCAAAAAGAAAGATGTTTCATTTCAGGTAAATGAGTGAAACCTAGCGGTTCTCCGTCCCGTCCAGATGTGTTCAGAAAGGAAGAATCGAAATCCGCCATGGGATCGGCGAACTGCGTTTGCTTGTTTTTGGTGGCCTTCGTGGCCACGATTGTCCCTGGCTACAGCCAATCCGGTAGCGCGTCATCCGCTACCCAATCGATGTCAGCCAGCGCCGCCGAGCGCTTCCTGGATCAGGCCACTTGGGGGCCCACCCCCGCTTCCATCGCTCAGTTGCAGCAGATGGGGATTGCGAGTTGGCTGACGGCGCAGTTCGCGGTGAATACATCAGAAATACCAGACCAGCCGATTCTCACTCCGGCGGGAGATTCGAACTACAATATCCACCCCGTGCAAGCGGCCTTCTTCCAGAACACAGTCACCGGGCAAGATCAACTGCGGCAGCGTGTCGCGTTCGCGCTGAGCCAAATCTGGGTAGTCTCAGCCGGCGGCGGAGTTCCGTTCGCGTACGCCTACCCGCCCTACTGGAGAATCTTTCGCGATAACGCTTTCGGAAACTATCGCGACGTGATCCGAGCCGTGACTCTAAGTCCCGCCATGGGGCGCTATCTGGACATGGCCAATAACAACAAGGCCAACCCGATGAAAGGCACCTCGGCCAACGAAAACTACGCTCGCGAGTCGATGCAGCTTTTCACGCTCGGGCTCACGCAGCTGAATCCGGACGGCACGGCGGTTCTGGATCAGAACAACAACCCGATCCCGACTTACGATCAAACAGTCGTAACGAACATGGCCAAGCTGTACACTGGCTGGACGTACCCCACGGCGCCCGGCGCCACGGCCCGCATCAACAATCCGCCGTATTTCTTCGGCCAGATGTTCGCCGTGGAATCCGAGCACGATACCACCGCCAAGACCATCTTCGCCAACATCACAATCCCAGCCGGCCAGACGGCCGAACAGGATCTCGAATCGCTGCTCGAGGCCTTCATGGCGCAGCCAACCATGGCGCCCTTTGTGAGCCAGCAACTGATCCAGCACCTGGTCACAAGCAATCCGAGCCCGCAGTACATCGCGCGCGTTTCGAGCGTCTTCGAGAACGATGGCACCGGAGTCACTGGGAACCTGCAGGCCGTAATCTCGGCAATTCTCACGGATCCAGAGGCGCGCGCGGGCGACGATCCAACCGCGTTAATCAACCCGACTTTCGGCCACCTGCGCGAGCCCGTGCTGTTCATGCCAAACATTCTGCGCGGACTGAACGGAACTCTGTCGTCCAACAGCGCGGTGTATGACGACACTTTCGATCTGGGCGAAGATCTCTTCGATGCACCCAGCGTGTTTAGCTATTTTTCTCCGCAGTATCGCGTTCAAGACCGATTGCTGGGTCCGGAGTTTCAGATCTACACCACGGAGACAGCCGTGGATCGGGCCAACATCGTCCGTGCGGCTACATACGGCTGGATCGACCCGCATACACCGGTAAATCTCACGCCATTCGTCGAGCACGTCGGCAGCACCATGAACCTGCTTGGCTATATCGGCTCGATTTTCCTGCACGGGTCCATGTCAACCGCTCTGACACAGGCGGCGACGGACGCCGTTAACGCGCAGACCACGCCGTTGGGGAAGGTACAAGCTGCGCTCTACGTCGTGCTGACTTCGGGCGAGTATCAGGTCATTCATTAGGAGAAGCTGCCAGATGCTATCACGACGAGGCTTTGTTCGAGCAGGCGCCGCTAGCGTGGGAACGCTGGCGCTGCGCCCATTTGGTCTGCTGCCGGCACTGGCGCAGAGTAGCGCGAACTACCGCGCGCTGGTATGCGTGTTTCTGTTCGGCGGGAACGATTCGAACAACACGGTCATTCCCATGGACGACGCGAGCTTTCAGGCGTACACGTCGATTCGCGGCAGCCTGGCGCTCACGGCGGGTGAACTCACGCCCACGGTTTACAGCGCTTCCAACGCGCCCTACGCATTTCACGGAAAGCTGGCGGAACTCGCTAGTCTGTTTGCGAGCAAGGAGCTGGCCGTGATGGCCAACACCGGATCGCTGGTGCAGCCGCTCACGCGATCGCAATACCAGGGCGCGCAGGCGCCGATTCCGCTCAATCTCTTCTCGCACTCCGACCAGCAGCTGCAATGGCAGACCTCCCTGGCGCAAGGCAACAGCCCCACGGGTTGGGCCGGGCGCGCGGCTGATTATCTCGCGTCGCAGAAGATCAATTCGTCGAACTTTCCAGCCTTCCTTTCCGTCGCTGGAAATTCGCTCGAGGGTCAGGGAGTGTCCACGCAACCAGTCGTCATCGCGCCCGGGCAGTCGCTCACGTTGAAACGATTCAGCAGCCCGGCCGTATCCCAAGCCCGCTTGAATGCGCTCACTTCGTTGCTGACCACTGACAACGGCGTTTCATTGGCGCAAGCCGCCAACAACACCATGGCGAATAGCATCGCGGACGCCGCGACGCTTGAAGCCGCGCTTGCCAAGACCAGTCCATTGAAGACGCAATTCCCAGCCACCAGCCTGGGATCGCAGTTGCAGCAGGTGGCCCAGATCATCCAGGTGCAATCGTATTTGGGAATGTCCCGCCAGATCTTTTTCTGTTCTCTCGGCGGCTTCGACACGCACGCGGGCGAATTAGAGACGCACAACAAGCTGTATCCGCAGTTGAGCCAGGCCTTGGCAGCTTTCTACGACGCGACCCAGGAGCTCGGAATGGCGCAGAACGTGACGACGTTCACCGAGTCCGATTTCAGCCGGACCTTTCAGCCCACTACCAGCGATGGCAGCGATCACGCTTGGGGCAGCCATCACCTGGTGCTCGGCGGCGCGGTGAAGGGCGGGCAGATTTTCGGCCGATTCCCAACATTTGAGCTGGGCGGACCGGCCGACACCGACGTTCGCGGGCGCTGGATTCCGACCACTTCCATCGATCAATATGGCGCGTCGTTGTGTTCCTGGTTCGGAATTCCCGCTAGCGCGCTCGCGGCCGTATTTCCAAACTTCGCGAATTTCGGATCGCAGACGCTGGCCTTTTTCGGTTAGCCGATCACATCACGGCGCCTCACTTCACCGTAATGCCGACTTCGGCGATCGTGTTTTCCCACGCGAGTTGCAGCTTGCCTTTGTTAGCGCCGAGACTCGCGAGCGTAATCTTATAAGTCTCAATCGGCTTGGGCGGCTTGCTCATGTCCATCTGGACGCGGCCGAGGTCGCGGCTCTGGTTGTAGTCCAATCCCCACTCGCCGGTTTGTTTGCTCACCACGAGTTGCCACTGCTTGGGATCCAAGTAGACGAACAGCGTGTAATCGCCTTTGGGGACCGAGAGGCCGCCGATGTCGAGATTGGCGTCGGTGTGCAGCACGGTGGCCTCATTTGCTCCGGCGCGCCAGACGCGGCCGTGGGGCTCCAAACCGCCGAAGATTTTGCGTCCGCGCATGGAGGGCGCCGAGTAGTTGATGCGGATCGCTTTACCCGCGATAGTCACGGACGTATCGGCGGGAGGGCTCTGTTGCGCCATCAGGGGCGCGATACTCAGCGCCACGGCCATAGAGGGCGCTGCAACAACGCGGAACCAGCGAAATGAGACCACAGGGTCACCTCCAACGTGCAGGATAACAACACGCGGCCGCGGAGTGGGCTGGCACGGCGCCCTCTCCAATAAGCATAATGGGAGCTTCATGGAAAGACGACTGAACGGCAAGGCCGCGATCGTGACTGGCGCCAGCCGCGGCATTGGTAAGGCGATCGCGTTGCGGCTGGCAGCCGAGGGTGCGCATGCGCTGTTATGCGCGCGCGATGCCAATCTGCTGGAGCGCGCAGTGGCGGAGATTGAGCGCGATGGCGGACGTGCGTCGGCGCTGGCGGTGGATCTGCGCGAGATGGACGCGGCGAGGCGAGTGGTGGAGTGTGCGCTCGAGGCTTACGGAAAGATCGACATCGTCGTGAATAATGCGGGCGCGACGAAGCGCGGCGAATTCCTGCAACTCACCGACGAAGATTGGGCCGACGGCTTCGGACTGAAATTTTTCGGCGCCACGCGTCTGACGCGTGAGGCATGGCCGCATCTGAAGACGCAGGCCGGTTCGGTGCTGAACATATCGGGTGTTGGCGGCAGGATGCCGGGGCCGCAGTTTACCATCGGCGGTTCGGTGAATGCGGCGCTGCTTTCCTTCACTAAGGCGATGGCGGACATCGGAATTCGCGATGGCGTGCAGGTAAACGCGATCAATCCGGGCAGCATCCGGACCGATCGTTTCCGGCGAATGCTGGAGACGGCCGCCGCGCAACAAGGGATTGACATGGAGACTGCTGAGCGCAAAATGATCGAAACCGCGCGGACCACGCGGATCGGAGAGCCGGAAGATATCGCGGCGCTGGTCGCGTTCGTCGTAAGCCCCGAGGGACGGTTCCTGCAGGGCGCGCTGATCGATATGGATGGCGGCGCGACTAAAGTGATCTAGCTACTTGGTCTGCGTCAGGCTTTTGTATGCGGCTTCCACGAACATGCTGGCCGTCCAGAAAGCATTGGGCTTGTTGTAGCGCGGATCGTAATCGAGCGTCGGGTGCGCGGCCTGCACCTGTTCCAGCGTCATGCCCTTCTTGATCATGGCGCGAATGCGATCACGAACGATCGTGACCATATCGCGATACTCGAGCACGTCGAATTCGTCGCACAGACGGCCGTGGCCAGGAATAATGTATGTGCCGCCTTCCTCATGATGCGCGGGAATCGCGAGGTCGAGGATTTGGTTCAGGCCGTTGATCTCGCCTTGCAGGCTGCCGCCATTTTTCAGATCGATGACCGGAAAGCCGTCGGTAACGAAAATGTCGCCAGCGCTGATCACATCCGACCGGCGGAAGAAAGCGATAGTGTCGCCGTCGGTGTGCGCCGCGGGCGGGTGAAACATTTGAATCGCCTCGCCGTTGAAAAATACTTCCTTTTCGACGCCCAGGTAGCTGTCGGTCGGCCAAGCGCTCTCGGGATACGGCTTCTGGCCGGGAGGCGGCACGCTCATCCTGTCAAAAACATTTTGGTGCGCAATGATTTGAACGCTGTGGGCCGCGGTTTCGCCAGGCGTGTTGACCAGCTCCACCTCGCGGGCCGAGCCGCCGCTGGTTTTCGCTAAGTTCTCGTTTCCACCAACGTGATCCGGATGCACGTGCGTGTTGATGATGTAGTGGATCGGTTTGTCGGACAGCGTGCGGACGGCGGCGATAACCTTGCCGGATAGCTGCGCGAAGCCGGAGTCCACCAGTAGCACGCCCATGCTGCCCACTTGCACCGTGATGTTCCCGCCGGCGCCCACCAGCATATAGACGTTGCCCTGAACCGGAAGGATGTGTAGTTCGGCGTTGTCAACAGAGTTTGCGCGGACAGCTTCCGCCGCGGGAGCGGACTCGATCTTGGCTGTGCCGAGCACGCTTCTGTATTCGGGATACATCGTTGACGCTCCGCCCATGACCGCGGCGTGCGGCAAGTGGTGGTTATCCGCGTATTCGTAAATGAACGGGTTCTCGCCCGGAAGATAGTTGGGCACTTCGCCCTTGGGCCGGCTCAAAATCTCTTCGACGTATTCGCAAGGCCATAACCATCCGCCCAGTTCCTTTTCGTCCAGAAGAAAGTCGTCGGTCCGAATCAGCGGCTGCGTTAGGTACACCGGATCGCTGAGGATGGTCATGTGCGTCATGATATTTCCGTGGCGCAGAAAATGCTCGGTCATGGTGGCTTGGTCGCTCTCGGGCAGCCCGTTGCGGCGAGCCCAGCCTTGCTTGATGTGCGTGGTGTAGACCGTCAGGATGTTGCCTTCCCACTTGCCGGTGGAAAATCCCATGAAGGTGTGGGCGGCGTAGTCGGGCGGATGCGGGCGGCCATCCATCCAGATGGTGCGGGTCTGTTCGTAGGTGCTGATGTAGTTCTTGATCGCGATCACTTCCTGGGTGTTGGGATCCTTCTCGTCCCAGATCCTCAGGTGCAGCGGGCCATGATAGATGTACGGCGACACGTGGACGCGGCATTGGTGTTCCTGCAGGGTGAGACGCGACGCATTCCAACTCTCTGCAAAAAGCCGGGCGGAATCGTTAATAGGAAGACCCGCGAAGTCGCCTAGATCGGGGCCGGGAATGCGTTCGTTGTAGTCCTCGTGATGGAGCGGGCTCCACTCGCCGGACAAAATGTCCTGGCCCCAGACGGAACCGGCGGTGACGGCGAGCAACATGGCCAGCGGAAGAGTGGTGTTCATATCAGCTTCATTCGGAGCATATAACAATCCGAGCTGGTATGTTGACCGGGATGCATCGAGGCCACGAACGAATGGCCTGCGCCGTGTTACGGAGCCACCACCGTAACGCTAGGCTTCTTCCTCTTGCAGTTCCTCTTCGCCTTCTTGTTCAGTTCCCTGCCCGGCCTCTTCGAGCAACGGCTGAGCAAGTTTGGTCAACAATTGATCGGCCTTCTCCTCCTCAGTCAGCGTTTGGGTCAGGAGCTTCACGATGTCCTTGCGTTCCATCTGCTCGGCGATAGCTCGCGCGGCGCCGTAAGCGGCGATTTCGTAGTGCTCGACGCGTTGGGCCGCGCCGATGAGCGCCAAGTCCGCCGGAGCTTGTTCCATCTCCTTGCCCTCGGTGATAACTTCCTGGCCTTCCTCCACCAACCCTGCCATGCCCTTGCAGGGCTTCGCCTTGGGCTTTTCGTCCAGCATCCCGAACGCTTGTTTCAGACGCTCCACGTGTCCCTTGGTCTGCTCCAGGTGTTCTTCAAACGCCGTTCTTAAATCGGGATCCTTGGCAGCCTTAGCCATTTTAGGCAACGCCTTCACCAGTTGATTCTCGGCGTGCAACAGGTCCTTCAATTCCTCGGTTAATAGTTCTTGCAATAGTTCCATGGATGTTTGACTCCCTGCGATTTGACTCGGCGCGGGACGATAGGTTTCGGCCTTCAGAAGAGATTGAGTTGTTTCGAAACCGACGCAACCGGACGCTGGCGCCGGTCGTCAAACACGGTTCGCCCGCCGACGCTGGGAGAGATGGAATGTTCGTGACGGATGACCGCATCGAAATTGGCCTCGGGCTGATGGCGTTCTTCAACGGCTCGCACGAATCGGTCCAGGCGGCGCATGCCATCCAGTTTGTCGCGATCGCCCGCTCTTGCGGAATCGAGAGCGGTGCGCAACACGGAGATCGAAGCGTCGTAGGTCTTGAGCGGCACCGGAAACGGATGCCCGTCCTTGCCGCCGTGCGCAAACGAGAAACGCGCGGGATCGGAAAATCGGACCGGCGCGCCGTGGACTACTTCGGCAATCAGAGCGAGAGATTGCAGCGTGCGCGGGCCAAGCTTTTCCAAAAGCAATAGCGACGCGAAATCGCGCAGATCGCGTTCGTACGCGCCGGCCAACACTGCGCCGAGCCGTTTCAGATCGACATCGTAGGCTCGTACCTCATGCCGCGCCGGCATCGCAAGCCGCAAATCGCGGATCGTGATCTCGGGCGTTTGATGGCTGATGTCGAGCAGAGCTTTTTGCGCGGGCCGGGCGGCGGCGTCCACCAGGTTCATGATTTCGCCCTGATGCTCGCCCGCGATGGCCGAGTGTGGCTCGCACGTGAAATCACGAACGGCAGCCGAGTGCCAGTGATAACGCCGCGCTAAGCCGGCTTCATCGTTCAAGCCTTGCTGGATGACAGCCCATTCTCCGCGAGCAGTGAGGACGAAGGCGTGCAGATAAATTTGAAATCCGTCGGCAATCGCGTTGTTATCGATTCTGGCCGTCAATCGGCTGGTGCGAGCGAGGGCGTCGCCGTCCAAACCGGTTTTCTCGGCCACGGCTCGCAGTTCGTCCGGCGTCTTACGCGAGTGTTTGCCGCGCCCGCCGCAAATGTAAATGCCCAGCTCGTGCGCACGCGGGTTGAGGCCGCGCTTCAACGCGCCAATAACGGAGGTAGTGATGCCCGACGAATGCCAGTCCATGCCCATCACCGAACCGAGGGCTTGGAACCAGAAAGGATCGCTCAGGCGCGAGAGCAGCACGGAGGGGCCGTAATGAAGGAGGATACTCTCGGCGATCGCAGTGCCGAGACGCGTCATGCGGTCGGCCAGCCAGACCGGCACGCGTCCGCCGTGGAGCGGTAGATCAGCGTGGCCGGAGCGTCGCATCGTTATTCAGAACAGTCTTAATTCAGAACAGTCTTAATTCAGAACAGTCTTAGACCATGTTAGCCGACGCTCGCGGGAGATCGCGCAGCACGTCGAAGCCACCTTCCGCCACAGTGGTCTTCAGCACGTTGCGGCGAGACTACCGTTCAGCGGATTTTTTGGCTCTGCCCCGAGAAAGCCCTCTAAAAAGAGCAGGCACATAAAGGTCCGCGTCCACGGCTGGAAAGCGGATGCCGAAGCCGGACGGATTGATATCAATCTCATTGAGCTGGGACGGCGTGGCGTGTTCGATTCCTTCGACATCGCTTGGAGAGAAGCTCACGATCAGCTTGGAGTTGAGCTCAATCACGATTCGCTTTGTCCTTCTGTCGTAAGGCGCGGAAATCGCGCGGGGAATGCGCGCCTTCAGATCCTTAGCGCGTTGGTTTGCTTGTTCGAAATCGTCACGCGATACCATGAATTTGCTCACATGATCGACACTGGCTCATTGTATCTGGACTCCTAAGCGCTTGGGTTCGCCAAGGCCCGCGGTAGTGCGCGGATTTCAGCTGTCCCCAAACTGCTGAGCTAACCGGAACGCTCGGGCCGAAACATCTGAGAACGCTGCGCTTGCGTGTTACGCTTGGGGCCGCGAGCTCTACTGCAGCAACCAAGGCTGCGCCCGCGCCGGTGCATGGCGCCTAAATAACCGAACTTGAGACCCGCAGGCTGGGGCTGGTGACTCAGCCATTGCGTGATCGCCGCCAGATGGTCCGCCAGGAACGGGATGTCGAAGCGGAGCTGGCCGTTTGCTGGTCCACTGCCTGCTCATCGGCGTTGAGCAAATCGATGAGCAGCGTCGCGAGGCCTGCCTGGTTGAGCACGCCGCCCACGTGGCGATTACGCGGGCTAAGGCGCGAGCCCTCGAGTCCAGCCGCTTGAACATTCATGGAGAAGACGCGGCGTGGGAAGCGGATTCCAGCAAGCGCCGCACTTCTTCGTCGCTGATTTGCGAGAAGTCTTCGTACCACGTGCTGACGGCGTGAAACTCGGTGGGCGTACTTAGGCAAACGACATCGGCTTCCTCCCGCAGGTTGCGCGCGGTTTCCGGCGCGGCCACCGGAACGGCGACGATGATGCGTCCCGGATTGGTTTGCCGCAGCGCTCTGACAGCGGCCCGCATCGTGGATCCGGTGGCCAAGCCGTCGTCCACTACAATCACGGTTCGGTCGGTCGAGTCGGGGAATGGCGCGTCATTGCTGGAGACTGGGCGATATGCGCGCTGTTGGCGCTCCAGCTCCAGCAGTTCCCTGGCGGCTACGGATTCCACCATCGCCGGAGCGATCCCAAGCCCGCCGATCACGTCCGCGTTCAGGACACGCGTGCCTCCGCTTGCGATGGCGCCCATGGCCAGCTCGCGATGACCAGGCACGCCCAGTTTCCGTACCACGAAGACGTCAAGTGGCGCGCGCAGCGATCGAGCTACTTCGTAAGCCACCGGCACGCCGCCGCGCGGAAGTCCCAAAACCACGACGGCCGGATGGTCAGTGTAAGCGGAAAGTTTCGCCGCGAGCTGCCGGCCTGCGTCCCGGCGATCCAGAAATCGCATCGATAGGAGCAGTGTATCTCAGGCAGTCCGCACTGTGGCCCTCGTGCCTAGCTAACGCCTACTTTGCTCGCTGCGCCCAAGTAGCTGCCAGTGTTATACCACAACGTCGACGTTTCGCCGAAAAATCCATCCGTGAGGCTTTGCCCGCTACGGGGTCCAGGTGCCTTCCTTCAGCCAGCCGGTGTTCGCCCCTTTCCCGTTTGCGTACAGGTACACATTCTGCTGCGCGGTCAATGTCCCGCTGAAAGTCAGGTTTACATTCAGCGTGAGACTGTTACCGGATGTGCTGACAGAGGAGCCTGTCCCGTTCAAGGTGCACTGGCCGTTCGAGGCTGTCGCAGTGGAGCCCGGAGTAACCGATGGGGACACGAATCCGGTTCCGGCATTGGTGTATAAGGACAGTTC
>Ga0302324_100004157_pt1 | contig 32223 bp, 34 predicted proteins | sample Palsa_T0_1_FD_201949 | JGI IMG/M metagenome (GOLD analysis project Ga0302324, IMG submission 201949) | Peat permafrost microbial communities from Stordalen Mire near Abisko, Sweden - Palsa_T0_1 | ecosystem: Environmental > Terrestrial > Soil > Palsa > Peat permafrost | place: Sweden: Abisko... | reverse complement strand
GAACAGGCGCTCGGGTTGGGCGCGGATCAGCGGGTTGCGCTCGGGATGGGTGATGATGGGGTTAATGCCCGCCAGCTGAAGTTCGTGCAGCGATTGATCCAGCGCGGGCGGAATCGAGAAATCCGCGAATTCCACGAGCAGGTAGTTTTTCTGGTTGAGGGTAAAGCGCTCCGGATTCAGGCGGATTTCCTGCAGATTTTCAAAGCTGAGGTGAAAGTCGCAGCCGGTCCCGAAGATCAGCCGGCCTTCGAATCGGGCCTGCATTTCATCACAGCGCTGCCGCACTAAATTGGGAATGAAAGGGTGATTCTGCGTGGCGTGCGGCGTCGCGATGACGTGTGTGACGCCTTCGGCAATCGCCGCCTCCGCCATCTCGCAGGACATTTCAAAGGATTCCGGGCCGTCGTCCATGCCTGGCAGGATGTGGCAGTGAATGTCGATCACGGGTAGCCAGAATAGCGCAGCGTCTTCGAGTAGATCAATGAGCCGGAGGTACCGGTGTTGGCAGAAGCGCACGCCGCGGAATGCCGAGACGATCGCTGGGATGCGCTCTGCGGGGAATACCGGCTGGAAGGGGATGACGGCAGGTCTCAGATAACAAGCATGTTGCGGTGTTCCGTTGGCTATTTGCGACGGCTGGCGTAGAAGGCTGACAGAAGGGCAAATAGGATGGCAGCCCGTCCGGAGGCCCTTGCAATTCTCGCACATCCGGCCAACCCCTTCGTTCAGGCGCATCCTGAAACTTGCTATAGTTGCTTTTCTGCTCAATCAGTGCCGCCGCTGTGGGCGGCGAAAATCAAAAATAAACGTGATCGCAATGGAGGCAGGATGCCCGGGGATCGAAAGCCGGAGTTTTTCGCAGGCAAAGACGTCAAGATTGGAATTATCGGCTGCGGCTATGTAGGACTGCCGCTGGCGCTGCGTTTTGCCGATGTGGGCCAGCGCGTCACCGGGTTCGATACGGACCAGGTGAAGGTCGACAAGCTGAACGCGGGCGAGTCTTACATCCAACACATTCCCGCGGCCAAAATTTGCCAGCACGTGAAGGGCAACCGCTTCGACGCGACCACCGACTTCAAGCGCCTGCGCGACATGGACGCCGTGCTCATCTGCGTTCCCACGCCGCTTGATGAACGGCGCGAGCCGGACCTGAGTTACGTGGAGCAGACGGCGCTGTCGATCGCTCCCAATCTGCAGCGAAACCAGCTGATCGTGCTCGAAAGCACCACCTACCCCGGCACCACCGAGGAGCTCGTGCTCCCGATTCTCGAAAGAGGCGGCCTCAAGTGCCCGGTGAGCCGCGAGGCGTCCGACATCGCCACCGACTTCTACCTGGCGTTTTCACCCGAACGCGAAGATCCCGGCAACAAGCAGTTTGGACTGGCGCAGATTCCCAAAGTGGTGGGCGGCACGAATCATCCGAGCGGTCGCGCGGCCGCTGCGATGTACGCGCAGATTGTCTCGAAGGTTGTGCCGGTAAGCTGCACGCAGGCGGCGGAAATGGTGAAGCTCCTCGAAAACATTTTCCGCTGCGTCAACATCGCCCTGGTGAACGAACTCAAGCAGCTTTGCCTGCGGATGAATCTGGACATCTGGGAGATCATCGACGGAGCCGCTACCAAGCCTTTCGGCTTCATGCCGTTCTATCCGGGGCCGGGGCTGGGCGGGCATTGCATCCCCGTCGACCCGTATTACCTTTCCTGGAAAGCGCGCGAGTATGATTTTGCCACGCGGTTCATCGAGCTCGCGGGCGAGATCAATACGGCTATGCCTTATCACGTGGTGGACGCGGTTGCCAGCGCCCTCAACGAGCGCCAGAAGAGCCTGAAAGGTTCCAAGGTGCTTTTGATGGGGGTGGCGTACAAGAAGGATGTGGACGATTTGCGCGAGTCGCCTTCCCTGAAACTCCTCGAATTGCTCACGGCGCGGGGCGCGGTGCTCGATTACAACGATCCCTATTTTTCGGCGCTGCATAAAATGCGGCATTACGATTTTTCGAACATGCGCTCGGTGGAAGTCAGCGCGGAGCGGCTGGCCGGTTACGATTGCGTGCTGATCGCGACCGATCATTCGAGCTACGATTACGACGCCATCGTGCGCGGCGCGAAACTCGTGGTGGATACGCGCAACGCGACACGCCGCGTGAAGCAGGATCGCGGCAAGATCGTCAACTGCTGAGGCTTCCCGCGCGCGCGGGGGCGATTCCGCCACTGGCGTAATTCGCGGAAAATGTTTCGGGCGAACAGGGTGTTTACTGTCAGCCATACCTGTCCGGCAGGTCCATTGCGCCCGTCACCGGCGGCGGCTAGTTTGGTTCATCATGTCCCCGCGTTTATCGTCTCAAGCCGATAAGCAAGTCCGCCCGTCCGAGGCGGGGGGACGCCGCAGCATGCGCGTTCTGCTCAGCGTGCCGATTCTTGTAAGCGGTAAGAGTTCTGACGGCGCGGAATTCAAGGAAGATGCGCGGACGCTGGTGGTGAACGCTCATGGCGCGCTGATTTCGCTCGATGCCCCGGTTGTGACGGGCCAGCAAGTGACGGTGGCCAACAAATCCACGCAAAAAGCTCAGGAGTGCCGCATTGTCCATCTGGGCAACGGACAGGGCGGCAAGACGCAGGCGGGCATCGAATTCGTGAGTCCCTCCGCGACCTTCTGGCAGATCGACTTCCCACCCGACGACTGGGTCGTTCCCGAGAATTAAATCTCCGGCACAAAAATCAAAGAAAAATTACTTCGCACGCGGCGCTTGGAATTTCCAGCCTCGAGCTTCCAGCATCTAGCCTCTAGTTAGAAAGCTCGGCTCGCACACTGCCGAAGGGAAGCACGGATTGGAACTGCACGGGCGTGCGCGCCGGAGTATTCGCCAGCCAAACCTGGAAATTAATATCCCCCGCCTGCGTGCCGGGCTGCGATAACTTCACGGCGATTCTCGAGGCGGGAAAATTTCCCGCGGCAACCGTCACCGCATCGCTTTTCGCTTCCAGCCGGGCGCTCACCTGGTAAATGTTGTGGCCGTCGTAAAGGGGCGCGCGAAATTCAGGGGTTCGCTGCCAATCGACGGCGCGCAGCGCGTAGAGGATTCCCACCGGGTCGCGCGTGCCGGGCAGAACCCTCACGTCCAATCCCGGGGCGCGCGGTGACTGCCCGACCAGCAGGAAGTGCTGCACGAACTCGTCTTTGCGGCCCAGTTCGCTCAGGTAGCCTTCGTACTGGTGGGTTTCGAGGGTCGCGGCATCGGCGTAGGAATCGAATTCATCGTCGATGGTGAACAGCGTCCGCACCGGGGTTTGCGTGTGCAGGCTCGCGCGAAAGTGCCAGGTGGTCCATCCGAACAGATTGCGGCGCTCCGGGATGCTAACCTGCAGGGATGCGGCTGTCGCGAACGAAGCCCACGTGACGCGGTAATTCAGTGTTTCCGCCACGTGAAACGGCACCGCCAGCTCTTTCACGGGTGGGGGCATGTTTTTCGCGGCGTTCTTTTGAGCGCTGGCGGAATGCTGCTCGATTCGCGGCGCCGCGAAGAGCGATCCAGTGCGAGCGGCCGGCATCGCCAGCCAAAGCAGGACCGCGAAACACCCTGCTAGTATCGCTATTTTCAACGGAGAGAACCGCTCACCCATCGATTCGATTGGACGTCCTGCGGCGCGCAAAGTATTGCGTGCGAGGGACATTCGGGTTCCATGATTGTTGATGGCCACCGCCCGCCAAGCTATATTCAAGCGTACCCGAAAGGCGGAGCGCACACCATAGATTCCCGGCGCGTTGCTACGCGATTGTTCCGCGTCCGGTCCTCTCGCTCTCCCAGAAAAGGAATCGACGAATGCGCTATCTGGTTACCGGCGGTGCGGGTTTTATCGGCTCGAATATCGTGGATGAACTGATTCGCCGCGGCCATCAGGTGGTGGTGCTGGACGATCTTTCCACGGGCAAAGAAGAGAATCTGGCGGGGGTCCGCAGCAAGATCGACTTTCGCGCCGGAACCATCACCGATCTGGCTCACGTGCAGTCCGCCTGCAAGGGCGTGGACTACGTGATTCATCTGGCGGCGCGCACATCGGTGCCGAAGTCGGTGAAGGACCCGATCGAATCTAATTTCGTCAATATCGACGGCACTCTGAACGTGCTGGTGGCCGCGCGCGACGCCCAGGCGCGCCGTTTCGTTTTCGCCGCTTCCTCCTCCGCGTACGGAGAAACGCCCACCCTGCCGAAGGTCGAGACCATGCAGCCCGAGCCGATTTCGCCCTATGGCGTCACGAAATTTGTAGGGGAACTCTACGCCCAGGTTTTTGGCCGCGTCTACGGACTCGAAAACGCCTGCCTGCGCTACTTCAATGTTTTCGGCCCGCGCCAGGACCCCACGTCGCAGTATTCCGGTGTGCTGTCACGCTTCATGCTGGCGATTATCAAGGGCGAGCCGCCCACCATTTATGGCGACGGAGAGCAGACGCGCGACTTCACCTACATCGATAACATCGTGGACGTGACCCTCCGCGCCTGCGAGGGCCAGGGAGCCTCCGGCAAAGTGTTTAACGGCGGCACCGGTATCCGGATCAGCCTGAATGAAGTGGTCAAGCTGCTAGGTAAAATCACCGGGAGGAAAATCGAGCCGAAATACGATCCACCGCGGAACGGCGATATTCGCGATTCCCAGGCAGACATTTCGCTCGCACGGAAGGGATTGGGCTACGAACCGCTCGTTTATTTCGAGGAAGGGCTCAAGCGCACCTGGGATTGGTATAAATCCACGTACGCCGCGGGCTGAACGTCAAAGCGCCGATTCCACCCGCTAAGAGCTGGCTTGTTGCAGGTGCCCGTGGTTGAGGTAGTCGTGCAGTTCCACCAGTGAATCGACCATCAGGTCGGGCGGCGTGGCGAGCATCCCTGCGACGCCCAGCCCATAGCTCACTCCGCACGCCCAGATGCCTGAATTCCGCGCGGTCCGCACATCGACGTCCGAATCCCCTACCATCATCGTTTCGGGCTGGGAAACCTGCAGGTCGCGCCGCAGCACCTCGACGCCGATAGGGTCCGGCTTCTTCCTCTCGAAGCTGTTGCCGCCATACACATAGCGGAAATACTGCGACAGCCCTAGCCCTTCCAGTATCCACGTGCTGAAACGAACGGGTTTGTTCGTCAATACGGCCATAAGGCGGCCATCCAGAAGCTTCAACCCCTCCTGCACGCCGGGATAGGGGACCGTGTTATCCAGCATATGCTGGCGGTAGTACGACAGAAAATAGGCCAGTCCGGTCGCCGCATCTGCCTCGGTGGCGTTGGGTCCCAGGGCCCGCTGCACCAGCGTCTGCGCGCCGTTGCCCACATACCCGTAGATGGTCTCGTGGGGGAGGGACGGGCGCCCCATGTGGCCTAGCGTGGCATTCACGGACAGCGCGAGGTCCAGCTTGGAATCAATCAGCGTGCCATCCAGATCGAAGATCAGGCATCGAATGGGTGGGAGACGGTCTTTGTCTGGATGCATACCGTTTGCGGCACACGAAGGCGTCGGATGACCGTCTAAGTCTAGAGCGCGGGCGGACCTTGGACAAGGTAGACAAGGTAAACGTCCGCAATACCATCCGTTGCGCAGGGTTACAGATTCATGTATTATCGATGGGTTTTGTATGAAACGAGCCGCCCGTCTGCTGCATCATATACAAGTGTCAACGGGCGCTGGGCGAGCGGGCACGGGCGGCCAGAACCTGGCGAAGGGTTCTAAGATCGTCTTATTTCATCCGTTTAAAGGCGTCACTTCCATAGCGCGTCGGGGTGTCTCACCTCGGCCCGATTTTTATTTGGGGCATTCTTCTTAATTTGCGGCACCTCATCAGGGGGAAACTAGCGTGACGGTTGCTCTTGAGGAAAAATACGACCAGGTAAGGCAGCTCATCGCGATGGGCAAGGAGCGCGGCTACCTGCTCTACGATGAGGTCAACGACATTCTGCCGCCCGAGGTTCATTCCTCGGAAGAAATCGACGATCTTCTTTCCACCTTCGAGCGCTATGGCATCGACGTGTATGAGGACCTTTCCAGCGCCAAGGCCGCCCTCGCGGCTTCCGATTCCGCCGAGCCGCTCGAAGTAAAAGACGAGCCCAGCAGTTCCTCGGAAGACGGCGAGCTCGACCTCACTCCCGGAACTCTCGAAAAAACCAACGATCCCGTGCGCATGTACCTGCGCGAAATGGGAACCGTGCCGCTGCTCACCCGCGAAGGCGAAGTGGCCATCGCGAAGCGCATCGAGCGCGGGCAGTTGCTCGTGCTGAAGACGATCACGCGCGCTCCCCTGATCCTCAAGGAGCTTCTCCAGGTCGGCGAGGACCTCCGCAACGGCTCGCGGTCCATCAAGGAAATCGTCCAGTTCGACGACGAAGAGCTCACCGAAGAAAAAGTCGAAGCCAAGACGCGCGACACGCTCAAGCAGATCGACAAGGTAGCCAAGCTGTACCTGATCGCCATGAAGCTGGCGGCCAAGCTGCAGAAAATTCCGCGCGCGAAAAAGAAGCCCTACCTGCACGGCCGCTACGAGCTTTCGCGCACCCGCGTGCAGATGTCGCAGCTGGTCCGCGAGCTCGATTTCAACCTGCTGGAAAAGAAGCGCCTGATCGACAAGATTCACCAGACCGTCGAGCGCGTCTATTTCCTCGAGCGCGAAATCGGAAAGCTCGAGCGCCGCGTCGAGGCCTCCAAGGCGGACGTCCAGGCCGAGGCTCGCAAGGACCTGCGCGCCCGCAAGCAGGAACTCGAAGAGATCGAAGTCGCTACCGAGGTGAGCCCCACCGAACTGAAGCGCGCCATTCAGGTGATTCTTCGGGGCGAAGCCGAAGCGGAACAAGCGAAAAAAGAGCTGATCGAAGCGAACCTCCGGCTGGTCGTCTCCATCGCCAAGAAATATACCAACCGCGGCTTGCAGTTCCTTGACCTGATCCAGGAAGGCAACATCGGCTTGATGAAGGCCGTCGACAAGTTCGAATGGCGCCGCGGATATAAGTTCTCCACCTACGCCACGTGGTGGATTCGCCAGGCCATCACCCGCGCCATCGCCGATCAGGCCCGCACGATCCGCATCCCCGTGCACATGATCGAGACGATCAACAAGCTCGTGCGTACCCAGCGCCAGCTGGTGCAGGAGCTGGGCCGGGAGCCGACCTCCGAAGAAATCGCCAAGCGCATGGACATTCCCGTCGCCAAGGTGCGGAAGATCCTGAAAATCGCGCAGGAGCCGATTTCGCTCGAGACCCCCATCGGCGAGGAAGAAGATTCGCATCTCGGGGACTTCATCGAGGACAAGGCGGTCGTGTCGCCCTCCGATGCGGTGATCAACCTGAGCCTGAAGGAGCAAACGTCTTCGGTGCTGAAGACGCTCACCCCGCGCGAAGAGAAAGTGATCAAGATGCGCTTCGGGCTCGACGATGGCAGCGAACACACGCTCGAAGAAGTGGGCCAGTCGTTCGCGGTAACCCGCGAGCGCATCCGCCAGATCGAAGCCAAGGCGCTGCGCAAGCTGCGCCACCCGTCCCGCTCGCGCAAGCTCCGCGCCTTCCTCGAAGGCTCCGCCAACGACTACTGATATCCGTTGTCTGCGCTAGCTCCTGAAGGCCGAGGCCGGACTTCAGGCTTGCTTTGCATGACTAACTAATTCCTGACCTACTCTCCTCTTTGAGCACGACTTCGTGGAACGTGCCGCAGGCCGGAACCTGGCGGCTCGGGTTTTCGCGGTCGTAGAAAACCGGTACGGACATTCCCTCTTCGAGTTTCTGCGTGTAGTCGGTGCCGGTGCTGGAATGCTTCTGCCCTGAGGAATCCTCGAATTCGTATTTGATTGCCGATGCGTTGCGGCTGCCGAATTTCTGCGTGATTCGCGCCGCGGCCACTTCTCCATTGGTCAGAAGATCGCGCTCGCGATCCATGGCCCGCCACTGCGAGACGAGCATCAGCAGCAGGAGAAGCGCAAAACCGGCGAGTCCCCATTCGCGGAAACCGAAGGCGGCGAACGAATGCGCCGCGGCCCAGGCGCGATAGAGCTGCACGAGGATCACCCCCACAAAAACGAACAGTACGGCGAGCGTCAGCGTTAGATGAAATGTCCCGCGGCGCGACATGCGCAGCGTGCGCGGCGGCGAGGTTTTGAGAGTGGCTTCGTATTGAGGTGCGAGCGTCGGAGTGACCGAGCCCACACCAATGGTGGCGCCTGCCGCGGCCGCAACAGCCGAGGGCGCCGGTTGCGCCAATAGAATCTTCAGGTTGCGCCGGGTGACGATGTAGCTCACGGTGAGTGCGATCAGCGGGAAAGTAAGAAAGAAAGCGATCAGGCCGGCGTTCTGCGTGCGTGCGCCGCTGCGGAAAAACATGAATCCCAGGATCAGCACCATCACGGCAAACGCGATGGGCACCATTTTCAGATTCAGCCGCAGCTGCGATTCCGTCTGCTTTTTCTGCCAGCCGCAATGGGCGCAATAGCGCAGCTTCCCGGCGCTCGTCACCTCGGCGTGGCACATGGGACATGCGGGCTTGGGCATAGCCAATCTATACCGCAAAAGTTCACCGCGCGTCACGCGATCCTGAATTCGGGCTCGCGGCGGTCTCCTGATACACTCGCCAGATGCCATTTCAGTTTGAAATTCTGGCCACCGATCCTACCGGTGCGCGTCTAGGGCGCCTTACGACTCCGCATGGCGTGATCGAGACGCCGGCGTTCATGCCCGTGGGCACCGCGGCTACCGTGAAGGGCCAGACGCAGGGAGACCTCGAAGGACTCGGCGTGCAGATCCTGCTTGGCAACACGTATCACCTTTATCTGCGGCCGGGGCACGAGCTGATCCGGTCGATGGGCGGGCTGCACGGGTTCATGTCCTGGCCGCACCCCATCCTCACCGATTCCGGCGGTTTTCAGGTGTTCAGCCTGAGCGAGTTGCGCAAGGTGACCAACGAAGGCGTCACGTTCCGCTCGCATCTGGATGGCTCCGAGCATTTCCTTTCGCCCGAGAAAGCGCTCGAAATCGAAATCGTGCTGGGCGCCGACATCATTATGGTGCTGGATGAGTGCATCGAGGCCCCGGCGGACGAAGCGCGCACGCGCGATGCCGCGGCCCGCACGCTGGCTTGGGCGCGGCGCTCGCGCGACTATTTCGCCAGCCACGGGGACGCGGGTCGCCAGGCGCTGTTCGCCATCGTGCAGGGTGGCACGCACGCATCGATGCGGCGCGAAAACGCCGAGGCGCTGGTGGAGTTGGATTTCCCGGGGTACGGAATCGGAGGCTTGGCGGTGGGTGAGTCACACGATGTGACCTGCGAGATGACCCAGGTTGTCACCTCGCGGTTACCAATGGAGAAGCCGCGCTACCTGATGGGTGTCGGGAAGCCCGAGCAGATTCTCGATTACGTCGCGCTGGGCGTGGACATGATGGATTGCGTGCTGCCCACGAGAAGCGCCCGCCACGGCTATCTATTTACGTCCAATGGGCGTCTAATCATCAGGAATGCCGAGTACGCCCGCGATTCCAGGCCCATTGACGAAAATTGTAAATGCTCCGTTTGCGCCCGATACACGCGTGCATACTTACGGCATCTTTATACCACTGGAGAGTTTCTCGCGACGATCCTGAACACCCACCATAACCTGTACTTTTACCTTGACATGATGCGCGAAATTCGCGAGGCTATCCGTTTTGGAAAGCTCGAAAGAGTCCGCTCTGACCTTCAGGCACGCCTCACATTGGCAACGAAAAGGCCGTAAGGCGCGGTAAAGGCTGGGCAGCACCTTCGAAAGACAGTTCTAGAACCCGTCGGCTTGTGGTATGGTTCGCCCGCTCGTGGCAGGAAAGGCGTAAATGATCGTGTCATTCGCAGGAGTTGGTCTGAGCCAATTGGCCCTTCTAATGCAGGCTGGTTTGCAGCCGGGTGGGTTTGCTCTGTTTCTTCCGCTGATCCTGATCATGGTCATCTTCTACTTTCTGATGATCATGCCGGCGCAGCGTCGCCAGAAGAAGGTCGCCGAGATGCTCAAGGACCTGAAAACCGGCGACAAAGTGATCACCAACGGCGGGATTTATGGCACCATTGCGGGCCTTGAACCCGATGCCGTGCAGCTGCGGATCGCCGAACAGGTAAAGATCAAAGTCTCGCGCAGCGCGATCGCGGGGCTCCAGACCGAAGAGAAAGAGGTCGGTAAGTAAATGGGTTCGCAGCTCAAGTGGAAGTTCATTTTTATCGCCGGCGTCATTCTGGCATGCGCTTTTGGATTGGTCGGCCTGCCGCAGTTTCCCACCTCTGCCGGGCAAGTGAAGCAGAACCTCGCGGATCGTATCCGGCTGGGTCTCGACCTCAAGGGCGGCAGCAACCTGGTGTTGCAGGTGCAGGTGGATGAAGCCATCGCCCAGCGGTGCGACGAGACGATCGACCAGCTCAAAAAAGCTCTGCACGACAAGAACGTGAATTTCGGCGAAGTGCGCCGCGTGGATGACACCCACATCCTGGTGCGCGACATCGATCCGGCGACCGCGAGCGGCTTCCGCGACATCGTCAACGACCAGTTCACCGACTGGAGCATCTCGCCCGCCGCTGGAGAGAATAACGGCTACCTGCTGGCGCTGAAGCCTACCGTCATCAAGGATCTCCGCAGCCAGACCATGGACCAGGCTCTCGAGACGATCACCCGCCGCATCAATGCGCTGGGTCTCACCGAGCCGACCATTGCTTTCACCGGCCGCGCGGACAACGAAATTCTCGTGCAGCTGCCGGGTGAGGGCGATCCCACGCGTGCGAAATCCGTGATTCAGGCCGGCGGCCAGCTTCAGCTGAAGCTCCTCGCCGACGAGCAAACCTATCCATCGCAGGTGGCCGCACTGGCTGCTCACGGCGGCGTGCTGCCTGCCGGAGCGGAGATCGTGCCCGGCAAGTCGGAAAACAACGCCCCTGGGCAGGCTCCTCAGCAGGTGTATTATCTGCTCAATCGCGCGCCGATCGTGACTGGTCAGGACCTTCGCGGCGCTTCTCCGCAGCCCAGCACGAATAATCCCGGACAGTACGACGTAGAATTCACTCTCTCTACCGCCGCGGCGGCGCGCTTCGGTCCCTTTACCGAAGCCAACGTCGGCAAGCGCATGGCGATCGTGCTCGACAGCCAGGTGTACACCGCGCCGGTGATCAACAGCCGCATCGAAGATCGCGGCGTGATCACCGGGAATTTCAGCCAGGAGTCGGGCCAGGATTTGGCGCTGGTGCTCAAGGCCGGCGCGTTGCCTGCTTCGATCAAGTATCTCGAAGAGCGCACCGTAGGCCCCTCGCTCGGAGCGGACTCGATTCGCGAGGGCGTGCGCGCCTCCATCGGCAGCATCATCGTCGTGATGATCTTTCTGCTGATCTATTACCGGCAAAGTGGTGTCAATGCAGTTGTGGCCCTGACGCTCAATTTGATCATCCTGGTAGCCTTCATGGCCTACGTGGGCGCCGTGCTGACGCTGCCCGGCATCGCGGGCGTGATCCTGACGATCGGCATGGGCGTGGATTCCAACGTTCTTGTGTTTGAGCGCATCCGGGAAGAGCTGCGGAGCGGGAAAGCCCCCGCCGCAGCCGTGGACACAGGGTTTGACCGGGCATTCCTGACCATTATCGACACGCACGTAACTACCGTGGTTTCGGCAATCTTTCTCTTTTTGTTCGGCACCGGGCCGGTGCGCGGTTTTGCCGTCACCTTGGTGATCGGTTTGATTGCCAATGTGTTTACTTCGATTTACGTGTCGCGAGCCATTTTCGATTGGCATCTATCGCGCATGCAGCGGCAGGAGCCGCTGAGCATCTAAGCGCGGTCATTTTGCGTCCTAGTACCGCACAGAAGAAGCGGGCGAAAGTGATTTTAAAGATCGGGTATGCGGGCACAAAAGCGGTCAACGCGGTGTCAAACTAAATCGGGTAGGTAGGTCTCTGGATGGAGCTTTTTCGCAACGTCGACATTGATTGGATGAAGTGGTCGAAGTACTTTATCGGACTTTCGCTGGCGCTCCTGGCCATCGGCTGGGCCTCCGTGTGGCACGCCGGCGGGATTCGCTACGGAATCGATTTCCGTGGCGGCACGCTCGTGTACGTTCGCTTCGCCGGGCCGCCCCCTCTCGACAAAATCCGCCAGGGGTTGGCCAGCGCGGGTATTCCCAACAGTTCGATTCAGCAGATCAGCGATATTTCCGACCCCACTTCGAAGAATGACGTGGTCATCGGCCTCGAGCAACAAGGCCAGGGCGATCAGGTTCTGGATGCCGGCAAGCAGACGATTCTCGACGTGCTGCACAAGACGTTCGGCTCCGACAGCAGCGGCAAGCCAGATTTCAATTCCATGTCCGCGGCATCGTTAGCCGCGTACCTCACGCAGAAAGACGCGCTGGGCCTGGGCGTCACCGCTGGGGACCGCTACAACCAGCTGTCGCAGAAGTTGGTCGACGCGCGGGACAAGGAACACGGCGGGGTGGTCACCGATTTCGCGCAGCTGAGCAATGTGGACAGCGCGAACTCCGCGCTGATCAATCCGCTGAAGGGCGGGCTTTCGCTCAGCAACTTCACCATTCGCAACGTGGATATCGTTGGCCCCAAGGTGGGCGCGCAATTGAGGCGGCAGGCCATTCTCGCAACCCTCTATGCGTTGATCGGCATGTTGGTATATATTGCCTTCCGCTTCGAATGGGTCTACGGAGCGGCGGCGGTGATCGCCGTGTTTCACGATGTGCTGATCACCCTCGGGTTTTTCTCTCTGTTTCATTACGAGATTTCGCTTACGGTGATCGCGGCATTGCTCACCCTGGTCGGTTATTCGATGAACGACACCATCGTGATCTTTGACCGCGTGCGCGAAAATCTCCGGCTGATGAGGCGGGAATCGTTCACCGAGATCGTGAATAAGTCGATCAACCAGACGCTGTCCCGCACCATCCTCACCAGCGGGCTCACATTTTTGACGGTCCTGGTTCTCTACATTATGGGCGGAGAGGTTTTGCGTGCTTTCTCCTTTGCCATGGTGGTGGGAGTTGTGGTAGGAACATACTCCAGTTTTGGCATCGCGGCGCCGATCGTGGTCTTCTGGCAGAAGCGATGGGGGCAGGGCACCACTCCTGCCAGCAAGCTTGCAAGCAGTAGCGGCGTTCGCGCAGGATCCGCAGCCGAGAAGCGCGTGGTGGCAGCCGCAAGGAGGTAGTTATGTTTGACCAGCTCGTCGTATCCGGAGAAATGGAGAAGACGCACAAGCCCTGGGCGGTGACGATTTCAGCCCTGGTGCAGGTCGTCATCCTCGGCGTGATGATTTTGATCCCGCTGATTTATACCGAAGCGCTCCCGAAGGGAATGCTGAACACCTTCCTCGTAGCGCCCGCTCCTCCTCCTCCCCCGCCGCCTCCTCAGCCAGTCGTAAAAATCATCAAGGCTCCCAAGGTGATCAACATCCAGAAGATGGTGGCGCCCACGGTGATCCCGAAGAACATTGCGATCGTGAAGGAAGATGCGCCGGTGATCTACACCAACAGCAGCGAAGGCGTGGCGGGCGGCACAGGTAACGTGCTGGGTGGACTCATCGGCAGCGGCCCGGCGGCGCCTCCGCCTCCCAAACCGGTTACACCGTCACGCATCCGCGTCGGCGGCAGCGTCGAATCGGCGTCTCTTATTAACAAAGTGACGCCGCAATATCCGCCCATTGCCAAGACGGCGCACGTTTCCGGCACTGTGGTTCTGCACGCGGTGATTTCCAAGGAAGGCACGATTCAGGAGTTGCAGTATGTCTCCGGCCCTCCGCTGTTGATGAAGGCGGCCATGGACGCGGTGAAGGAGTGGCGCTACAAGCCGACCACGCTCAACGGCGAGCCGGTGGAAGTGGATACCACGATCGACGTGGTCTTCACTCTCGGATAAGGAATTTTGGATAAGTAATCGTAGGGGGCCTGGGCTCGTTCGCGGGTCTGGTCCGCTTGGGCAGCAAGGGCGACCGGCAAAATCTCAATGCCGCGATCCAGTAATGACATGGAGGAGGAGTAACATGACGTTTGCAGCGCTACTGTTAATGTTTCAAGAAGGCGGACCGCAGGTCGGCTGGGATTTGGTCACCATGTGGCACAACATGGGCGTCCCCGCCAAGGCGGTAGTTGCCATTCTTTTCGTAATGTCGGCCTGGTCGGTGGGCATCATGATCGACCGCGCCCTCATGTACAGCGCGGCCCGGAAGCAGTCCCGCATTTTCGTGCAGCAGGTCGCCGGCGCCCTGAAAGATAACAAGCTGGACGAAGCGATTTCCATCGCCGAGCGCAACAAGAAGAGCCACATCGCCAAGGTGGTGGCGACGGGCCTCTCCGAATTCCAGGCGGCCTCGTCCCAGGTGAGCGACGAAGAAGTGATCGAAGCGGCCAAGCGCGGCCTTGAACGCTCCGTCGCCATCGTTCACGCCGAGATGAAGCGCGGCCTTTCCGGCCTCGCCACCATCGGTTCCACGGCCCCGTTCGTCGGGCTGTTCGGCACCGTCATGGGCATCATCAACGCGTTTAAAGGCATCTCAACACAGAAAGTCACCGGTTTGTCGGCGGTCGCGGGCGGTATTTCCGAAGCTCTCGTCACCACCGCGCTGGGCCTTCTGGTCGCCGTGCCGGCCGTGTGGACCTTCAACTACTTCACCAATCGTGTGGAAGCCTTCGACGTCGAGATGGACAACTCCTCGATGGAGTTGATCAACTACTTCATCACGCGGCGGGGCGGAAAGAAGTAACTCATGGCTCTCAAAGTTCACGCAGCTCCGGTGATGGCATCGCCGAACGTGATTCCGATGGCGGATATCATGCTGGTCTTGCTGATCATCTTCATGGTGATCACGCCCATGTTGCAGAAGGGCGTGACGGTCGACATGGCCAGGGCGCAGAACGCCCACGACATGCAGGCCGCCGACAAGGATGACGCCGTCATCATTGCCATCACCAGGGACGGCAAGACCTTTCTCGGCAACCGGGAAGTCGGGCTGGACGAAATTACCAATGACGTCAAGGACCTGCTTTCCGACCGGCTCGACAAGACTGTTTTTATTCGTTCCGACTCCCGCGCCAAGTACGGCGACGTGGTGAAAGCGGTAGACGAGGTTCGCTCGGCTGGGGTTGACAATCTGGGTCTGCTCACCCAGAGGATACAGTCCGGCAAAGCCCCGCCGCCTCCGCCCGCCGGGACCGGCCAATAATAAAGGAGTATTTCCATGGGAATGTCAGTTGGTGGTGGCCAGGGGGGACCGGTATCGGAACCCAACATCGTTCCCCTGATCGACGTTCTGCTGGTGCTGATCATCATCTTCATGGTGATCACGCCCAAGACGCCGACAGGGCTGGACGCGCTGGTTCCGCAGCCCCCTCCGCCCAATCAGAAGCAGCAGCCCGACGATAATAAGACCATCGTTGTGCAGGTGGCCCCGAACGGCAAGTTGAAGATCAACCAGGACGATACCACCTGGGACGCGCTCGGCCCGAAGCTGACGGATATTTTCAAGCAGCGCGCCGAGAAGGTGGCTTTCGTCAAGGGCGACGACAACGTGGAGTTCGGGGAAGTTGCGCGCGCGATCGATATCATGCGTGGCTCGGATATCGACCACGTCGGTTTGATCACCGCGAAGATCGAGGCTGGGCAGTAATCGCAGTTCCAGACGCAGGAAGATTTGCCATCCCGCCGTCTAGGCGATGTTCGCCGCACTTCCGGCAGAGGCGCGACCGGACCAAGGAGAGTAGGATGCAGCGCAAGTTTCATGTGGGGATGCTTTTGTCCGTGCTTCTCGTGTCGCTGGGCGGCGCGGGCTGCGCCAAGCTCAAGGCGCGCGACCTTTTGAACAAGGGCGTGAACGCTTACAAGTCCGCGCAGTTCGACGTGGCTATCGAGGACTTCAAGCAGGCCAAGGATCTCGATCCCACGCTCACCAACGCTCAGCTCTATCTCGCCACCGCTTACGCCACGCAGTACGTTCCCGGCGCGCCTTCGGCCGAGAATGTCCGCAACGGCGAACAGGCCATTGAGGAATTCAAACAGATTCTGGCGAGCGATCCGAACAATCTCTCCGCGCTCGATGGCATCGGCTCCATTCTCTACAACATGGCCGGCACCCCGTTTGACGAGAGCAAGATGGCGGATTCCAAGACCTACCATCAGAAGCACATTTCTCTCAAGGCGGATGATCCGGAGCCGTATTACTGGGTGGGCGTGATCGATTGGTCGCTGGCCTACCACGGCAACAAGGAAATGCGCGAGGAATTCAACAGCAGCGCGAAGAAGACCATCAAAGAAAGCGATCCGATGCCGACGCCGCTGGCCACGCAGTTCGGCGCGAAATACGGCCAGACGATCGACGAGGGGATTGCCGGTTTGCAGAAGGCCATCGAGATCAAGCCGGATTACGATGACGCCATGGCTTATCTGAACCTGCTCTATCGCCAGAAAGCCGATGTGGAAACCAGCGCCGATGCCCGCGAGGCGGACCTCAAGAACGCCGACGACCTCGTCGACAAGGTGAAGGCCATCAAGCAGAAGAAAATGGAGAATCCGCAGCAGCCTACTTCATAGCCGTTGCGAATTGTCCCGCGTGAGCTTTCGACCGGCGGATCATAGGCGATCCGCCGGTCTTTTCTTTCTAGCGAAGCACCGCTTCCTTCTCCGCATGCCGCGCGGCTCCGTCCCGTTCTTCGCTTCCCTTATTCAGCCCAATATCTAGGACGATGCGCCCATTCACCTTGCCTTTCTTCATCCGCTCGAAGACATCGTTGATGGCTGACAGAGGCTGCATCTCGATGGTCGCCTTCACTTTCCCCTCCGCCGCAAAAGAGAGGGCCTCTTCCAGATCGAGGCGGGTTCCCACGATCGATCCGCGCAGAGTGTAGCCGTTCAAAACGACATCGAAAACGGAAACGGGGAACTCACCCGGCGGCAGGCCGTTCAAAACGCAGGTGCCGCCCCGGCGGAGCATGCCCATGGCCTGCTTGAAGGCGCTTAGCGACACGGCTGTCACCAGCACTCCGTGTGCGCCGCCAATTTGTTTCTGAATCTCCTGAGCGGGGTCTTGTGTGGCGGCGTCGATGGCGATCTCGGCGCCCAGCCTGCGCGCCAGCGCCATCTTCTCCGGGCCGAGATCCACGGCGGCCACGTGGAGGCCCATGGCCTTCGCATATTGAATGGCGATATGTCCCAGCCCCCCGGCGCCCGAAATCACGACCCATTCGCCGGGCCGGGCGTTGGTTTGCTTGAGCCCCTTGTAGGTGGTCACCCCCGCGCAAAGAATCGGCGCGGCATGGGCGAAGGAAAGGTTCCGGGGTATGCGCCCCAGATAGTCTGCTTGCGCCAGCGCGTATTCGGCGAAGCTCCCGTTTACGGAATAGCCTGAATTCTGTTGCTCATGGCATAGCGTCTCCCATCCGGCCAGGCAATACTCGCAATGGCCGCACGCGCTGTGCGGCCATGCGATTCCCACCCGGTCGCCTTCCTTCAAATGCGATGTTCCGGGCCCGAGCGCCGCCACGACGCCGGCCCCCTCGTGGCCTGGAATGAAGGGAGGAACGGGCCGAACCGGCCAGTCGCCTTCCACCGCGTGCAGATCGGTGTGGCACACTCCGCTGGCCGCCACCTTTACGAGCGCCTGCCCTGGCCCCGGCCTTGGGATCTCCATTTCCCGCATCGCCAAGGGTTCCTTAAATCTTTCGACAACCGCCGCATGCATGGTTTTGCTTTCCATATGGGCACCTCTTTAGTGGGAGTCTGAACAGCGGCAATGCCGCTGTCGGTTCTATCGGTCACGCAGGCGTGTGACGTGAGTCACAGGTAGGGGCAGAGGGGGGCCGTAGCCGGATTACCGGAAACTGACCCAGCCCGATGGGAACAGCGCCACGGGATAATCGGGACTTGAGCGCCAAGGTACGGACCTCTGCTTCTCGGCGAACAGTAAAGGCTGGCTAACGGTGTAACGTCAAGTGGCGTGGGAGAGTGTGTTCGTCCCACTCTCATGCTCGATGAGGGTTCGCAGTACCGTGTCCAGTGCGACCTTACCTTTTCGAGGCATCTCTTTGCCCTCAAACTCAATCCATCCTTCATTGAAGCCATCGAGCATCCGAATGCGCGGCTCGGGGTTCTTCATGCCTTGCGATCTGAAGAGCGACTCCCAAGTCTCATGCTTCACTGCTTCCACCTTCACAGGACGGCTTAGCAGATTAGCAAAACCGGCAGCGATTTCGTTAGGGGTCACACGATGCGGCCCTTCCAACTCGACGGCCCGATGGCCGTTCCACGTTTCTTGAAGCAGTTCGGCAGCTAAGCGCCCGATGTCGGCAGTGGCAACCATAGGTACGGATTTATCCAGGGGCTGCAGGAAGCTTTGAATCACGCCGGTCTTCGCCGGGGCAACGTCCCAGCTACAATTCTCCATGAACCATCCTGGTCGCAGAAAAGTGATTGGCATCGACAGCTTTCGGAGCGCTTGTTCGACGATGGTATGTTGTGTCAGCAGGTTCGAGCGGGTTGCCTGTGCACCGATCGTGGATAGGTACACGACCTTACTGGGTCGCGCAGCGTCGAGCGCCGATGTCAACGTGGTGGCCAGTGCTTGTGCTTCGCGAAAGTCCGGCGACGGATCGAAATTAGGTGGAACGAGAACGAACACGCCATCAACATCTTTGAACGCATCTTTCAGCGCTGCAGCATCATTGATATCGGCGCTCACCAAGTGGCAGCCGCGCTCCGCCCAAGCCTTGCCTTTGCCAACATCCCGAACCACTGCCCGAATACTTTGGTGAGCGGCTAAAAGGTTGCGAGCCACCTCGCCGCCTACCTGACCGGTGATTCCAGTAATTGCAAACATTCGTCTATTCTCTCCCTTGAGCTTCGATTTTCATGAGATGAGAAAGAAACAGAAAGTGTCACGGCAAAGTGGCTCGTTACCGGGGCTTAGCATTCTTCTGGCGACAGGTGCGGCCTTGGCCGTGTCGGCAATTACGGGAGACGCCTTTTGGCGGAACCTTGAAGCCGGAATTTCGGTCGATCGCTTATTGCCCGGTGGCTGCTTTTGCAGCTGCTCTGCGCCGTCTGCCGGCCATCAGATAGACGTTCGCCCGCGGCTCGAAGAGAGGATCGGCGGAAGCCTCGATGCCGTCCACGCGAGGGATAGGATCGAAGATGATCTGCTGCTGCTCGCTGGCATTGTTGGGAACGATCTCCTTCAAACTGATTTCGCCGAACACAAGCCGGGGACGATCCTCGGGCCAGCGGACAGTGGCATCGTCCGTGGTGTCGCCCTCCTGAGCCAGCTGTACGATTACCTGAAACCTGACCGGTTCCTTCGCCAACCGACTTTTGATCTCGTCGAAGAGAAAGTTCGGACTTTGGGCTGCCGCTCCGGACTCGTCCAGATATTCATTGCCTGCTACCGGTAAGATCCGGTATCGCCCGTAGCGGCTTGCGCCGTCCGCGCTGGAAAACTTGAATGCGGACACCGCGAAGAAAGACTCTTTCGCAAAGCTGGTTGGGATCGGCTTGGGAGTTTGCACAAATTTCAAAGCCGCGGGATGCGCGCCAAGGAACTGCTCAATGGCATTCGGGTGCGGACCCGCGAAATCGGTGGCAACGAGTGCCTGGATGAAGTCGAGGAACTCTTCCGGAGTGCGCGCAGGAAAGGCGTCCACCGAATGAGCGACGATGTCTGTATGAACATGATCGGCAAGATGGAAGCGGATCGCGCAACCGCGAGGGCTCGCGTGCTGAGGGTCGTTGTCGGGAACAGTCGGAATTCCCGCGAAGTCCGAGAAGCGCACCGTCACGGGTGTGGAATTCCGCTGGCCATGCGGGGCGCGCGTCAGCGAGACGGCTTCTGCCGACGGTGTGAACACGCCGGCCAGCAGGATGCCTTTCGCGTGAGCGGGCCGGAAGCCCGGATGAACACCGCCATCGGCTTTGTCAAATCCTTCGATAATGTCACGGCTAAGGGCTAGCAATTTCTCGTCTTTAGTCAAAGGCATGGCTTGGGTTCCTCCGCTTATTGGATTCCGGCATCTTAGGTTTGATGTCAAACCAAGTCAACGAGGTGCAATCTCGGGCAGAGTAACGGCCTATGCCCGGCACGCAGGACCATAGCAATCGGCGTTCAAATAAACGCAGCTCTAGCCGGAAACTGGCCGTTTACCTGCGATTGACGAAGGTGGTTGACTGAGGTTGCATGGAATTAAAAAAGAGATATGATATGGCCTCGTCGCAAACCGAATCCGCTGAACGCGGCCGATAGAAGTGGGCTTGCGCGCCCCGTGTTGTGCTGTTTCGCGCATACGGTCTTGCGGCCCCGCGATTCGGTTGCTGGGGCGGTCGACGAAAAAATTTCTGCCGCGTTCAGAAAAGCGGCCCCATGGAGGATTTTCGCTTATGAGACGCGCCAACACGCGAGGGCTGCGCTTCGTCGCGCCCTTTTTTCTGCTCCTGGTATTTTCGGTTCAACTGGCGCAATCGCAGCCGGCAGGAAATTTTGTGAAGGACGTAATGGACCACAAGGGCGACATTCAGTGGATCACCTACAAGACGCCCACACTGCCGGATGATGTCTGCACGCTGCTCTCGGCCTGCACGGGGGCCGCGGCCAAGGTGGCTGCTCTGCCGCCCGCGACCATTCACGGTCGCAAGGTCGGGAGGGCGTTGTTCCTTACCGAAGTGAAGAAACAGCAGACCATTATTCTCGAGCACCAGGTCCCCGGCTCGGAGGTCTACTTCTTCCAGCTCGGTCCTGACGGCAGCCTCCAAAAGACGGCCTACCTCGAGACCGGAAAGACCTTCCTTGTAATTGCCAATTCGCTAGCGCAGCCCATCTTCCAGGCCGACATGAAGGACTGGCAGGCATGGGTCGCAAAGCCCGCCCCCGCAAAAGGAAACTAGTAGCCGCTGGCCATCTCATAACCGGAACTCATCAGGACACGGCCTAAGTGTCTGTTCCGTCACGTCGCTGGCGACCAGAAAGACCCTGGCACGCAGCGCCCACCGCTCGCGGTGCTTCCTCTGCGGTCTTTGCTTCTCTTGAATTACGACACCAATCGGAGGTCTCGTTTGACACTCTCGCGCGGCGGCTGCTAAATTGAATTGTTTGTGCCTATGACAGAACTCACACCGAGAATGGGGCTCCCCAGGTGGATATTGTGGACGATGGCAGCCGTAGGCCTTTGCTTCGGATGCGGCATGCGCGAGATCACGGCAGTCAAGCCCGCGCAGACTCCCGGTCCCCTGCAGACAGCTGCCAAACCCGAACTCATCGAGCAATACAACAAGCTCGCAAATTCGATCACTTCGATCAACGCCTCGGTAACCATTCAGCTGACGGCCGGCTCGTCCTATTCAGGCGTGATCCAGCAGTATCATGAGGTGAATGGGTTCGTACTGGCCCGCAAGCCTTCCGACATCCGGGTCATCGGACAAGTGCCGATCGTCGGGAAAAACATCTTCGACATGCAGAGCGACGGCAAGGTTTTCCATATCTTCATCCCGTCAAAGAGCCAGTTTCTTGTGGGTCCGGCTGATCTGGAAAAGCCTTCGTCAAAGCCCATCGAAAATCTGCGGCCGCAGCATCTGAGCGACGCCATCTTCTGGGAGCCCATTCCAAAGGGCGATCCGGTGCTTCTGGAGGAGGCCACGGTCCTTCCTTCCAGCTTCTACGTGCTGACGGTCATCCGGGCAGCCGGGCCAGCCAGCGAGGCCCGCACCAATGCCCGGCCCGGCGAGGACTGGGAGATCGCCCGAAAAATATGGTTTGACCGGGCGGATTTGAGCGTCGCCCGCATTGACACTTTTGACTCTGGCGGTAAGCCCGCGGCAGTCGTACGATACAGCAATTGGGATATGTTCGGCGACCTGCGCTACCCGCGGCAAATCCTGCTCGACCGGCCGCAGAACGATTATCAGCTGCATCTCGCGATCACGAAATTGACAGCCAATGAAATCATCACCCCCGACCGCTTTGAACTGGCGCAGCCCTCGGGATCGACTCTGGTCGAGGTAGGAGAAGGAGCCGAGCGACCGCGGGAGGAGCAGGAACCTTGAGGCCAGGAGCTTCTACAAGTTGATCCGCTACATGATTTGGCAGAACGTGATGCATCGCCCCGTCCGCACGCTTATCACGGTGATTGGCATCGCCGTCGAAGTCACTCTCGTAATCATGGTGGTCGGGCTGACGACCGGCTTGCTAACGGAGTCCGCCAAACGGACCGAAGGCGTCGGCGCCGACATCATGGTGCAGCCTCCCTCGGCCTCCGTATTCATGGCTTTCAGCGGCGCGCCGATGCCCATTGCCATCGGGGATAAACTCCAGCAACTCGACTACGTGCAGGCTGTGGCTCCGGTTCTGGTGCAGTTTAATTCGGTGAACGGACTCGACATTGTCTACGGAATTGACCAGAACAGCTTTAGCGCCGTCTCGGGTGGTTTTGTCTTCCACTCGGGTCACGAACTGCGGGCTCCTTACGACATTCTGGTGGACGACATTTACGCCCGCGGCAAGAAAATCAAAGTGGGGCAGACGCTGCACATACTCTCGACCGATTTCCACGTCGCCGGCATCGTCGAGCACGGGAAGGGCGCCCGCCTGTTCGTCCTCATGTCCACTCTGCAGGAAATGTCGGGCGCGCACGACAAAGCCTCCGTCTTCTTCGTGAAGTGCGACCGCACCGATCACACGGCTGCCGCTTCCGACTCAATCAAACAGCTTCTCCCCGGCTATGAAATCCGTCCCCTGAAGGATTTCCTTTCGCTCATGACCTCGTCGAATCTGCCGGGCCTCGCCGTATTCATCAACATCATGATCGCGATTGCCGTGGCGATCGGCTTTCTGGTGATCTTCCTTTCGATGTACACCACCATTATCGAGCGCACCCGCGAGATCGGCGTATTGAAAGCGCTGGGCGCCTCCAAGCCCTACATCGTCGAACTCATCCTGAGCGAGACCACGCTCCTCTCGTTGATCGGCATTGCGGTGGGTGTCGGACTGAGCTTCCTGCTGCGCTGGATCTTCGTGTCCGCTTTCCCCTCGATGACGATTCTGATTACCCCGCAGTGGATTGCCATTTCCGGGGCCATCGCCATCGTGGGCGGACTCCTGGGCGCTTCCTATCCCGCATGGATCGCCAGCCGAAAAGACCCTGTCGAAGCGCTTGCCTACGAGTAGTTGCGCCAAATCTTGACGATTCGCGAACGCAGCGGCCGTTCCCGTACTATGCAGGATGCCCAAACCCTACTAGAATATTTGAACTGCAGAGGTGCGTGATTCCCATGGGGAGCCGGCGTTGGAGCCGATACTTAAGACTGAAAATCTTTGGAAAGTGTATCGGACCGGCAAATTGGAAGTCCCCGCCCTGTGCGGAGTCAACGTGGACGTTTTCCCCGGCGACTTCGTTTCGATCATGGGGCCCTCCGGCTGCGGCAAATCGACGCTCCTGCACGTGATGGGCGGGCTGGCCCAGGCCACGCGAGGACGCGTCCTGCTCGATGGCAACGATCTAACGACGATGAGCGATGCAGCGCGCACCCTGCTGCGGCGTCACAAGGTCGGCTTCGTCTTTCAGAAATTCAACCTGTTGCCTACCCTCGACGCCTACCACAACATCACCCTCGCGCAGCACATTCACGGCAACGGCTTCGATCCGCACCGCTTCGACGTGGTCGCCAATCTCCTGGGACTCGGCGATCGCTTGCGCCATAAGCCCTCAGAGCTCTCGGGCGGCCAGCAGCAGCGCGTGGCCCTCGCCAGGGCGATCATCAGCGAGCCCAAGATCGTATTAGCCGACGAGCCCACCGGCAACCTCGACACCAAGAGTTCGGAAACAGTGCTTTCGCTCCTGCGGCAGCTCAATAAGGAACTCGGCCAGACCATCGTGATGATCACCCACAATCCCGATGCGGCCACCTACGGCAATCGTGTGCTGCACATGCGGGATGGCCTGGTCGTCGACGGGGGACACTAGCGTGCACAGGATACGCGAAGGCATCTCCCGCACGATTTTCTGGTCTTACGAACGCGGCACCTGGCCCTACGATGTTATGGTGATCGCCATCGTTGCCTTCGTTCTGCTGACTCCCCGCAGCTGGTTCCACGACACGCCGCAAATGGCCGACACCGGCACCGCCGGCGTCCAGTTGGTGTCCCAGGAACCCGACGGCAGGACGCGAACCTACCACCTGGATGCCGGGATGCTCTCGCCTCAAAAACGCGCCAAAAAGCCGACCCCGGAGTTGGAGCGCGAAACTCACGACATCATTGAGCGCAAGGTGCCCGAATTCAAGGACCAGCGGTTCCGCGTCGTGCAGATCGACCCGACGCTCTCCGGGGATGGTTCCGTCTTGTATTATAACGTGACGATCGCCCTCTGACTCTTTGCCTCTCGGCTTCGGAGGCCTCTTCCGTGCGCTCAGGTCGCCCGTAACTCCCAACCACTCCAACGCGTTATATTGTGTGTGCTATCATCAGGATAGTGCCCACCTCGCCAGCCTTGCTCCGTCGGAGGAATCCTTGCTGTTCAGGCGAATAGCCCTGGTTTGCAGCTTGCTCCTCTTCTTGCTGCTGGCGTGCCTTTGCACGCTTGTAAGCGAGGCCCAGAATCACGGTCCCGTCACTTTAGAGGGGGTCCTCGCACAACTGGATAGCCAGGCCGGGCGCTTTCAAGGCCTCTCGGCCGACGTCGAGCGCACAAAAGTCACGGTCGTGGTGAATGACCGCGCCACCAGCACCGGAACGATCCTGCTCCACGGCGACAAGATGCTCCTGCAGATGAAGCCCCCCGACGCCCGCACCATCCTGCGAACCGGCGATAGCCTTTTCGTCTATACACCGGGGCTGAAACGCGTCGAAGAATACAACCTAGGCAAAAATCGTGCCCTGGTGGATGAATTCATGCTGCTCGGCTTTGGCACCGGCGGAAAACAGCTTCAGGACAGCTACCTGGTGACCTTGGCGGGAGAACCGGCCTTGGACGACAAGAAAACCGTCGAGCTCGAAATGATCCCGAAGTCGCAGGGCGTAAAGAACCAGTTTTCCAAGATCCAAATCTGGTTCGATCCCGCGACGTGGCTTGCGGTGCAGCAGCAGTTCTATGAAACCGGCTCGGGCGACTATTCGATTGTCCGCTACTCAAACATCGTGAAGAATCCGCGGATCCAGGAATCCGTGTTCAAGCCCCACTGGCCCAAAGGCACGGAAAGAATCAAGCCGCAGGGCTAAGCGGCTGGGTTCCGGTTACTTCATTTTCACTTCGCCTTAGTGCTCTTACTTCGTTTCGCTACCTGAAACTGCTGATTCATGTTCGAGGAGGCGGCGCTTGCGCTCGATCCCCCAGCGATATCCTGCGAGGCTGCCATCCTGGCGCACTACGCGGTGGCAAGGTACAACCACGGACACGGGATTTGTCGCACAGGCCCGCGCGACGGCGCGTATCGCCGTGGGCTTGCCAAGGGCGTGCGCGATCTCGGTGTAAGTTCGCGTTGACCCGTACGGAATCCGTCGCAACTCTTCCCACACGCGCCGCTGGAACGCGGTGGCTTGGACGTCCGTCGGCAAATCCAAGTGCGGCTCTTTCCCCCTCAGATGCTTGATTACCGTCTCCACCCAGCCCCGCAACCTCTTCGCGCCGGCCTCGTCGTCCGAGATCTCGGCGCGAGGGTATTCCTTGCGGAGCGCGGACTCGAGCCGCGCATCCGATTCCCCCAAATAGAGAGCGCTGATGCCTCGTTCCGTCGCGGCCACGAGCAATCGCCCGAGCGGTGAGTCTGTGATCGTGTAATGGATACGCATTCCCGCCCCGCCCTCGCGGTAGGTAGCTGGCGTCATGCCCAAATGAGACGGGGCGCGTTCGTAAAGTCTGCTGCTCGATCCAAATCCTGCGTCGTACAGTGCGGTGGTCACGTTGTCTCCTTTTTTAAGCCTCGATTTCACCCGCAGCATTCGCTGCGCGTCGGCATATTGCCGGGGCGTAATTCCGATGATGCGGCGGAAGGAACGCTCGAGTTGGTGCGCCACGATTCCGCTCGACGTGGCCAGCGCGGCAAGGGTCAACCCGGAACTTGCGCCGTCGCCCTCCGCCGCGATTCGCGCCTCGATCCTGCGGCACACCTTCGCCACAGCGGCCACCCGGGGATCGTGAATGCGCGCGTCCCGAGGGCGGCAGCGCAGGCACGGACGAAAGCCTCGCCCCTCGGCCGCCTGCGGCAGCAGAAAAAAGCGCACGTGCTCCCGGCTCGGCTTGCGCGAAGGGCACGACGGGCGGCAATAGATTCCCGTCGAGCGCACGGCGTAGACGAATTGCCCGTCCGCGCCGCGGTCCCGCGCCTGAATCGCCCGCCACATTGCGTTGGGCGACCGGCCAGGACCAGCTTCGGAATTTTGCCGGCGATATCGCATTATTTGCTTGGTTCGCTGTTTCATTTACAACCGCAGACTACCGGAGTTCTCCGCCACGCGGCTATCCGATTCTCGCGCTCAAAGTCTTCAGAAATCTCCCGTCTCATTTTGATTCAGAGCAGTTCCACCATGTGCTCTAAGGGTAACAGGCCTGGCAAAATCAAAGCGAAACCAGCTTGACCCTTGGAGCCGCTGCGGGCATATTCGGACGACCGTAGGCGATTCGTTTTATTGACTTGGGAGATGTTTCATGGGTGCTGTTCCAGAAAGCCTTGGGTTTCCGCTGGGAATCTCACCGGCACATGAACTCGAAAGCCGCACGGAAGCTATTCGCGCGCACTCCGAAAAGCCGGGTCCGCGGAGATTCACACGCGTTCCGACCCACGCCATCGGCGTGGCGCAGGAGCGCCGCCGCTCTCCCCGCGCTTCGCTGTGCCTGCCGCTGCGCCTGACGCGCGTGGGCGATTCGCCGGAACCGATCCCCGTTACCCTGGTGACCCGCAACATCAGTTCGAGCGGCGTCTACTTCCTGGCTCCCCGCGAGCTTGCGCCGGGTACCGCGATCGAACTCGAAGTGGCGCTGGTAGAGCGGCCGCTCGGATGCGGTACCGTGCAGATGTGCACCGCGGCCCACATTATCCGCTCCGATGAATGCGACACACCCGGCTGGCGCGGGTACGCCGCCAGCTTCGACGATTTTGCGCTGAAGCGCGACGACGTAATTCCCCTACGCTACCGCACAGCTTAGCCAATCCTCGTCAACTTTGTTTTCATCCTCCGACCGTGCCGTGCAGCCCCTCCGCATCGCACCGCGCTGCGGCACGCCTCGCTTCCGCTTTCTCTGATACGATTTCTGTGCCATGAAACCGTCGCCTTTGCCGCCACGCGTGATTCTTTTCGATTGGGACGGCACGCTGCTCAACTCCTACGCTTCCGACACGCGTGCCTATTTGGCGATGTTCCGCGCCCTCGAAATCGATTGGACCGCCCGCGAGATCGAACGCTACTACTCGCCCAACTGGTACCGCGTGTACCGGGTGGCGCGGATACCACGCTCCAAATGGGCGCAGGCGGACCTCCTATGGCGGCAAGCCTACGCGGCGGAAAGCCCCGCGCTCCTGCCCGGCGCGCGAACCGCGCTGCGCGTGCTCTCGCGCAAATACCGGTTGGGTCTGGTGACCAGTGGCAGCCGGGATCGCGTCCGCTCGCAGATTCGCAAGTTTGAATTCACGGGCTATTTCAAAGCGTGCGTTTACAGCGAGGACGCTCCGAAGAAAAAACCGCACCCGGCGCCGCTGGAACTGGCCATCGCGCGGTTGAAAGCCGAACCCGAAGAGTGTGTTTACGTCGGCGATACCCCGGAGGACATTCAGATGGCGCGGCGCGCCGGCGTTAGGGCGATTGGGGTCCTGGGGCCGTTCCCGTCCGCCAAGCGCATTCGCGCGGAAAATCCCGACGTGCTTCTTGACTCCGTTCGGGAACTTCCCCGGTATCTTCGCGAGCTTTCAGGAGCCTGATACGTGGGCCGGATTAAGCCAGATTAAGATTGATTAAGGCTTCGCCGGGGGCGCGGCCGGCTCTGCCGCCGTACCGTTCGCAGGAGCGGCAGCTCCTGGTGGCGGAGTCACCTTGAAATCGGTCGAGTGGATCACCAGCCGGACGTGCAACTGCGTGTCCTCCGGCCCGTCGACGTAATCGTCGGAATTCGTATAGGTGGGCAGCCAATACTTTTGCTGGAAATTCTCCCGGTAGGTTTCAAACATTGTGAAGGGGAGTGGCTCGCCACTGCCCGTCATTTCACCTACGAACTTGCCGTACGTCTTTACGATCGCGAAATCGTGGTCTTCCACCCAGATGGCGCCTTCAAAGAGCCGTCGCGAGCGGCTGAGCTGCTTCGGCTTCACCTGGAACACGTACGTGTTCAGCTCGTCCAGCTTGTCCTGGCCCGCGTACAGAAAATTGTAACCGCCCACTTCGTCTGAGGTGAGGGCGAATTCTGGAAAAGCGATGATCGCGCGGACATCCTCCATGGAGACGTGCAATACCTTCATATTCGAAACGGGCTGTGACGTGATGCGAAAGAAGCGCCCCCCAGTGGGCTTGGTGTACATCTGTCCGCTCACGCTGAACTTCCCGCCGGGATCGCCCAATTCTTCCACGCGAATCGACTGCGTGAAATCGTAGCCCTCGAAGGCTTTTTTCATCATGTCTTCGTTGGCTGCAAACTTCTGAATGATCTGCTCCATCGGGATCGGCGGCGGCCCAGGGTGCGGCACCGAGGGAATGCGGTTCACCTCGAATTTCGGCGGCGCAGCCATCGGGCCCTGGTCCTGCGCGCGCGCTGGCAGCGAGCTAAGGCATACCAGCGCGATCAGGCAGCAAGCGTATTTACTTCCTTGGCTGGCATGTCTCATTCGACAAGAATGTCCTGGAAACGTTAGATGCACCGGCAGCCTTTTGCGTTGAACGCTGACACCGCATCGTGAGCCCAGAAAATAGCACAGTTCGAACTTCCCCAAGTGGTGTTCTGCTGCGTTCTGTTGCGCCCCGCCGCCGCTCTGATAAGATTGTGCGTTTGCGAGCCGAGGGTGGCGCGTGCCGTGGCGGACGACAGAGCAGCCAGACGCTATTACGTGAGCGGGGCGGTGCAGGGCGTCGGGTACCGCTATTTCGCCCAGCGCACGGCCGAGCGGCTCGGCCTGGCCGGTTACGCCAAGAACTTGCGCGATGGGCGAGTGGAGGTTTATGCCGTCGGCCCGGCGCAGTCGCTTGACCTACTGCGCGCCGATCTCGAGCGGGGACCGCGCTCGTCGCGCGTTTCGGGCGTGCGCGAGGAACAAGCCGGGGTCGACTCGCGCTTCGCGGACGCATTTTCCATCGAGTACGACGAATAACCACAAAGGAGCCGCATGGACGATCTCAAGAAGCTGATCCGCGAAATCCCCGATCATCCCAAGCCGGGAATTCTCTTCTACGATCTGACGACCCTGCTTCAGGACAAGCAGGGGTTTCACGATACGGTCGATCGCTTGTGCCAACACTACGATGGAAAGAAAATCGACATCGTCGCGGGAATCGAGGCGCGCGGATTTATCTTCGCTCCGGCTCTGGCCTTCCGTCTGGGGGCGGGCTTCGTGCCGGTGCGTAAGCCGAAAAAGCTTCCGTCGACGACAGCCTCGGTCACCTACGAGCTCGAGTACGGCACCGACCAGCTCGAGATCCACGAGGATGCCGTACGCCCCGGACAAACCGTTCTGCTCTGCGATGATCTGCTCGCCACCGGCGGTACCGCTGCCGCAGCCATTCAGCTTGCACGCAAATTGGGAGGCGAGGTGGTGGGCGCCGCGTTCGCCGTGGAACTCACCTTCTTAAACGGTCGCGCCAAACTCCCTGGAATCGACGTTTTTTCGCTGATCAAATACGACCAGTAGCATCATTGAAACTCGCAAGGGAACATTCGGCGGGCAAGGAGCCGGCGTGGCCGCATGCCCCGGCGAAGCCTAATTCTTTTGTGAGCCGCCGCGCTGCCGCACTGCTTCAAACAGCATCACTCCCGCTGCCACCGAAACGTTGAGCGACCGCACCGGCCCCGTCGTCGGGATCGAGACCAGAAAATCGCAGCGCTTGCGCGTGAGTTCGTGCAGGCCCTCTCCCTCGCGCCCCAGCACAATTCCCACCGAACCTTTCAGGTCCACTCCGGTATAGCTTTTCTCCGCGCGCTCATCGAGCCCCACCAGCCAGTAGCCCGCTTCCTTCATTTCCTCCATCGCCCGGACGAGGTTCTTCACCCGCGCCACCGGCAGGTGTGCCAATGCGCCCGCCGAAGCGCGCTCCACGGTGTCGGTCAAACCGGCCGCGCGCCGCTCGGGAATGATCACCCCGCTCGCCCCCGCCGCCAGAGACGTGCGCACGATCGCGCCAAGATTATGGGGGTCTTCGATTCCGTCGAGCAGCACCAGCAGGCCGTTGCCGGTCTTCAAATGCAGCAGGTCTTCCAGTTCCACGGCCGGCTTCGCGGCGCCCAGCGCGGCGACTCCCTGGTGCTCGCGCGTGCCCACAAGCCGGTCGATCTGCTGGCGGTCTTCAAAGCGCAGCGGGACGTTATTCGCCTTCGCCAGGCGCACCACCGCCTCCACTCGCTCGCCGTGCCGCCCCCGCGCGACCACGATGCGGTCGAGCGGCCGCCCGGCGGTGAGCGCTTCTTCCACGGCATGAAATCCCGTCAGCCAGTTCATGATTTCCTCAGGTGTTACAAAGCGCGACGGCAAACGCCGCTCAATCGAGCGCCGCGCAGAATTCCAGCATTCGTTCCCGCGCACCCTTTACCGGCGCGGCAAAGTCCACCTTCGCCGCCGCATCCAGCAGCAGGATCACGCGGTCCAGATCGCCCTCTCCGGCCCGACCGGTGAGGGCCAGCCGAATCGGATGAAACATCTCCCGGCTGCGATAGGGCACCGCCGCCTTGATCCCCTCGACAATTTCCTTGAAGCGATCCGAATCGAGATCGCCACTATCGAGAACCCGATTTGCAAGCTCCCGAATCACATCGCGCGCCCCCGAGCGCGCCAGCACATCCTGATTGGCAGTCTGTTGCAGGCTGTCCGCCGCGCTGTAGTTAAAGACCAGCGAAAGCAACTCACCAAGCGCCGCGCGGTCGGCAGACTGAGGCCCCAGAAGCTCCGCCGCCCTCGCGCACCATGCTTCCAGCGCAGACCCGGCCTCGATTTCGCGCCCCGCAGCGATCCACCCGCGCTCGCGAAGAATCGCCGCCACGTCCGACGCAGCAAAAACGCGCACGGGAGCAGCAGCAACTGCGGCGGTCTGCGTTTCAGGAGGAGTCGGCTCAGGAAGCATCACTGGCAATGGTATCTCAGTTGGCTATGCCGGATGGGCAATGCGTTCGGGAATGCTCAGCCTTCGAGCGTGGCGATGGCGTGGGCCGCGATGGCTTCCCCGCGCCCGATTTCGCCGGTGCCCTCGTTCGTCTTCGCCTTTAGATTGATCTGTTCGACGGCGATTCCGAGGGCCTTCGCCAGTGCAACCCGCATCGCGGGGAAATGGGGACCTAGCTTGGGGCGTTCGCAGATAACCACCGCATCCAGATGATTCACTCGCATGCTTCGCTCGTCGAGCAGTTTCCGCGTATGTTCGAGAAAGATCAGGCTCGACGCGCCCTTCCACTTCGGATCCGTATCCGGAAAGTGCGCGCCGATGTCTCCGAGCCCCGCGGCCCCCAGCAGCGCGTCGCAAAGTGCATGGCTGAGCACGTCCCCGTCGGAATGGCCCACGGAACCTTTGTCGAACGGAACGTCAATTCCGCCGATCATCAGCTTGCGGCCTTCCGCCAGCCGGTGCAGATCGTAGGCGATTCCGCAGCGCGTCATTTCGCGCGCCGTTCCTGCTCGAGGTAAAAGCGCGCCAGATCCATATCCGCCGGGCGCGTGATCTTGAAATTCCGCTCGGAGCCCAGCACTACAAAAACCTCGTGCCCGAATCGCTCGACGATCGCCGCTTCATCCGACCCCGTGAAATCGTCCTCCTCGGCCTTCTTGAAAGCGTCGCGCAGCAGCGCGTACCTGAAAACCTGCGGAGTCTGCGCCAGCACGATGCGCTCCCGCGGAATGGTGGCTGAAATCAGCGCGACATCTTCCGGCAGGCTCGCGCGCTTCACTTCTTTCACCGTGTCGATTGCGGGAATGCCGAGAATCGCTGCGCCGCGCGCCCGGGCTTCGGCAATCACCCGCTCCACGTGAGCGGGCGTCACAAAAGGGCGCACCGCATCGTGCACCACCACGATTTCCGTTGCCGGGTCCGCTTGCGCGAGCGCGTTGCCCACCGA
>Ga0302324_100004155_pt1 | contig 32230 bp, 24 predicted proteins | sample Palsa_T0_1_FD_201949 | JGI IMG/M metagenome (GOLD analysis project Ga0302324, IMG submission 201949) | Peat permafrost microbial communities from Stordalen Mire near Abisko, Sweden - Palsa_T0_1 | ecosystem: Environmental > Terrestrial > Soil > Palsa > Peat permafrost | place: Sweden: Abisko... | reverse complement strand
ACCATCTATCTCAACACGTTCCAATTCCCGCAGCCGGCGTCGGGCTTTGCCATCCGCACCAGCATCGACCCGCAGGCCGTGGACCCGGCGGTGCGCCGGACGGTGCGCGCCTTGCTGAAGACCGTGCCCGTAGTGCGGGTCACCACGCTGGCCGGCCAAGTGGATGCGTCCGTCGTTCCGGAGCGGCTCATCGCCACGCTATCCGGGCTGTTCGGCGCGCTGGGCTCGCTGTTGGTGGCTATCGGCATCTACGGGCTGCTGGGGCGTACACGGTGGCGCGGCGCATCCACGAGATCGGCATCCGCATGGCCCTGGGTGCGACGCGCGGCGCAGTGTCCCGGATGGTGCTTGCGGAAGCGCTCGCGATGAGTTGCGGCGGCCTCGGGATCGGAGTGCTCATCGCCTACTGGGGCAAACGCTTCGCGGGGACGCTGATCCAGGGTTTGCCGGTTGCGAGCAACGTCCCGATCGTCTTCGACGCCGTGGCCATGATTGCAATTACGCTGGTTGCGGCGTATGTGCCGGCGCGCCGCGCGGCGCGCGTCGATCCCATGGAAGCTTTGCGGTACGAGTAGCCGGAATTACATCACCGGCGGATTTCCAGGTTGACCTGTTTGAGCACGTTGGGCAATATCCGCACGAAGTTACGGTCGTAGTCTTGAATGTGTGGCGGGAGATGCTCCCATTCAACGAGATAGGGGTTGATTCGCTTCGCGTCGTCCCTGGCGCCAAGTGTCCATCCTGCCAGGAACCGCTCGGCCATCCATCGCTTATGTTCCATCTTGCCTAGCAGTTCGAGCTCCGCTCCCTCAAATCGATCCACGGGCGCACCGGGATCGTCCTGATTACCTTTAGCCACCGTATGGCAGCCTACCGCTCGTAGTTTGACGAGTATGTGATCGGCTAACTGCCGGTTGGATTCGACCAAGTCGTCGTCCAGAAGATCCCATGGATACGAACTTCGCTTTTCAGGCCGCGAGCGCTCGGCCTCCGGAAGTTTCGCCAAATAATCCTCATGCAACTTCCTGGCCATCGCATCCAAGTCCGAATCCAGCCAGCTCTTCCTCTTGCAGGCATCGCGTATGGAGCCAAACCCGGTGACTTGCCCCCGCGGCAATATGGCCGCAAGACTCGAATCGTCATTCAAGCGCAGCCGGATCGGTGCGTAGCAGCGCAAACTATTGAGCAGCGACAAAGCGATCGAAAGCCCGTGGGGAGGGTCGTCAATCGAAAGCACAATCGTGGAAATCGTCTCTACCGAGTCGGCGCATAGCGCGCCGATCAGGGCCTGGATTTCAGGTTCCTCCGCGTCCGCCTGCATGAACTGGGCGGCCGCGACATCGGCAAAATGTGGATAGCGATTCCGAAAAAGCCTCTCCTTTCGATGCGCGTTGCGATCAATGACGACGGCCTGGAGGGGCTTGAGGTTGGCGTAGTGCCCGGTCAGCGCCGCGCGCGTCAGCACCGCCTCTCCCATGAGGCCGAAGCCAATCACGATGAGCTGCACAACCTGCTCAGACTCGGGACGGATGCGCACGTGGTCGAGCGGATAATCGCGCAGCAGCAAGCGGGCGCTGTTGTCGAATACGTTGAAGATGGTTGCTGGCGTCGGCCCGTCCGACCGGAAAGTCCGCTGGCGGCGCAATAGCACCCTTAATTGAGGATCGGCGATGTGCAAGAAGGCGCGCGCCCGCCTTTCCGGCGCCACCTCGCGGGCGTGTAAGATCACGGCGATGTTGGCGCTGTCGTCGGGCGTGGCCGCTAAAATGAGCTTCGCGTCGTGGACCCCCGCCTTGCGCAATAGTTGCGGGTCCGCTGGACTCCCGGAAAGGAGGCTGGCGCCGGAATCCTCTGCCCGGATGCCGGCCGCCGCGCTCGATTCCGGGTCGAGAACGACCACGCGTTCACCTTCGCGCGCGGCGTCGCCGACGAGTTCGAGAGCCGCGCCGCCCAATCCGCATATCACCGTGTGACCGCCTTTCCACACAGTCCGCCGTAGCCTTAGCTTTCTGTTGAAAATAAATGTCGCGACCAATATTCCGAAGGAGGCCCATGCCAAAGCCGCGAAGAACTTGGCGGCAACGACAAGGCCGAGCGGAACGCCCTTTGGCTCTTCTTTAGGCGTATGCAGGATAAGAAGCTGGGCGCTCGAATACAGCGCCTCAAGGAGCGTGGCCAGCAGTGGCTGCTTAAGGTTATGGTCGGCGATGCAGAAGGCAATGTAGCCTAGAACATAGCTGAGCAACGCAAAGACCAATGGGACGCGGCGCCACCAAGTGCGCTCTCGGACAGGTGGAAGGAGTGCGGCAAAGAAATCCTCCATTAAATCCTCCTTGGGTCAGCTCTGTTTTCCGATTGTACAGCCAAAACACGCGCTTTTTCCCACCCGCCGCTTCCCTATCCTGCTAAAATAGTCCCCAGGAGTTCGCGCATGTCGCTGAGATACTCTCTCGCAACCTTCCTGATTGCCGCTGGTGTCGTCCTGGCCGAAGAACCGCCAGCCGCCCCCGCCGCGCCACCCGCCGATTACATGATCGCCCCGGGCACCCGCATTCCCCTCGGCCTGATCAATTCCGTCAGCACCAAGAATGCGGCGGAGGGCGACCGCGTCTACCTGGAGACGGTGTTCCCGATCCTGGCCAACGGCCGCATCGTAATCCCGCCGGGCAGTTGGGTGGCCGGCACGGTGACCGAGGTCAAGCGTCCGGGACGCGTGAAGGGCCGCGGCGAGCTGTACCTGCGCTTCGATTGCCTGACGCTGCCTAACGGCGTAACCCGCGATTTCCGCGCGCGCGTGGGCGGCATCGACGGACGCGGCGGCGAGGAATTCAACAAAGCCGAAGGCAAGATCCAAAGCGAGGGCAACAAGGCTGGCGATGCGCGCACCATCGCTGAAACTGCGGGAGCGGGCGCAGGGATCGGCCTGATAGCCGGCGGCGCAAATCAGCACTACGCCATGGGCGGAGCCATCGGGGCCGCGGTAGGCGCCACGGCCGGGCTGATGGCGGTTCTGCTCACGCGCGGGCCGGATGCCGTGCTGGCCAAAGGCAGCACCATTGAGATGATCACGGACCGGCCCCTGCAATTCCGGAAAAACGAGATCGATTTCGGAATGACGCCGTCCGGCAATTTCTCGGAGGGACCCGGCCCCCGGCCCGCCAGGATAAACTCCGGCTGGTCGCGCTGGCCGTACTAGCTTCCCGCCAGGGCGCTGCAAGGAGGCCTTCAAATAAGGTCGCTGCGGCGTCCCCTCGCTTTGCCGCCCCCTTCAAACATCGCCGCTTTGTGTGGATGTTGGCGCGCGGTGCGCGCCTGCTAAGCGGGCGGCGCTTTAGCACGAACATGCGCCGCCCCGCTCCTCTTCGGCATTCCGGAGGGCTCCGCTACACGCTGGCGTGATGCCGAATTGGTTCGTTTGAGCGAGTATATCACCGGCAGGCGGGTTGTCCAAGCTTTTCTTGCAGATTTTTCTTGTATCCTTCGCCACATCATTGCGCGGCGACGGTGTAAGTCACGTTCTGCACCGCCGATTGGAAGCCCTGCAACGCGGTAATTTTGATCTCGCACTTGCCCGGACGCGCCACCGCGCTCACTACCATGGGAATGGCGCCGGAAGAGTCGGGCGCCGGAAGCTCCGCTTCCTTCTGCTCCAGTTCCTCTCCGCCCACGAGAAACGCCACGCGGATCCGGGGCGTCTCCTGGTTTGACTTGTCCGGATATACCACGAAGTACACCGTAGGTTTCGCGGAGGCTTGTAGCGATCCGTCGAGCACAGGCACCACATCCCGCCCGTGAAACAGGAACGGGTCGTTCGCATCCGCATCCGCGGTCAGCGGGTCCGCCCGCGCCACCACCATCAAGCTGCTCAGTCCGATGCCCTTCTGCGGCGGGCTGTCGAGTTCCACCGTGCTGGTGCTGGCCCGGTGCGCTTCGCGGTCGAACAACACGCTCTCCACGGTGTAGTGGCCGGCCGGCAGGTTGAAGGCATGCGTGTAGTCGATCAGCGCGGCCTGGATTCCCGCCAATCGGTCGTCGGGGACCTCATATGGAAAGTCCTGGCCGAACTTATCCACGATCTGCCCGTTCGCGTCTTTCACCACGGCCAGCAGGGAAGCATGCAGCCGGTGCGACTTGCGCGCGGGCTGCGGCGTGGCGGTCAGGCTCGCGCCCGCCAGTTCGAACACCACGGCGGCCTGTGAGGTCGCGCCTCCCGGCCGGAACTGGAACGCGGCCGTGCGGAAATCGAAGGCGCGCGGCATGGGACGCGCGTCCAGCGTCATGAGTCCAGCCATCTCGAATGGCTGCAGAGGCGCCGAGCCGCCAAAGTCGGGTACGGCGAAGTAGCCGTTGCGGCTGTTCACCTTCGCATTGGCACGCAAATCGCGGCGCGCCAGCTTCACTTCGATCTTCCGGAAATGACCGTCGTATTTGCCGGAGGACGGATGATAGTCCGCTTCGTAGTGCGCGCCCGCGTCTTCCACGATCTGCTGGAACGGCTTCCGCAGATCGTTGGTGTTGGCAACCAGGAAACCGCCCGTGCCCTCGGCCAGCGCGCGCAGGCTTGCCTGCGAATCCGAAGTCCGCACCGCGTCCTGCAGATAATGGTCCTGCCGGGACCTTTCCGCCACTGCGCCGGCGGTTCCCATTCCCCGGGTGGTCGCAATCGGCATCCCCGGCGCCAATGTATTCTGTTCCTGGCTGAGCGCCGCGACATGCTGCATGGCCATGGAAGAAGACTGCGCCGTGGAGGTCTGATTGAGGCCGTTGGCGTCGAAGGCATAAACGCTGACGTCGGCCACGTTGGCCTTGTTCAGCATAGCCTGAAACCGGTCGGGCTCGCCCGTGCTGGTGAATCCCGAGCTCAGCAACAAGACGGTCTTATGGCCGGGAAATGTTCCGAGTTGCCGGATCAGCAGATTGATCTGGTCCATCTGGCGCGCTCCCTCGATCCCGATGAACTGTTCCCGCTGCAGCACCAGATCGCCGCGCTGGGCGTTGGCGCCCGGCCCGTTGTCCACATCCGCTCCGGTGATGGCGGTCATACTGACGGAGCCGGTGGTGGACAGGTCGGTGAAGCCCCCTCCTCTGCCGCCGGCGCTCACAAACCCCACCAGCAAATTCACGTTTGGCGTGGAGTTCAGCACGGCCTCCGCAGCCCGGGTGATATCCACGATCGACCCGTTGAAGGCGTTGGCTGCCGCGCGCAACAACTCATCGCGGTTGGTAGTGAACGCATGCAGCGGCGTGAGCCGCGAGTCCAGGTTAAAGACTCCCACCCAGGTGCCGGAGCGCAACTGCGTCTTGATGAAGTCCTGGGCGGCCGCCACGGCCCACTTTCGAGTGTTCGAATCGAGGCTGTGAAATACGATGCAGACCAGGTTGACATTGCGCAGCGGCATCGCCTGTGGCCCGGTTGGCAGGACCTCCTCCGGTTCGGGTTGCGCTACGCCGAGCGGCTGATCCGGCGGCTGCGCCGGCTGCCCCGCTCGCGCGGGTGCCTCGTCGCCGCCCACCAGCCGGAGGCTGCGGATCTCCTGCCGGACGCCGTCTTCGTAGATCTCCACGTCGCCGGGCTTGAGGTTCTTCACCAGCCGGCCTTTCTTATCGCGCACCACCAAGTCGAGCGCGACCTCATTTACGGTGGCATGGATGGCCGGCCCGTTATCGGCCTGCGGCGCATTCTGCGCCGGCGCCGTACCGATGTAGCAAAGCGCGCACCAGGCAGCCGTCAAATTGAGCTTCGGCATTGGCGAAACACTCTACATTACTTTAGCTCAATGACCACCGTCCGGTAGGGCTTGGCGCCCTTGTTCACCAACTGGGGCGCGTCTTCGCCTTGCGTATGCCAAATCACGTCGCCGGATTTGCGCTCCTGGATGGACTTGGCGCCGGTCTTGGGGTCCGTGCGCTCGTAACGGCAGTCGTCCAGAAACACGATCGCCTGGTCGTGCGCGCGTACGCCCCGCTCGCGCACCGCCCCCGGCGCTGAAGTGACCTCCGTCACAAGTACGCGGGCATTGTCTAATTTCACCGTTGCAGGCAGCCCTGCCCATGCCAGAGCGGCGCTTCCCCATAGCAGCCTTTTCATTGCGTGTCCCAAGCCTCCTAGGCTAATGATAAGCGCAGAAAGGGGTCAGATTGCCCGTGGGGCACCGTCGAAAACCGTCTTTGGAGGGCGGGCAATCCTGCCTGGCAATCCTGCCGACAGCTGGCTTTCGACCGGCTCTGGCCCCCTAAAAAGGCGGCTGCGGCCAAGATTGGCCGCCCTCCAAGCGTTTTCGTTGCACTTGGCGGCCCGGAAGGCCATGCCGGGGTTACGGACCCGCACGGTCGAAAAACCAATCCCAAGACCCCTTCATGGCGCGCTCACCGGCGACGGAGGTGGCGTGATCTGATCGGGCCGCGTCGGCGATGACCACCGTCAGCATGCTTTTGTCTACGTCGATTCCCGCTACTTTGTACGTTCTTTCCTTCTCTCCACCTCTGTCGCCGCACACTCATTGGTTCGAATGCATGCTCCGGATCAGACAAACCTACGGCCTCAACTTCTCCACTGCGCGACCTGGAGGCCCGCCCGACAATGCTACCCGCGAATCAGGCGGACGGCGTTCGATAGGGGATTCCCCGCCGCAGAGGTCGCGCCGGCGGACGCCGGCTCCTCGACCGGCGCCGGTTGATCCTGCCCTTCCCCCGGCGACAGAAACAGATTCGTCTGCACGCCATGCTGGCGCGTGTACAGATCGTAATACCTGCCTTGCAATGCGTATAGCGATTGGTGCTGGCCGCGCTCTACGATGCGCCCGCCCTCGACCACCAGTATCTGGTCCGCGCGTCGAATGGTAGACAGCCGGTGCGCGATCACAAACGTGGTGCGGCCTCGCATCAGGTACGACAGGCCCTCCTGAATCAGGGCTTCCGATTCGGAGTCGAGGCTGGAAGTGGCTTCATCCAGAATCAGGATGGCGGGGTCGGCCAGGATGGCGCGCGCGATGGAAACCCGCTGCCTCTGGCCGCCCGATAATTTGACGCCGCGCTCGCCGACCACGGTATCGTAAGTCTTCTCGAACGACTCGGCGAATTCATCCACGCGCGCAATGCGGCAGGCTTCGCGGATCTGCGCTTCGGTGGCGTGGGGTCGCGAGAAGGCCACGTTCTCGCGGATAGTGCCGTCGAACAGAAATGTGTCCTGCAGCACCACGCCAAGCTGCGTGCGGTAGGAATCCAGCCGGATGGTGGAAAGGTCCACGCCGTCCACGAAGATGGCGCCCTCGCTCGGCGTGTAGAAGGCCGCAATGAGTCCGATAATGGTGGACTTGCCGGAGCCGGACGGGCCCACCAGCGCAGTCACGGTGTCCGGCGCCGCGCGGAAGGAAACGTCGTGCAGCACGGTCTTGCCTGCGTCGTAGGAGAACGTGACGTGGTCGAAGGCCACCTCGCCTTGGATGCGTCCGGTGCGCACCTGGCGGCGCGGGTCTTCATCCTCGGGACGCTCGCGCAGCACTTCGCGGGTGCGCTCCAGGCCGGCCAGCGCTTCGCTGATCTGCGTTCCGATGCCCACGATTTGGAAAACCGGTCCGATCAGAAAGGCCAGGAACATGGTGAAGGTGAAAAAATCGCCCAGCGTGAGAGTATGCGCCATGATCTGGCGCGCGCCCAGATACATCACCATCGCCCCCAGAATGCCCATCATGAGCGTGGCGCCGAAGCTCATCAACGATGTCGACGTCAGGCTCTTCATCACATTGTCCAGCAGGCGTTGAACGCCGCTGGAGAACACTTCCGCCTCCGCGGCCTCGGCGTGATAGCCTTTCACCACGCGCACGCCGCCCAGCGATTCGGTCAGGCGTCCGGTGACTTCGGCGTTGATCTTGCCGCGCTCGCGGAAAATGGGACGCATCACGCCGAAGGCTTTGCCCAGCGCGAACGCGAACGCGACAACCGCGCCCAGCGCCACGCCGGTCATCGACGGGCTGAGCCGCAACAGGACGGCCAGCGCCAGTATGGCGGTCAGCAGCCCTCCAACGAATTCCACCAAGCCGGTGCCGATCAGGTTGCGCACGCCTTCCACGTCGCTCATGATGCGCGAGACCAGCATGCCGCTCTTATTGGAGTCGTAGTAGGAGACCGGCAGGCGGCCGACGTGTGTTTGCACTTTGCGGCGCAGTTCGGCGATCAAGCGCTGCGCGGCTTTGGAAAGCAGTTGTGTCAAGCCGAAGGAAGTGATGCCTTGTATTAGGGTAGCGCCCACCACGGCCAGGACCAAACGCCGCAGCAAGTAGTAATGACCCTTGCCGATGATATCGTCCACCAAGTATTTGGTGGAGGCAGGCAGCACCAGTCCTGACACGCGATTGATGGCCATGAGCAGCATCCCGAAAGCCAGCAAGCCACGGCGCGGACGCACCAGTTCCATGATGTCGGGCAGCAGCGCGCGCAGGCGTTCGGACTTGGGGAGCTTGGTTGGGTCTGAGGGCACTTACCTATCAGTTTCGCACGCTACGCCCAGCCAGGCACCCAGTAAAAAGGCTAGGTGTGTGCGACATAGGGGTGATGGATTCCGGATTTTTCCGGATTCTCTTTTTGTGCGGCCCGATTCTTAAAGTAGATGATACTTTAGGGCGGTGCTCCGGCAGATTTCCGAGCTGGGCGATTTCCAGCCTGGTCCCCTCGCCAGTGCCACGCGCCGCTAAGAGCGCGACCAGGGGGTCGCGCGCGGACGAGGGTGTCCCGCCCCACCTTTATCTGCAACACTAGCCTTTGAGCGTGCGACATAACAGTGAGAAAAGCGGATTGATCAAGCCACCCGCGCCCGCGCATAACTGCGGCGGATACTGCCCGGCAGTTGGTACCGATCGAATTCCGCGTCGGAGCACCAGGCGACTTCGCGCACCTCCTCGGAAGCCTGGAAAGCATCCGACACGGCGTGGAACCGGAAGATCAGGTCGTGATGCAGATGGAAGGGTTCGGCGCGCCGGGAAGGGATGCCGTGTACATCTACGCCTACCAGCAGCGGCGCCGGGTCCGCGCGCAGGATGGCGCCAGTCTCCTCGACCACTTCGCGGCGTCCCGCGTCGCCGACGAGCGGGTCGTCCGGCTCGACGTGGCCGCCGGGAAGCAGCCACCGTTGCAGGCGGCGGTGCAGCACCAGCAGGATGCGGTCCTGCTCGGGGCTAAGCACCAGACCGGTGCAGGTGGTGTGGCCCGGATTGAATTGCCGCCGGGAGAACGGCTCCGGCGAAGAGGCCAGCAGCGCCAGGACGAGATCTTTGCTCTTGGCGGCCTCGCCGTCGTCAGCCGGGTCGAAGCCCTGCAGGAGGGTGGCGACGGCTGTGGGTGCGATCATCCTTCGATTATGCCGTGTGGCGCACGCACTCTGCGTGCCGCGTCCTCGCTTTTGAGGATACTCCCCCAACCTGAAGCGTTGGTTGCTGGGAAGCTTAGTGGCTACCGGACGAAACCGGTTCAAATCGGCACGAGTTGAAACCGAGGTGGTGAGCCTTGCACTTGATCTTCTCTTTCAACCGGTGTTGCCGTTTTTCGTCCTGTCGACACCACATGCTTTGACCGTTTTCCACTTGGCTCGTGGACCGCATCGCTCTGTCGATGTACAGCGAGCTGGGGGGTGTTTTCCAATGGAATCCGGGTCACATCCACCCCGAGCTGCTTGTAGGCCTCGGTACTCACGTCAAAGCGGAAATCCCCGGCGCGCTTGTTGTTCCGCTGCTTGCGCTTCTTGGTATCGGCCCGGTAAAGGCTTTCTTGCCGGGTCTACCTTGGGTTCGTGTTCGCCGAGCATCTCACAGATCTCCCGATTACAGACCTCGATGGCGCGCACTTACTCGTCATACATATCCCACGACTGTCGCAAGGTGAACAGGTTCCGGACCTGTCGTCCCGCAGAGGGACGCGGGGCAGTAACGCAACGCGACCTGCGATAATCGGCAGAACATGCTCCATTGCCACGATGTCGGCAAACGATTTGGGGAATTCGTCGCGCTCGATAACGTCTCCTTCGACTTGGCGGGCGGCGTCTGCGCGCTGCTAGGGCCGAATGGCGCGGGCAAATCGACCCTGCTGAAGATCCTGTCCGGCCTGCTGGCGCCCGATAGCGGCGAAGTGTCGATCGCCGGCTGCAACGTCTCCAAAGAGCCGTTGCGCGTGAAGCGCATGATCGGCGTTCTGCCGGAAGATCTGGGCGTGTTCGATGCGCTCACCATCGAAGAGCATCTGGAACTGTGCGGTCCGGTGTACGGCCTCACCCGCTCGGAAACACGCGAACGCACGGGCTCTCTGCTGCGAATTCTGGGCCTGGAAAAAGGCCGCCACACATATCTCGACCAATGCTCGCACGGGATGCGCAAGAAAACCGCGCTGGCCATGGCGCTGCTGCACAATCCGCGCGTGCTGTTGCTGGACGAGCCGTTCGAGGGCATCGATCCGGTCTCGTCGGTAACGATTCGCAACCTGCTGATCGCCGTTTCGGGGCGCGGCATCGTTGTCTTCCTGACGTCGCACGCGCTGGCCATGATCCCGCAGTTGGCGACCGAGGTGATGATGATTCGCGGCGGAAGCATCGTGTTCCATTCCGCGGCGGCCGAGTTGGAGCGGCCACTCGAAGAGTTGTACTTCGACCTGGTCGAGACGCCACCGAAGGAGGACTTGCCGTGGCTGCGCTCCGCGCTATCTTGAATGCGCTACGGCGCGCCGTGGGACGCGATCTGGCAAGTTCCTTCAAGGCAAATAATCTCCTATTTCTCGGGTTGCTGGGCAGCAGCGCGGAGGCGCTCTTTGTGCTGCTCGGATTTCTGCTGCTGTTTCCCCTTTCGTCCGATCCGCTGGGAGAGATTCCCAACGCGCGGCTGGCACTGTGGCCCCTCTCAGGGTGGCAGCGATTGGGCCTGCGGCTGGCCAGCCTGGCACTCAGCCCAGTCGTGTGGATCGGCATCCTGATTCTGCTGAAGACCAGGCGCGCAGGATTGGCGCTCGCATTCTGCGGACTGGCGTTGGGGATGCAGGGCGCGCTGGCTCTGGGACGGTATATGGTCAAACGCGATCCCCACTGGGATCTGTTGGGCGGCATTCCTCAGTTGCCGGGCCGGCTGGGCGGACTGGTGCGCACGAATGTGCGCGAGATGCTCAGCCTGCTGGACCCCTACGCGGCCGCGCTGTTGAGCATGGGAACCGGCGCATACAGGATCTTCGGCGCGCATCCCGATCCGGCGGCGTTTTCAATCGCCGGCTTGTTGGTGGCGATGGCCATGAGCACTATCGCGCAATCTCTGTTCGGACTCGATCTCGATTCCGGCATCACGCGCTATCGTTTGCTGCCCGTGCGCGGCTGGGAGATTCTATTGGCGAAGGATATCGCATTTTTGACCATACTTTTCGTGCTACTGTTGCCGCTGGATCCGTGGCCGGGCATGACGTTCGGCATCGTGGCGTTGGCGTTCGGCCACCATTCTTCCGTGCTGCTGGAACTGCCGCAACAGCGATGGCGTTTCGCCAGCGGAAACTTGCCGTTCGGCGCGCTGCAGACCGCGGCCGGTATGGCAGTCGGATTTGAAGAGCACCAGCAAGGGTTGTGGGTGCTGGCGCTGGCCGCAATGGGCTATATCGCGTCGGTGTATTATTACGGGCGGCGCTGGGAGCGGGAGTAGTGTCTGCGCTCCGCGCAATCGTCAAAGCGCTGCGGCGCGCGGTGGCGCGTGACCTGGGGACGATCAAGTCCATCAAGGTCAACAACCTATTTCTGTTTGTCGCTTTGCTAGCGTACGGAGCGCTGAACACCGGGCTGCCGCCCAAGAGCGCGTATCCGCTCTTTCCGCTGCTGGGATTTCTGTTGCTGTTTCCGCTTTCGTCCGATCCGCTGGGCAAGATCCCTCCGGCGCGGCTGGCACTGTGGCCGCTAACAGGCGGGCAGCGGTTGGGCCTGCGCTTCGCCAGCCTGGCGCTCAGTCCGGTGACCTGGATCGGCGTCTTTATTTTGCTGAAGACCGCCCGTCCGCGGATGGCGCTCGGATTTTGCGGGCTGGCGGCGGGTATGCAGGGTGCGGCGGCTTTGGGGCGGTACGCGGCGAGGCGCGATCCGCATTGGAACCTGTTGCGCCACATACCTCAATTTCCCGGACGGCTGGGTGGCCTGGTGCGCAAGAACATGCGCGAAATACTCAGCCTGCTAGACCCTTATGCCGCGCTCCTAATCAGTATCGGCGGATGCGCGTATCGCGTCTTGGGCGCGCATCCCGATCCGGAGGCGTTCGCCATTATCGGCCTGTTGATGGCGCTTACCATGAGCACCTACGCGCAATCTCTATTCGGATTGGAGCTGGGTTCCTCCGGCATGACGCGCTACCGGCTGCTGCCGCTCGGCGGTTGGGAGATTCTGCTGGCGAAAGACATCGCGTTCCTGGCGATGCTGTTCGTGCTGTTGCTGCCGCTCGATCCCGGTCCCGGCATGACGCTCGGACTGGTGGCGCTGGCCCTTGGCCATCATTCTTCGGTGCTGATCGAATTGCCGCAACAGCGCTGGCGCTTCACTGGCGGACGCCTCTTGCCGGTAGGCGCGCTACAGGCAGTGGGCGGAATGGCGCTCGGGTTTCTGGAATACCAAAGAGGATTGGTTGTGTTGGTGGCGGCTGCGTTTGCGTATCTTGTGTCCCTCCATTACTACGGGCGGCGTTGGGAGCGCCGGGCCGGCGCCTGACTCGATTTGGCTGCACGCTAAAGACGCCGGATTGTTTACCCGCGATACTCCAGTGGAGCATATTAGACTGTGCAGACGGTCGTTGAGACACCAGCATTCCTTAGCGATGCACGGCGTGAAGGCTGCCCGACGCGAAGCGGCTTGCCATCGTGACGTGAATTGCAGCCAACCCGGAGGCCGGCGAGGTGATCGAAGGAACGGGCGGCGCGCGCAAGTTGCGGTTCGCCGGACAGGGCTGGCGGAGATGGTCAAGGCCTCCGGATTTACAAGGAGTCGAGATGAACAAGGAGAAACCAACCGCGGGCCAACGAATGATAGAGACCGCCAGACAGGCGCTGGCTTTCGCCAAGGGCAAGGAAAACCACGGTTGTGAAGTACACGTCCCAGACGACAATGATGTCAAGGCGATCAGGGAGAGGATCGCCCTTTCTGAAGCCGAGTTTGCCAGGTTATTTGGTTTGAGCAAGCGTACCTTGGAACATTGGGAGCATGGGCGAAGAGTCCCCAGCGACCCCGCGCGGGCGTTTCTGACGGTCGTCGCACGTGAACCGGACGCGGTCCGGCGTGCGTTGCTGGCCTGAACCGTACCCCAAGAAGGCCGCCCCGCCATCGCCTAACATGAAGAGATGCTGGTGCTAGCCTCCCGCTCTCCCCGTCGCCGCGACATCCTCCAACAAGCCGGCATTCCCTTCGTAGTCCGGCCCATAGAAGTGGACGAAACGCCGCTCCTCGGCGAGGCTGCCCGAGACTACGTCACACGCGTCGCGCGGGAAAAAGCCAGCGCGGCCGCCGGGCTTCCGGCCGATGGCGAGATCGTCCTGGCCGCCGACACCACGGTCGCGATCCACGGCGAAATACTGGGCAAACCATTGGACGCCGCCGACGCCCGGCGCATGCTGCACATGCTCTCCGGCCAGCGGCACGAAGTTCGGACAGCCATCTGCCTGCGATCGGCTAGCCGCGCAATCGAAGACTGCGCGGAAACCAGCGTGTGGTTCGCGCCGCTCTCGCCCCAGGAGATCGACGATTACGCCGCCAGCGGCGAGCCTATGGATAAAGCCGGAGCGTACGCCATCCAGGGACTGGCATCCAAGTTCGTCCAACGCATCGAGGGCTGCTACTTCAACGTCATGGGATTGCCGGTGGCGCTGGTCTACCGGCATTTGCGGGAGATGTAAAATCACCCGCGCGCGGAACAAATCGCCAGTGCCCTGCGTTTATCCTCCAATAAGGAGTCCCATGCAGTTCTTCTGGCAAGATCTTCGCTACGGCTTCCGGACCCTGCTGCGGAATCCGGGTTTTTGCGCGGTCGCCATCCTGGCGCTGGCCTTGGGAATCGGCCCCAACACTGCTATCTTCACCATGGTCAATGCGGTCCTGCTCAAGCCGCTACCCGTTCCCGAACCCGACCGTGTGGTCATGATCTGGGGGACCCTGCTGAAGTCGGGCTTCGGCCAAATGCCCGTGAGCGCGCCGGATTATCTGGACTGGAAGCGCGAGGCCCGCTCGTTCGACCAGATGGCTGCGGCGTTCGCCATCCCGGAATACGGCCTCAATGTCAGTGGCGCGGGCGATCCCGAGCGCGTCCCGGCGGCCTTGGCATCCGAGGAATTTCTGCCGGCGCTGGGCATCCAGCCCATTGTGGGCCGCAATTTTCTGCCCGATGAAGACCGTCCCGGCGGCCCGCCCGCCGTACTCATCAGCCATGCGTTTTGGCAACGCCGCTTTCATTCCGATCCCACGGTCGTCGGGCGCACGCTGACCGTGGATGGCATCCAGCGCACGGTCGTGGGCGTGGTCCCGCACGATCTCGGCGAAATGGTGGCCGCGGACCTATGGCTGCCCACCGCCATCGATCCGAACAGCACCTTGCGTCAGAATCACAACTTCGGTATCGTGGCGCGGCTGAAGCAGGGCGTGACCGTGGCGCAGGCGCGCGCGGAGATGACTGTGATCGCGCAGCGCTTGGAACGCGCCTACCCGGCCACCAACACCGGTTGGGGCATCACGCTGTTTCCCATGGCGGAGATGTTCACGGGGCGCATCCGTCCGGTGCTGCTGATCCTGCTGGGCGCCGTCGGCCTGCTGCTGCTGATTGCCTGCGCCAACCTGGCCAACCTGCTGCTGGCGCGCGCGGCCACGCGCGAAAGGGAGATCGCCATTCGCGGCGCGCTGGGCGCCGGACGCCGCCGCATCGTCCGTCAACTGCTGACCGAGAGCCTGGTGCTGGCATTGGCGGGAGGCGCGCTGGGACTCGCGCTGGCGGCCTGGGGCGTGCGCCTGATGCGGAGCATCGTGCCCGATATGTTTCCCATGCTGCAACACATGCACGTGGATGTGCCGGTGCTCGCTTTCACCTTCGGCATCTCGATTCTCACCGGCCTGCTGTTCGGGATGGTCCCCGCGTGGAAATCCTCGCACACCGATCTGAACACCACGCTTAAGGAAGCTGCTGGGCGTTCGGAAAGCGCTGGCGGAGCGCATCGCATTCGCGGTTTCTTGCTGGCCTCCGAGGTGGCCCTGGCGGTGCTGCTGTCGGTGAGCGCGGGGCTACTGCTGCGTAGCTTCGCGCGGGTGATGGCAGTCGACCCCGGCCTCCGCACCGCGAACCTCCTGACCATGACCCTGAGCCTGCCCGGCGTGAAATACGATACGCCGCTGAAGCGCGCCACCTTCTACAAGAACCTGATCGAACGCCTCGACACGCTGCCCGGCGTGCGTTCCGCCGGGGCTGTCCTGTTTCTGCCTCTGCGCGTCTCCATTCTTTCGTTCCGCATTGGCGTGAGCAGCTTCACGATCGAAGGCCAGCCACCCGTTACGCAGGATCAACAACCGGAGGCAGACTACCGTGTAGCTACGCCCGGCTACTTCAACACCATGGGGATCGCCTTGCGGCAAGGCCGTCTCTTCGATCCGCACGACAACCAGAGTGCCAAGCGCGTGGCCCTGGTGAATGAAGCCATGGTCCGGAAGCACTTCGCGCACGAGAATCCCCTGGGGCGTCACATCGTCGTGGGCAAGCCGATGGAGATCGTGGGTGTGGTGGCGGATGCCATGCTTTATGGTCTGGATGCACCCGTGGAACCCGCTGTTTATGTGCCTCACATGCAGCAACCCACCGACAACATGGGCATAGTCGTGCGGACCGAGGGCGATCCCGCGGCCATGGCTTCCGCCGTGCGCCGCGAGATCCTGAAGCTGGATCCCGAGCAGCCCATCTCCAACGTGCGCCCTATGGAAAAGGTGCTCTCGGATTCGCTGATGCTGCGCCGCGCGTCGATGCTGTTGCTCACCATATTTGCCTCGCTCGCGCTTACGCTGGCCACGGTCGGGATCTACGGGTTGACTGCTTATTCTGTGAGCCGGCGCACGCATGAGATCGGATTGCGCGTGGCGCTGGGCGCCAGCCGGCCGCAGATCCTGCGCCTGGTGGTGGGACGCGGGCTGGTCACCTCGTTGATCGGCGCCGGTATTGGCGTGGCCGCAGCCTTTGAGCTGACGCGCTTCTTATCGGGCATGCTCTACGGAGTTAACGCCACCGATCCGCTGGTGTTTGCCGGCGTCCCGGTGCTGCTTATCGTGGTTTCGGTGCTGGCCAGCTATGTCCCGGCGCGCAAGGCCGCGCGCATCGATCCTCTCGTAGCACTCAGATATGAGTAGGCGGCAATTGCCATTGTAGAATGATGTGGAAGGAGAGCCGCCATGGGAATCGTCGTACATCACCAGCCGCCAGATGATTCAGTCTCGTGGAGAATGTACGTGACTCAAGCTGCGTGGGACGGGAACAATGTCTGGGATACGCCGGGGACGCCCAATGTAAACGTCGTGGATTTTCAACTGCCCGACGCGCCCGATCCACGCAAACTGCAATTCAAGTTTTACTCCACCGCTCCCGGCACGGGCCAGTCAACCTGGGAACCGGACGATTTTATCCGGAGGCTTTTTCTCACATCGCCGACTGAGGTCCGGACCTTCGAATCCTCGGCGCGGATTATCTACCAGGATCCCTTTCCGGCAGGCGGGGTCTTCAATGCCGGCGATGTGCTCACCTTTCAAGTCATTACGCAAACAGCGTTTCGCGGGGGACAGATCTACGTGTGGAATCCTTACGATTCCAATGTCCAGACTGTCTATTTCGCGGAGTCCGCGCGCGATGACGTCAAGGGCGTATCCACATTCCGTGTAACCTTGACCCAATGGATGACCTCGGGCTTCAATCTGAAGCTGATGCAGCCGGCTGCAAACAACCAGCCGGCGGTTTGGGAACCGGATGCCAGCAATCGCGTCTGGCGTCCGTGCGATGGTGCTTCTCTGTGGCTCAAGAGCGGCCAGTGCGACGTGCGCAACCAGCCTCTGGCGCTGACTCCGGTTGCGCTTGAAGTGCTGTACAGCGCCAGCTTGGCCACGCCTCCGCAAGTGACATTAAACGATTTGGTCGAAGGCTCGGCCTTTCCCGTGCCATCTTCCGCCGCGCAACCATACGGCGGGAGCCCGCTCTTCAACGTGGCCACATACAGCGCTTCGATCTTTCCCGAAGCAAGCTACGCGGTCACCAGCCAGCAGAACGTCGAGAACCCCGCCATTCAGAGGCCCTTTCCCGCGGACCCCTCCGCGCTTGACACTGTGTCGCGATTCGCTCTGGGAGCGAGCAGTTGGGTGGCCGCGTTTCCGGCGATCGCGCCCATCCCGGTTTCCATCAAACCGCTAGCGGTATCGAGTTTCGCGGCCGGGCTCTCGGTCCAGGTTTCCGTTGGCAACGGCCCGGCGTACCAGACCGTACCCGCGACCCTGCAACCCGATGGAACTTGGCAGGCTACCCCGAGTCTGGCGCTGGACACCACCACCGCCATCGATCTGTTCCCGGCGGCGGGCAGCGAACCCAAACCCTACGCCTGGATCGATACCAGCAGGTATTTCACGCCGGCGGCGTCCACGCCCACGTTGTGTACCACCGAAGGCGTTTATGGCGTTTGCGCGCGTGGCGCCACGCAGTTTGCGGATCCGCCCAGCCGCGCCGCCCTGATGCAATCGGCATTTGGCAGCGCTGTAGCGGGCGCCGGAATCTTCGCGGCCAGAGAAATTCCCCACGGCGCCACCGTCCTGGACGGCCAGGTGTATTTTGCCGTTCACGCGCCGCACGCCGTCTGCGCCACCCTCATCCTGGTAGACGAGAGCACCCCTGGCGGCCCGTCGCGCCAGGAGTTTCCGATGAGCTTGACCAACGACACTTTCTACTGGTGGTGCGCGATGCCCGCCGCGCAGGCGCAGCCCGGCGCGCGTTACCGCTTCCTGCTGAACGACAACGTGGAAGTGATCGATCCCGCCGCGCGCGCCGTTCACGATGGTGGCAGCCTGAAAACTTCCTTCGGCGAAAACCCCGCCGACACCTCCACATCCTGGTCGATCGTGCTGGATGTCGCCGCGGTCAGCGCGGCGGCCCACGCCCAGCCATGGCAAACGATGGGCTGGCAGAATTTTCTGATCTATGAAATCCACGCCCAGCGGTTCACCGACCAGCAACCGGGCACTCTCACGCCATTCGGCTTGCTGGCCGACGAATTGAACGCTACCAGCCGGCTCGGGCAGCCCGGATACCTGCGTGCGCTTCCGGTTACGGTTTTCGGCCTCATGCCGGTGAATGAATTCAGTTCCGTGGCTTCATGGGGATACGACCCGTCGTTATATTTTGCGATCGACGACTTCTACGGCGGCGCGGCGGCCATGGCCAGTTTCGTCAATGCGGCGCATGCCAACGGCCGCGGCGTCACGCTGGACCTGGTCTACAATCACTCGCTGGGATCCTCGTTGATGAGCATTGCGCCCGACGTGTATCGCAACGGCGACTACGATGGCGACCGGATGAACTGCGGCCATCCCATGGTCCTGGAGTATTTCCGCCAGGCTTGCGTGTATTTGTTCCGGACTTTCGGTCTCGACGGTTATCGTTTCGACGACACCCAGACCATCGTTACCAAGTGCCAGGGCGGTTGGGAGTTTCTGGGAATGATTCGGTCGGCCCTGCGCACAACGGCCTCAGCGGAAGGGCGGCCTTGGCCCTATCTCGTGGCTGAAAACTCCGCCACCAGTCCGTGGGATATATCCAATCCCTCATCTGGCGTGATGGACGGGCAGTGGGGAATCGACGAAGTCTACCAGATACTGGCGGCCAGCTACGATAGCTGGCACCCTGGTTGGGACGACTCCATTCCGCTGAAGACCGAAATGGACAATCCCCAATATTGGGGACGCCCGTTTTTCCAGGCGACACGCTTCGGCGAGTCGCACGACATGGTAAGCGGCCAGAACCCGCAGAATATACGGATCGCCGCGCGGCCCCCGTTCGGCCAGGGCTATCGGATGGCCAAGGCGCTGGGCGCGCTGACGCTCCTGTCAAACGGCATTCCGATGTTGTTCATGGGCCAGGAAGTGGGCGAAACCGTGGCCTTTTCTTTCGATAACACCCAACAGTACATCGACCCCCAGGCGTATGATGTTCCCCCCGGGAACGCCACCGGCAGCGCCTGTATCCTCGCCTGGTTCCGGCAATTAATGGGCTTGCGAAACGATCCTTCGACGGGCTTGCAAGGCGACGCAAACTACCAAGTGGTTGCCACCGGGAATCGCACGGTGGCCTTTACGTGCGGTTCCGGCCAGAGCCTCTTCGCGGTGGTCACCTTCGGCACGCCGAACCAGCAGCAGGACAGTTCATGGCTCGGCCTTCCCGCTGGCGCCGCCTACAAGGAAATCTTCAACTCATCGTGGCCGGTATTTCAAGTCGAGTCCGAGCAGGAACAGTCCAACGGCGGCTACGATGCGCAGATCGTCAGTGGGCAGATCCTCAATCTGCCAGCTATTGGCGCAGTCGTTTTGGAGCGCAGATGAATCACTCGCCCAACAGGAAGCCATGATAGCGGCCCATCCAATAAGGCAGCAAAAACGCGGCGCCATCGTCTTCGCCTCGGCCATCCGAGCCGCCATCGATATCGAATGGATTGGCATTCCATTTCATAACCGGCCGTTCGTCGGGAGGCAGCAGCGTGATGGCCTGCCGCCGTTGAAACCGATCGACCGCTCCGTCCATAATTACTTCCTTACGATTGGAATTCGTTACCGTCCATTCAATAGTGTCGACCGGCATCCGGTAGAGCGTCCGGACCGCGCTCGCCATATCCACAGGGGCGTTTGGCTGGGCGATTGCGTAAATGCAGTCCCAGAGCGGGTTCTCTTCCCGAGCTATGTTATCCCACCATCCATTCAAAGCAAGCCGGTAATAGTCTTCTAGCAAGGCCGCGTCTGTTTCATGCCGGAAAAGACTATAGAAAGACAGCATCGCCAATTCTTCGTCGGAGTAATTGATCTCTTCGCGCAGTTCCTTGTACCGCGTGGCGAGCCGTGCGTACCCCAAATCCATCGCCGCCTTCCTATATTCCTTCATGTACCGGATATTTCCAGTAATGTGCGCGGCGGTCTTCAAGAAGCTCAGCAGCTCCATGCTGTTCAGGGCGCTGTCGCCAGGCTCCTGCTGGAAGTAAGTCTGCGACCACCTGCCCCAGGTGGTCGGCTTGCCGTTCACACCAATCAGATAGTAGCCATGGTCGATGATATGATCCATGATCCTCGCGGCGGTTTCCGCGATGTGTTTCTTCAACGCCCGGTCCGGCAGCAAATCCGTAGCCACGCCATACAGGAAGAAATGGCCGACGATTTCATCCGAGCTGGTGTCGCCTTTCCAGTAATATTGGCCATCCGGGGTCCAGTGCCATTCGCCGCCCTCGGGCATGGATTCTCCTTTGCGGATGTACGACCGCGCCGGGAAGCCGCGTTTGCCGGCCACTTCCTCCAGAAACAGCACCGCCTCGGTGGATCTTGTGGCGTTGGCCAGCGCCTCGGGGGAATGCGTCGCGGCGTAGCGGAAACACTCCGCCGCGGCATACATGGAGGTCCACAAGCCGTCGTTGTCGTCGTCCCGCGTTTGATTCGTCGAAACATCGCCCGGCACTTGCAGGTTCGACGGCGACACCAAGCCGTGCCGGTCATGCCGCGCGTGCAGCCGCTCTTCAAACAGCGCCGCCTTTGCGGCCAACGTCATAGTCCGCAGCTCGATGTGCGAAACTCCGGTCTTGGCGCGCACCCACATACCCGCGGCTTGATCGGCGGCGAGCTGCCGCACGTCATCGTCCGGCAGATATCGCTTTCCGGCGAAGTATTGATTGCAATCGCGCGGCGGCGCATGCGGGTCGACCCGCGTTACTCCGTGCGGCGTGCCGTACCACACGGCTCCGTCGGATGCTACCGCACGGACCGCTTCGCCGGATTGTTTCAAAGCTGCGGGAACCTGTGGGTCATCCAGGGTGTAAAAGGTTCGAAACTCCTGCGGCTGCGCCGTCAGACGGACTGGCTCGGCGCCGTGGCAGATCGTCACGAGGGCCAGCAAGCCCAGCGCTGCGGACGTGGCGCACGCACTCATGTGTGCCGTGTCGAGACTCGTCTCGACACTCTTGCCGACGCGCCAGTGCCGATGCGGCGCGCACAGGCCGAAAATTGCGGTGATGTAGGTTCGCAGATCCTGCCATTCTACGCTAATTCGATTATTTGGTAGTGGGTCGGTTTTCCTGTTCGGTGGGACGTTGGTAGTGCTGCAAGCGCCTGAAAGGCGGCTGCGGGCAAGATTGCCCGCCCCACAAGCAACGCTCTGTAAACCTTGCGAAATCAACGTGCCCGTTACCGAGCGGTCGCAATCCCCAAAACCGATAAGCATCCGCAACCACCAGCCCCTATAAACCATCCATGTACTGAGAGTTACAATGATTAAAGGACCCATCCGACACCGAACTCGCTTCAGCGCAGCCGCCTTACTAGCTGTGTGGCCACTGCTGGCGGCCTCGCCATCCGACCTCGACCAAGCCCGCAAACTCTATCAGCTTACGGATTACGACACCTCGCTCAAGATCCTGCTGGCGATTCAGCCCCAGGACGGCCCGGTCCTCGAATTGATCGGCCGCAACCAATACATGCAAGGCGAATACAAGAAAGCCACGGAGATTCTGGAGAAGGCCGTGGCGGCCGAGCCGGACAATTCCGAGTACGAGTTGTGGTTGGGCCGGGCATTCGGCCGGCGGGCGGAGACTGCCAGCCCCTTCACGGCGCCGCCCAATGCCAAAAAGGCACGGCAGCACTTTGAGAGGGCCGTGCAACTCAACGCGCGCAATATGGACGCCCTCAGCGACCTGTTCGAGTATTACCTGGAAGCGCCAGGTTTCCTGGGTGGCGGGTTGGACAAGGCCGTCGGCGTTGCGGATCAAATGGCGTCTCTCGACCCCGTCGAAGGGCATTGGGCGCAGGCCCGCCTGGCCGAGAAGAAAAAGGAATTCGGAAGCGCGGAGGAGCATCTGCAGCGCGCCGCGGAGATGGCGCCGCACCAGGCCAGCCGCTTAATCGATCTGGCCAGGTTCCTGTCAAAGCAAGGCCGCTACCAGGAAAGCGACCGGAGTTTCCGCAAAGCGGAGAAGATCGCCCCCAACAGCCCCCAAGTGATCTACGCGCGCGCGGACACGTACATCGAGCAGGGCCGCAATCTGGCTGCTGCGCGCAAGCTGCTGCAGCGCTATCTGGAGGCCCAATTGACGCCCGACGATCCTCCGCGCGCCGAGGCTGAAAAACTCCTGAAAAAGGCTTCCGGCGGATAACAAATGTTCCTGGGTGAAGCCCTCGATTTCAGCATCAAGGCTCTCAAAGCGAATCCGGTGCGCTCGTTCCTCACCGGACTGGGCATGGTGATCGGGACCGCTTCCGTCATCCTGGTCGTCACCATTTCTCTCACCAGCCGCGATTACATCCTGGAACAAATTGAAGGCGTCGGATCGAACATGATCTTCGCCTACTATGAGGCCGGCAACCAGAGCGCCGCGCAGGCCGACGCCGACTTCGTGAAGATGGCCGACGTGGATGCCGTGCGCGAACGGCTGGCGGACCGCATCGTGGCCGCCACAGGCATCTCCACGAACTACGACCGCATGTTGATCGGCGGCCAGGAGCGCGACGTGCGCGTCAACGGCTCCGATCCGGATTATAAGACGGTGCGGAATCTGGTGGTCACCTCGGGGCGATTCCTGGATGCCGGCGATGTGGCCCTACGGCAAAAAGTCGCCATGCTTACCGACAAGCTGGCTGAGCGGCTGTACGGCACGCGCGCCGGTGCCATGGGGCAGATCGTGAAGGTACACGGATTGCAGTTCACTGTGATCGGCACGTTCAAGGAGCGCGTGGAGAGCTTTGGCCAATCGGAATTGACGCAGGATACCATGCTGATACCGTTTACGGTGCTGCGCTATTTCACGCCGGTGGAGCGGATCGACCCCATGTATGTGCAGGTCCGGTCGCCCGAGGATGTGGAGGCGGTGACCCAATCGGTGAAGCAGATTCTGGAGGCGCGCCACAGGCCGGGTGCCAGCTATCACGTGGAGAATCTGACGGCCATTCTGAACGCGGCCAAGAGCATCGCACTGATTCTTAGCCTGGTGCTGGTGCTGGTCTCGGCGATCGCGCTGGCGATTTCGGGAATCGGGATCATGAACATCATGCTGGTGACGGTGACCGAGCGCACCCGCGAGATCGGACTGCGCATGGCGGTGGGCGCATCGCGACATGAAATCCTGATCCAATTCCTCACCGAGGCGGTGCTGGTAAGTCTGGCCGGCGGAAGCATCGGGATTTTGGTGGGCGTGGCGATTCCGCTGAGCGTGCAGTTTTTCGTGGGCAACGTGCAGATTCCGATTTCGACGATGGCTATCGCGATCGCATTTGGCGTCTCGATGATGGTGGGGCTGATTTTTGGGTTACTGCCGGCTAACCGCGCGGCGAAGCTGAACCCTACCGAGGCTCTGCGCTATGAATAAGGTTGTACCCGCATACCGTGCTACCATGGGCGGGAATCCGTTCCGGATGCGATCCGTTTGGGCCCACTACGACCTGCCGAGCCGCGACCGTGAGGGAGCGGCTTGACAGGAGCAAACGCACACACATGAAAATCGGAGTGTTGGGAGGGGACGGTTATTGCGGCTGGGCCGCAGCCCTGTACCTGTCGGCAAAAGGCCACGAAGTTGCCATTGTCGATAATTTCTCGCGCCGGCAATGGGACCATGAGCTTGGGGTGGAAACCCTGACCCCGATCCGTCCGCTGGCGGAGAGATTGAAAGTCTGGCAGCAGCACACCGGACGGACCATCGAGTTGTTTACAGGCGACGTGACCGACTACGACTTTCTCTCTTCCACGATTCAAGCCTTTGCACCCGAGGCCGTGATCCATTTCGCGGAACAGCGCGCGGCGCCCTATTCCATGATCGACCGCAAACACGCGGTCTTCACCCAGGTGAACAATGTGGTGGGCACCCTCAACCTGCTCTTTGCGCTTCGCGAGTACCAGCCCGAGTGTCACCTGGTAAAGCTGGGGACCATGGGGGAGTACGGCACTCCCAACATCGATATCGAAGAAGGCTACATCCATATTGAGCACAACGGACGGCGCGACTTGCTGCCGTTCCCCAAGCAGCCTGGCTCCTTCTATCACCTCTCCAAGGTGCACGACAGCCACAACATTATGTTCTGCTGCCGGATTTGGGGGCTGCGCGCCACGGACCTGAACCAGGGCGTGGTCTACGGGACGATCACCGACGAGGTAGCCATCGACGAGGCGCTGATCAACCGCTTCGACTACGACGAGGTTTTTGGCACGGTGCTGAACCGGTTCTGCGTGCAGGCCGCCGTGGGATATCCGCTGACGGTTTACGGCAAGGGCGGGCAGACGCGCGGCTATCTGGATCTGCGCGATACGGTGCGCTGCGTGGAACTGGCCTGCTTAACGCCGGCCAAGCCCGGCGAGTGCCGCGTGTTCAATCAATTCACGGAGCAGTTCAAGGTGATGGAACTCGCGCGCATGGTACAAGTGGCGGGTAAGAAGATGGGGCTCACCGTGGACATCGATCATCTGCCTGCGCCGCGCGTGGAAGCCGAGGAACACTATTACAACGCCAAGCATTCCAAGCTGATCGATCTTGGGTTGCAGCCGCACCTTTTGTCGGAGTCGCTGCTGGATTCGCTGATGAACATTGCAGTAAAGTACCGCGATCGCATCGACGAGTCGTTCTTCTTGCCACAAGTCAATTGGCGGAATGCGCGTAATGACCGCAAGCGGAGCCGCCCCCTCACGGTCGCGGCTCGATAGCTGCCGCGTGAACACGACTTTCACCGCCGCTCTTTTGTAGAATAGGCTGTGACGATCGACACCCCTCAACACGCATACACGACTTGATCGACCGTCTCTCGCCCACCCAGCTTGCCGCTGTAGCCGGTCTGCTGGAATCCATACTGGATCCCGTTTCCCACGCTCTGGCCATGGCGCCGTTGGAAGACGAAGAGATCGGCGGAGGGAAAGCGCGCCGTCGCCCGCTCCAAGGAGTGGTTTAAGCACCACGAGGGCACTCCCTTTGAGGATGTCGTCGCCGAAATGGGCTTCTCCATGGAACAGATCCGCGACTACAAGGAACCGGATTGAAGCGCATCGTCTTCTCCGACGACGCCAAGGCGGACATCCGCGCCATCCCGCAACAGGCTGCCATGAGCATTCTCGGCGCAATTCATCCTTTGGCGGAAACCGGCGCCGGCCGCGTCAAGCCAATGATCCGCGTTTATCCGCGTTCTATTCTCGAGAAAGTCAGGCCAAAGGTGGTGATTTCCGACCCGAATAGTTGGAGAGGCGATCGGAATCGAACCTGAAATCGTGGCGTTCACATCGCCAACACACTTGCCGGCCCGGATAGATGTTGCCCGAGCCGCTGGCGCCAGCGGCAATGCCAGGTGTGCCGAGGACTTGCCCATTGTACGGAAACCCGTTACTCATATTTATTCCGCCGGGTTGTGGTTCATCGATGAGCAGCAGCGCCTCCGACCCCGCGGACACGGCATTGAGGATTCGGCTGGTGAGGTTAGCACTCAGTTCGACCGTGATCTGAATCGGCCAGAGGGGCCCGGCGTAACCGCCGGTGCAGTTCACCACGATGTCACCAACCGGTTCCGCTAATCCTTCGGCTCGCATCAGCAGCGGAATTGGAGGGCCGCCTTGCAGGTTAAATACTGAGCGCGGACGGCGGCGGCCGTGCCGAGAAGCAACCCAATCTTGAATAGCCGCATGCGAGGAGGATATCAAATTACCAATTAAGAATCTATAAGAATCTATGACGATCGTCACGCGTCCACGCGTAGGCGACCACGCACACGCGACTCTATGCTGGAGTCTGTTCTCTCTCTGTGGCCATCGCGCCGTTGGAAGACGAAGATATCGCCGCGGAGGACATCCCGCTGTGGCACGCCGAACAATACGCCCACCGCATCGGCACTCGTGCCGAAGGCCCACAGGCTGAAGCCCGTGCCACCAGGCGTCCCCATGAGTGGGGACGCGGCACGCACGAGTGCGTGCGCCACGTCATATCGGATGATTGGTCAGCACTACCTTGCCGCCGCTCGCCGTTACCGGAACCAGCGCCTGCTTGCCCACCAGCTTTTCAAACCGCGGCACCGCGTAATCGCTGGCCACCACATAACACCGGTCAGCGCCCAGCCAAATGTTCTTCCATTGCGCGTCATTGATGAACACGTCCGGCGCATCGGGCGCGTACGATCCGTAGATCATGTTGTTGAATCGCCCGTTCAGCAGCAGGGCGGAACGGTTGGTGTAGAAAAAGACGGACGAGAACGTGTAGTAATGATGGTCCACGATCAGCTTGCCTTGGGGAGACCGCAACAGCGCCTCCGCCAGCGGCCGCGACGACAGGTACGGGTCGAACACCACCATCGCCAGCCGGGCGGCGTGGAGGAACAACACCATCATCAACGCCGCGGCCAGAAACGCGCGCCGGGCGGTCGCGCGCAGGGTTCCCAGCGCCCCCGCCAGAAACGCGATCGCGGCCACCGCCAGCGGCAAGCGCAAATACGCGAACGATGCCATAGTGAGATCTTCCATGTGGCTGAGTGACAGCGTGTAAGTGCCGGGGCGCTGCGAAAGCGCCGTCGAGATATCGCCCGGCGCGGGAATGTTCCGCACCAGGACCAAAATCGCGATGAGCGCCACGGCGGCGCATCCGGCGATTACCGAAATCGCACGCGTGCCGCGCCGCACCCAGCCGCCTCCCGCCGCCATCGCGGAGCCGAGCAGCAGCGCCAGCGCCGGATAGCACGGCATCGTGTAGTATTCCTGCGTAGTTGAAAAAGTGAAGAAGACCAGCATGAACCCGGTCCAGCAGAGGGCCAACAGCCGCGTGCGTCCAGCGCGATCGACGGGCTTGAACGAGAGCTTCGCCACCGCCGGAAAATAGACGCTCCAGGGAAACAGCCACAGCAGGTGGAACAGCCAGAAATACACGCGCGGCACGGTATTGTAGTCGCGCGGGTAGCGCAGGTTCAGGAAGCGCAGCACCTGCTCGTTCATAAAATAGAACCACAGAAATCCGTGATATTCTCCCGGCGCACTGCGAAAGCTGAAGGACAAATATGGTGGATTGCGCAACGTGGCCAGCACGTGCCAGGGCGCGGCAATCAGCAGAACGATCGCCAATCCGCTGAGCGGGCGGAGCCGCCGCCACGCCTTCCCGGAGAAGAGTTGGTGCGTCAAGAAGAGGTAGATCGCGCCCGCGGCCACCGGAAAAAGGACTGCCACGGCGCTCTTCAGCAGCAGTCCCACGCCTAGGCTGGCGGCCAGAATGAAAGCCCACAAGCTCGGGCGCGGTTCCTCTTCGTCGAGCGCGCGCAGGAACGCCCACATCGCCAGCGCGATGGTCAGCGTCAGCATCACGTCGGGAATCAGCACGCGCGTGAAGAGAAAAAGTCCGATGCACGTGGCCACGATCAGGCCCGCGTAGAACCCGGCGCGGCGCCCAAAGGCCCATATGCCAAACGCGGCAGTCAGCCAGCATAGTCCCATGGCGGAGAGCGCTACCGGAATGCGCGCGGCCCAATCGTGTACGCCGAAGATCTTGTAAGAGAGCGCGATCAACCAATAGATGAGCGGCGATTTCTCCAGGTACGCGACGCCATCCAGGCGCGCCGTCACCCAATCGCCCGAAGTCAGCATGGTGCGCGCGATCTGCGCCTGCACGGCGTCCACGTCGTCCATGAGCGACGGAGGGGAAACCATGCAGCCTAGATACACGGCGCCGGCAAACAGCAGGATCGCTAGATAAATGTAGAGATGCCGGCCGGCTGTTGGTTGAGGGCGGTTGCCGCCGTCGTTTGTATTTGCCATCTCCTCATCCACAAGAACAGAATCATCAGCCCCCACAGATGATACCCGAGATTGGCGCGGCGTTCCAAATGCCGGCGCATGCAGGCTTCGATGGCGGCGGGGCGGAACACAGCGGCGTGCGCGGATGCGCCGGCCGTCAGCGTCTCGCGCATCAACCCTCGCAGCGGACCGCGCAACCACTGGTGGGCGGGGATATCGAATCCGACTTTCTTCCGCCGCAGTATCGAGGGCGGCAGCTTGCCCTTCATCAGGTTTTTCAGAATGACCTTCTGGCGCGAGCCTTGGATCTTGAAATGCGAGGGCAGCGAAGCGGCGAACTCCACGATGCGATGGTCCAGGAACGGCGGCCGCACTTCGATGGAGTGTGCCATGCTCATGCGGTCGACCTTCATCAGGATGTCGTCCGCCAAATAGTAGCGTTCATCGAACCAGAGATACGCCGCCAGATCCTCGCCCGCCACGGACAGATCCCGCAAAATCGCAGCCAGCGCGCCCGGGGTTGGGTCGCACAGCAGCGCGCGCTTCTCCGCGTCGGAAAACGTGCCGTTCCAATACACGTGCGCACGCGCGGGCTGCATCCGGCAGCCTTCCAGAAAGCGCTTCAGCATGTATTCGAAGCCGATCTTGTCGTCGGAGACCGGCCAGCGCCGGGCGGCCTGTAACGCGAAGCCTAAAACGCCCGCGGGCAAGCGCCGCATCCAGCGCGCGTATCGGTCGGCGCGGTAAGTAAGGTAACCGCCGAACAACTCGTCGGCGCCATCACCGCTGAGCGCCACCGTCACCTTCAGCTTGGTCATCTTGGAGAGATACCAGACCGGCAGCGCGCCTGCGTCCGCATTCGGTTCATCGAAGTAATTCGCGAATTCCTCAATGGCGTCCACCAGTCCCACCTCGGGGTTGACGTCGAACTCTTCGTGATCGGTGCCATACTGCTTGGCTGCGGCTCGAATGTAACCCGTTTCGTCAAAGCTGCGGCCGCGGAAGGAAATCGAAAAAGTCTTCAGCCGGTTGCCGGATGCGGTCGCGGCGTAGTGCAGCACCGTGGACGAATCGATGCCGCCGCTAAGCCAGACACCCAGCGGAACATCCGACAGCAGATGCTCACTCACCGATTGCCGCAGCAGCCTGTCCAGTTCCTCCGCGGCGTCTTCCTGGCTCCAATCGCGCTGCGGCCCCAGCGGCACGCTCCAATAAGCCTCCGAACGGACTTCGCCGGCGCACCACTCCAGCCAGTATCCGGACCGCAGCTTCTCGATGCCTTCCACCAGCGTCCAGGGAGCGGGCACGTAGTTCAGCGACAAATAGCAATCGAGTCCGTCGAGGCTGAGCCGCCGGTCGAACTCCGGGTGTACGAAAATGGTCTTCAACTCGGAGCCGAACAACAGGTCCGCGCCTTGGCGGGCGATATACAGCGGCTTGATGCCCATGCGGTCGCGCGCCAGCACCAGGCGCTTGCGCGATTCGGTCCACAGCGCGATGGCGAACATGCCGCGCAGCTTTGAAAAACAGTCGGTGTCCCATTCGAGGAACGCCGCCAGCGCCGTTTCGGTGTCCGTGCGGGTGCGAAAGCAATGGCCGCGCTGTTCGAGTTCAGCGCGCAGTTCCAGGTGGTTATAGATTTCGCCGTTGAAGGCGATGACAGTGTCGCCGCTTTCGGAGAAGATCGGCTGGTCGCCGGAATCTAGGTCGATGATCTTCAGCCGCGCGGCGCCCAGCGCGGCCGAATTGGATTCGAATACACCTTGTTGATCCGGCCCGCGATGAACGATAGATTGAACGGCGGCCCGGATGCGCTCGGGGCCAGGAGAGAATTTGAGCTTAGTAAAGCCGGCGACGCCACACAAGCCATTAATGTAGCATAAGACTGTGACGGCCCTTTTCCTGGCGGTGGCGGCGATCCCCTTCATTTATTATCTGATCGCGTTGTATAGCAGTTGGGCCTACTTTCGCCACGCTCCGAGGGCCAATCTTTGCGACGTTCGCGGCGCTGCGTTTACGCCGCCGGTAAGTAACCTGAAGCCGATCCGCGGCCTGGATCCCGGCGCGTATGAGAATTTTGCCAGCTTTTGCCGTCAGGACTATCCGGAGTACGAAATTGTTTTCTGCGTGGACGGCCGGGACGACCCGGTGCTGCCGGTGATTGAGAAATTGGTTCGCGATTTTCCCGAGCGCCAGATTCGCGTGCTGTTCGGATCGGGCCGCATTGCTACCAACGACAAAGTGGCCAAGCTGGCACGCATGGCGAGTGAGGCGGCGCACGAAGTCGTGGTGATCAGCGATAGCGACGTCCGCGTCCAGCCGGATTATTTGCGGAGTGTCGTCGCGCCGCTGGCCGACGCCAACGTCGGTGCAGTGACTTGCTTCTATGTGCCGGCCGGCGAGCGGACCTTCGCCGACAGCCTGCAGGCCATGGGCATGTTTTCCGATTTCTACGCGGGCATCCTGGTGGCCTGGCAGTTGGACGGAGTCAAGTTCGCGCTGGGACCGACCATCGCCACGACGCGCGCGCGCCTGGCCGAATTCGGCGGCTACGAGTCGCTGGAGAACCGCCCGGCCGACGACCTGCTGGTCGGGCGGCTGATCGCCGAGCAAGGCCACCGAGTCGAACTGCTGCGGTACACCGTGCTGGCCGTCGCCGATTATCAATCGATGCGCGACTTGATTCACAAGCGGCTGCGCTGGATCGTGGTGATGCGGCACATGCGTCCCTGGGGCCATCTGGGGCTGCTGCTGACGCAGGGGCTGCCCTGGTCGCTGGCCGCGATTGCGGTTCATCCATCGATGGCGGTGGCGGCAGGTTATCTGGGCACTTACCTGGTGCTGCGATGCGCCATGACGTGGATGATAGGGGCGTGGGGTCTGCAGCAGCCCGGGCTCTGGAGGAAGATGCCGGTAATCCCGGCCTGGGACGCGCTAGCGTTTTTCATCTGGCTGACAAGCTTTGTACGCAGAAGTATTCGCTGGCGCGGCAGCGATTATCTGCTGCGCGACGGGCGGCTGGTTCCGGTGGCGGAGGAGTGAGAAATCTTCCTTGTGGGGCGGCCAATCTTGGCCGCAGCCGCCTTTCAGGCGGCTCTGGGACGCGCTGGAAAGCGCATCCGCAGATCAGCGCGCCAGCAGGTCACCCCCCCAGCACCAGCAGCGCGCCCGCGCCGTGCCGCGTGCCCACATCTTCCTTCAGCACCGCCTTCGCCGGCACCGTCTCCAGGATGAAGCTGGAGGCGAAGGCGGGCACGGCGAAGCTCAGCGATTCGGCTTGCGCCCGGGCCATGAACGCGAAGAAAGAAATCGCCAGGCACATGATCCGAAAGGATCGACTCGCGGCGCATCGCGATCGTCCTGAGCAATCGCGCGCGGCCCCGCGCGTCCACGGATTGCATGCACCAAAACTCACCGGACACAGGCCGCTCAATCGTGCTAAACCGCGCGCAGCTTGGGAAGCAGTTGAAACGCGACAGAAAACGGAGAGGGGGAAACGGGAGTGTCAAGGTCTTGGTTGTGCGGCGGATTTCTGCTGGCGTGGAGCCTCCAGGCCGGTACCATCTTACGACAGCACGGCGGGATCTTCACTCGGAGCTGACCCGATCGACGCCTTCGGCCCACTACAACTCGTTTTCGACTGGCACTAACTCAGGGGCGCCCATCCACCTCGAGTTGCTTGTGTGCAGTTCCTGCGGGACAACCAGCGACAGCGCACCGGCTGGCTATAGCGGCACGGGTTTCTTCTTTACGGTCGGTCTCTATGCCAACAACAGCACCACACCGGGCTCTTTGATTACGGATCTGGGAACAGTCTTTGACTCGAGCCTGACAAGCGGCGCTAGCCCGATTGACGTGATTCTTAAGGCGAATCCAGTTCTCTCTTCCCGTACGCGGTACTGGATTGGTCTTCCGGAACAACGGGGGCCTATTGGTCGTACACAGATGACGTGAGCGGAATACATTCCCGAAAATTCCCGAACAACCCTGACGAAGGCTATCAGATTGCAGATGGAAGTCGGCTCGGTAAAGTGGACCCCATTGTCAAGACCAAATTTGGCCGGCAATAAGTTAACCTCTGACGGGTCTGAATCTGCATGTTTTGGGGCGGTCGCAGCATCGCAGCCGCCCCTGCCATTCCGGCGCTCGAATCGGCGCTCAGGTCGCATCCCTGCGGAGCCTTATCCTCCGTTCGAGTTCCTTCATTGTAGTGCCAGCCATTCTGGCCCGAAGGCGTTAAATCCCAGGGGTTCGGG
>Ga0302324_100004154_pt1 | contig 32237 bp, 23 predicted proteins | sample Palsa_T0_1_FD_201949 | JGI IMG/M metagenome (GOLD analysis project Ga0302324, IMG submission 201949) | Peat permafrost microbial communities from Stordalen Mire near Abisko, Sweden - Palsa_T0_1 | ecosystem: Environmental > Terrestrial > Soil > Palsa > Peat permafrost | place: Sweden: Abisko... | reverse complement strand
CGGGAGGATTCAGGAGCGGCTACTTGAGCTTCCAGTGGCGTCCATCGGAACTGGTCCATACAGCACCGGTGTCCGTGGTCAGCTCGAAGAGCTCAGGCGATGCCGCAATCGGTTCCTCTTTGATCGGGGTTGAAACCGTGTTGGACTCGGTTTGAAGAGCGGGAGCGTCTGACACGACCGTGACCGCCGCTGATTCCGCGCCCACCTGGAGCGCAACATTCGCAATCGCCGACTGCGAGGCTGAGACCTCAATTCCAGGTTGTCGCCCAGGCTGGAATCCCTTCGCTGTCACTTCCAATTCGTACGTGCCAGGCACGAGCCGATCGAATGCATAGCTACCATTCTGATCCGTTCTAAGGTCCCGTCGTTCCCCGCTGTCGATCTGGATGAGCGTCACCTCGGCGCCAGGAATTCTCGCGCCTGTCTGATCGGTGACGATGCCTGAAACCGTCGAGTCTCCGGGCGGAACGTGCTTTGATGTCTCGCTCTGCGTTTTTGCTGCAGGAGCCGGAGCGGTAGTTGCGGCTGCCGGGGCCCGAGAGGTGATTGCAGCGCGGTTTTTTGCTGTAAAGAGGCGGGTGTTTACCTCAGGCAGCTTCGCAGTTACAAAGGCTACGTGTACGGCGCGGCCCATCCATTGCGGCGAGACGGCTTCCCAATGCTTTCCGGCATCCTTGCTGGCGAACAGCGCGCCCCCCGCATCGATTGCCAACGCTATACGCCCGCTGGAAACTGAGGAAACCGCAGCCAAATGACTTGGAAGATTGGCAGGCTCTTGAGAAGACGCCACGGAAGCGACCATTTCATTGTTGAGTGTTGCGGAGACCTGCGCGGTGTCCACGGGCACTTCAGCATCGGCGCCGGTTATAACTGTCGCTGTCCTGCCTCTCGGAGGAGAAGCGGGCGCCGACTTCAACACCGCCGCTGCATTGCCGGAAGCGCCAGACATTCCAGCGGATGTCGCGGGCGAAGGCATCGCGCGCACCAACTCGGCGGCATTGCGCCCAGTCAAGATGGCCGAGTTCACTGTCTCCGTCGAAAGGGTAGTCGTCACCGGTTCTGTAGCCCCAACTGGCCGCGACGCAGCAGTCTTCGACGAACTTCGCGGTGCATTTTTCCTGTGCGTCACCTGCTGCTGTTCCTGCGTTGCCTGAGATGCCTCAGGCGCGATCCTGGACGGAGGCAGATTGGAGACGATCGGACTTGTTGTCTCTCCGCTCTTCCGGGCCGTGAAGAGATGCAGTTGGACTGCCAAAACGATCAGGCAGGCAATCGCTGCTCCCGCAGCCCAGGCCAGATTCCATCCCGAGAACCACCTTGGAATCCGCGGCTTGCGCAGGCCTCGGGCCGGTGCGTCAGCCGGACGCGACGCAGTCAATTCTTCAAATTCGGCCTGCCCGGCCAGGTACGCAATCTCGCGACACGAGGCGCAGTGCGCAAGATGCGCCAGCATCTGCTCCTGCTCGTGCGCAGCAAGCGCCTGTTCGGCGAAAGCGCTGAGCTGGTCCGCGTCGGGGTGCTGGCCGGGTTGGAAGAGTTCGCTCATATCCGTTCTGGTCTCGCCGGCTCCGCCTGTACTGGGAACGCGGCCGATGAAGATTTTTGCAGCAATCTGCGCAGGTTTATTTCAAGATCGCGCGGATCGGCGCCCAGCGCCTCCTCGGCCTGCCGTTCGCTCAGCCCTTCTGCACGCAGATTTTTGAGCAGATGCTTTCGCGTCTCCTCAACCAAACGCTTGAGCCTTCGGCTGATGGTTGCTTCATGAACCTTGAGCTGGCGGGCAATCTCAATCAGAGTGCGGCGATCGAGGAAGTAAGACGAAAGCAGGAAGCAATCTGTGGCATCGAGGGCCTTTAACGTTGTGCCAACTGCCCGGCAAAGAAGGTCGATTTCCTGGGAAGGAGGTTCAAGCGGCGAGGCTGGCGGATCAAGGTCCTCAAGCGGTTCTTCCCGGTGTGTACGGCGATGAAAATCGATGTGGCGCTGGACCAGCGTGGTGCGCAGCCATCCCATCAGCGATCCGCGTCCGGAGTAACTCGCCAAGGGAGAAATGCGGCGGCCTTCACTATTTTTCAGGCCGAATAACTCCGCATAGAGCGAATCCGCAAGATCCTGACCAAGAGACGACGACCGTGTGATCGCCGTGGCTGCCTGTGCTACTGGAGCACGATATTGGCTCAGGAAGCGTTCCCACGCCTTCTCGCGCCCCATCGCGCATGCGTGGGCCAGCGCGAGCTCCGGCAATCGCAATGCGCTGTAGAAATCCATTTTCTGGCTTGGGCTTGGATCGATCTCCGCTGGCAGCCCGTGGTTGCATCGTATTCCCACCCTCAAGAGGATGCCGGCGAATTCCTGGATATCAATGCCGCACGCACTGCCCTCCGCCGTGCGCCACAGTCCCTCAATAAAGTCATCCGAAATTGCCGGATCGATGGCCGAAATAGGACTCGCTTCAATCGCCGCCTCGCCACCCGGCAAGGCCGCAGATTCCAGAGGAGGGACGAGACCGCCGGGCTGTGGGATTGCCGTGTCCACATCTAGAAAGATACGTCATTGCACAGACGGGACGATCGATGAGAATCGTCAGTAACACGCCACAAAAAGCGAGGATCAGTAGATCCTGCTGGCGATTACCTGCGTGCCGGTCGAATTCGACTGGATGCTGGTTGACCGCAGCAGCACTTCGAAATAACGAAGCGAGCCGTCGGGCCTTGTTGCCCGCCGCAAAACCGGGGCAATTGCATCCTGGTGGAAAAGCGTTTCGGCCGCGGCCTGTGTTCCGGCAACATCCAATCCCTGCAACAGCAAAAGGTGTCCGGTGCCGCCCAGGTTGGGAAGAAAGGCAATCAGGGCAAAGGTCTCGTGCGCCGGTTCATTCCAGTGGCTTGCATAGGAGGCGGCTTCGCCGGGCTGTGGGTTCCCATTGATAATCGCCGCTCCCTGCATACCTTTGCGATACACAATCCGGAAATTGGCGGAGCTGTCAGCGATGGATGCCCAGGGGTTGCTGCCTACCGAGCCAATCAGGATTGCATTCGAGCTCTTCAGGTCGTCGAATCGCAGATCGCGCGGAAAGCGAAGGAAGACGCGCTGCGGGTTGTACTGCGGCAGCCTGACCAAAGCGGCCACGATTTGGGAGTCGACGAAACTGGTGAATTGCTGAGAGCGTAGATCCTCAGCGCTGTGCGCATCCACTCCGGCTAAGGGCAGCGACAGGTAATCGCCCTTGATGTAGTCCGGAAGCGGCAGCGGCCGGCGCGAGAGGTCTTCGAGGAGGTTGAACCCGGCATCGGCGGGCACAACGTAAGTGTTCGACGCGCCGTCGAAGAGAGTCGCCCAGAGCGGATCGGCGGGTTCCGAGATCCGATGCGGAGTGCTGACTCGAGCCGCGGCAATCCACGTGAGCGAAATCAGAGTCGCACTATAGGCGGCAAGCGACGTCAGGCAAACCAGCCAGAGCTTCCAATTTCGTCGCGGAAGAAGCACCGCAGGGGATTGGTCTGACGGGAGGGCGCCCGATTGCGAGTGCATGCTGAGCGGAACTTCAAGTCCGCGCGCGTGTGGGCCGGCACCGACATCGAGAGCGGGAACGAAGACCGGAACATAACCGCCGAGAGGAATATCGATCCTCAGGAGTTCTCCGCTGCCCTCGTCGGCAAAATGCTCGGCCAGGCGCTTGCGCAATTGGCGTGCGTAATTGCGGACAATGTTGTCTTCGGTTGTGCGGTAGCCAGGCGGCCGGTCAAAGACCTGAACGCCGATCTGATGTTCAGTGATCTCGACCCCGGATCCTTCGAGAGTCTTCGCAACCACGAACAGCAGGAACTTCGTCAGCAAGGGCGATTTGGCAAAGAGAGACCCTGAGACGACTCGCTGCGCAAGGAGCCAACGCGGATCATCTTGTAACCAGGGCCGCGATGTCTCATCGAAAGGCGCGATTCTTTGCTCGTGCTGGAGTGTGGCGAAACGTTCCATGACAGCTCATCTCCAAAAGAACGTCGAAAACGGGAGTGGCCCTGCGCAGAGGATGTCAGCCACTGCTGGAAGCGTACGAACCCACAGTTAACGAGCGATAAATGCGATTGTCAATAACGTTTCAAAGCGGTCCTTTGTCCAAATATTTATTTACACATCAAGTTATTTTTAATCAACAAGTTAGGCTCTAGACGCACAGGTGTATACACCTTTTCTCACGGCGGGTAAACACTTCCGCGCTTCATCGGAATGGCCTAGGGTGGGTCGGTTGGCATCAAAGCCAACGCGCAGCACCCCTCTGCCGAAATAAAACCAGTCAGCGTTCAACAACTGAATTCGTTAGTGGAGGCAATATGAAATCGCAAGAATCTTCGAGAGCCAAAGCCCTTTGGCTTTCGGTTTTGGGTCTGGTCGTTCTTCTGTGTCTTCCCTGCCGCCTGGCGGCTCAACTCGATCGAGGAGAAGTTACTGGAACGGTCGAGGATCCATCGGGCGCGAAGGTGCAGAAGGCCACCATCACGCTGACCAACGACGACACGACCGCGACAATAACCACCAGGTCGACATCTACCGGCACCTATGTTTTCGACGATGTGCTTCCCGGCAAATACACGGTTCAGGCTGAGGCCACCGGGTTCGAGAAATATGTGGTGCACGGCGTGATTGTGCAAGTGCAACAAGTGAACACTGTAGACATCCATTTGGCTACCGGGAACGTGCAAACGAGCGTCACGGTCACCGCTTCCGCCCCGCTGCTTGAATCGGAAAGCGCCCAGGTCGGCCTGTCCGTCACCAACGAGGCAGTCAACGACCTGCCCCTTGCCATGCGCGACTGGGGTTCGCTGGCGCAACTTTCCGCGGGCGTCAGTACCACACCGACCGGATCCGGAGGCGGAGGAATCACCCCCGACGCAGGCAGCTCTGAGTCGGCTTATTTCAGGGTGAACGGCATCGACGAATGGCAAAATGACTTCCGCTTGAACGGCATTAACGACAATATCGAGATTTACGGCGGCAACTATACCCTATCCAACGCCGCCATCGTCCCGCCGCCCGACGCCATCCAGGAATTCACTTTGCAGGCCGGCGATTTCAACGCCGAATTCGGACACTCCACCGGCGGCATCGTTAACGCGTCCCTCAAATCAGGCACCAACAGCATCCACGGCGACCTCTGGGAGTACGTGCGCAATGATGACCTGAACGCCAATTATTTCTTCAACAGAACTTGCAATAACGGCGTCTGCACACCCGGTAAGGTCCCCGATTACCACCAGAATCTCTTCGGCTTCACGGCCGGGGGCCCTGTCGTCATCCCCGGCATCGTCCACGGCAAGAACAGGCTATTCTGGTTCGCCGACTACCAGGGCGGGCGCTACATATTGCCCGAATCGCCGGGCGGCCAAAATGTCCCTACCTGCGACGTGGCCGGCGCAACATCGGCATCGCAATGCACAGCCACGAGTGAGTTCGGCAGTGGCTTTACCAACCTGCAGGACAATATCAATTTCAACAGCGGCACGGTTACGGACGCCCTGGGCCGGGTGTTTCCCAACGGCACCATCCTCGATCCGGCAACCACCCGTTCCATCGCCGCCGGAGCCGTGGACCCCATCAGCAACCTGGTCAACTCTACATCCGGCACAATCTATGTCCGCGATCCGTTCTACAACTGCACTGCTGCTGGCTGCAACCCGGGTAACTACCAGGCCGGAGGAGCGCTCGCCGGAATCACGAACTTTACCACGCTGGCATCGTCGTTGAACGTGCTGCCCACCTCCCGTATTGACTCGAATGCGGTCAAGGTCCTCAACCTTTATCCGCTGCCCACGGTGATCAACAAGCTGAGCAACAATCTCCCCTCCTACATTCCCATCGAGAGCAAAAACACCAATACCTGGGACGCTCGTATTGACGCCAATATCAGCCCCAAGGACATACTGTTCGGCGTCTACGACCGCAGCCTGCTCAACGCCCACTTGCCCGGGTACCTTCCCGGGTATGCCGTGGGCCAGACCGACGCCCGCAACGACAGTCTGCCTGCCTACGCATGGGCCACCGGGTATACGCGCATCGTCACGACCACACTTACCAACGATATGCACGTGGGCATGGTTCACAGTGACAAGCTGCAACAGTCCATCTACGGCGATACCTTTGGAATTCCCGCGATGTTCGGCATCCAGGGAATTCCGCAGGTGCCCAACAATGGCGGTTTCCCGTACACCAACATCGCTGGTCTTCGCGGCATCGGCGTTGGCAACTACACGCCCACGCTGCAGTATGTATGGAGCCTCGAGGGTGTGGATGCTGTGACCAAGATCTGGCGCAACCACACCTTCAAGACTGGAATCGATGTGGACGATATGGAAGCCAATATCTCGCAACCCCCGCAAGGGCGCGGCGACCTCAGCTTCAACGGTATGTACACCGACGTTCCTAACCGCATATCCCAGAGTGGCACCGGCCTGAACGGCATCGGCGACATTCTGGTTTCGCCGGTCAACTCACAGCTGAGCTCGCCGGCTAGTTCCGCTCCCGGGGTTGCCACCATCAACGACGTAGGCGGCATGAATCAGTTCTCTGGCTCCAATATCGCCGCTACCGACGACCATCGCTGGTACATCGGCGTCTACTTCCAGGACGACTGGAAGGTCAATCCCAAGCTGACGCTGAATCTCGGCCTGCGCTGGGATCTCTTCACGCCCTACGCCGAAACCCGTGGCTACCAGGCTAACTTCATCGCGGCCGGCGGCAACGGGCCCACCGCCACTTACGAAATGTCCAGCCAGGGTTGCCAGGTAGCTCGGGCGCCGATCTTCAATACCGTGGCCGCACTCAGCAATGTCAACATCACCTGCAACGCCGGTCTTGACACTGGCATCACCCCGAAGGACAACTTCGCGCCGCGTATCGGATTTGCATACAAACTGAAGCCGAATTTGGTGGTTCGCGGAGGATTCGGCACAGCCTATGGAGCACTGGCCAACCTCGGTTACGGCGGCACGCTGGGATTCAACTACCCGTTCGTTTACACCCAGACCGTCCCCGCTCCCGATTCCAATCACCCGTTGCTGCTGGCTCCCGGTCAGGCGGCAACCATGGAGCAGGCCTTCACCTACTTCAATTTCCAGAGTCCGACCGTGCTGCAAAGCCCTACCCCGTACGCTGCAACTGTTACTTGCCCGGCGGGCAACTCTTGCGATGGAGGTCAATACATCGGTACGGACTATCTGGGCCTTCCCTTCGATGCCCGCCAGAACAACTACCAAACGCCGCTGGTACAGACGGAGAACCTGACCATCGAGGACCAGTTCACCAGGCACGATGCCATCCAGGTGGGTTATGTCGCCACGCAGGGACGACACCTGGATATTCTGGGGAACACAAACAGCCCCTCTCAGATTCTGCCCAACGGCACCAACGTCCAGTACTACGTGCCTTACCCGTACTTCTCAAAGAACAGCACTTACGAAACAACCAACGCCGCCAGCGGCTACAACGCCTTGCAAGTGACGTTTCAGCACCAGATGAGCGTGGGCCTTTTTCTACTCGCCAACTACACCTGGTCCAAGTGCCTGAGCGACCAGCACGCGCCGCAGAACTCGGAGTACAACGTAGGTTACCGCGCCCAGTGGCTGCCCGGATTCGGCATCAGGGGCGACTACGCCCTGTGCGACGGCGATGCCGCCGGCCTCGTCCACGTGGCTGGAACGTACGACCTGCCCTTTGGCCGTGGCCGCCAATTTGGCTCATCGATGAACAGGGCCGCGGATCTCATCGTCGGCGGGTGGAAGATTAACGGCTTCTACACGTTCCAAAGTGGGCAGCCGTTCACCGTCACATGTCCGAGTAGCACCTCTGCCGACTTTGGCTGCTCTGCCGATCTCACCGGGCAAGGCATCTACACCGGTCCGCACAACTTTACACAATGGTTGAACCCCGCTGCGTTTGCTCAGCCACCGGTAGCCACCGCGATCGGGCAGTCAAGCATTGCCCCGCTTGGCGGTCCCCTTCAGCAGGCACGCGGACCGCAATTCACCAACCTGGATTCGTCGATCCTCAAGAACTTCAATTTCACTGAAAAGACGTATATCCAGTTCCGCGCCGAAGCCTTCAATACCACCAACACGCCACCGTTCGCTCAGCCGGGGCAGTTGAACTTCACTACAACGAGCTTCAGCAATATCTCGGCCACGAAGAACAGCAACGAAAACAATGGCGCCCGTACGCTGCAGCTTGCGCTCAAGATGGTCTTCTGAGAACGCTCACACGCGCCGCCTGATTCCATTAGCTCCGCTCCCCGATGCGGAAGACACGCACCGGGGGCGGGGCTTTAACTTTTTTATGACTGAAGGCATTACCATGCTGGAGTGCGTGGCCCTGAAAGGATTCTCTTTGACAAGCATTAGAAAACGGTGGTCAACGTGGGTCGGCCTTGCGTTTCTGGTTGGAGCGACCGCGGTTGCGAAAACGCAGGAGAACTCCCGGAATTCGCCGCCGAATATCGTGCTCACCGGCGAGGTCAAAGGCGCGCAGAACAAGACTTACTTCGAAGTTCCATTCAAGGTGCCCTCCGGCACGCATCGCATCAGCGTGGACTTCCAATATACCGGCAAGGAGGAACGCGCGACCCTTGACCTGGGTATCGCAGATCCGGAGCGCTTCAGAGGACAAAGCGGCGGCAACAAGAGTCAATTCACCATCAGCGAGACCGATGCGACTCCTTCTTATCTTCCCGGCGCAATTCCCGCCGGTGAGTGGAAGCTTCTGATTGCCGTGCCGAACATGCGTGCGCAAACGGTGGCCCATTTCCACGCTGAGATCCGCTTCAATTCGCGCGAAGAGGATTCGAGCTTCACGCTGCATCCTCTCGTCGCCGGCAAGCGCTGGTATCGCGGCGATCTGCACATGCACACGGCGCACAGCGACGGCAGTTGCGCGAGCCAGAGCGGCGCGAAGGTTCCGTGTCCGGTCTTCGTCAGCGTTCAAACTGCGGCTGAGCGTGGTCTGGACTTCATCGCCATTACCGACCACAACGCCGACTCCCAGTACGATGCGGAGCGCGAGTTACAGCCTTACTTCGACCGCGTGTTGCTGATCCCCGGGCGCGAGATGACAACTTTTTATGGCCACTTCAACATCTTTGGCGTGACGCAGTTCGTTGATTACCGCATTACTCCGGGCGGACTCGATTTGAACACCGTGCTCGAAGACGTGAAGTCGAAAGGCGGCATTGCATCTGTTAACCATGCAGAATCTCCCGACGGCGAGGTCTGCATGGGCTGCCGATGGGAGCCGGCAGCGGGAGTGGATATGAGCCTTTTCGCAGCGGTCGAAGTGATCAATGGCGGCCCATTCATGCTTTCGAGCGCAAAGTACTGGGATGCGCAACTCCGCGAGGGCCATCGGCTGAGTGCCGTCGGCGGAAGCGACAGCCACAACGCAACGAATCCGGCGAGGCCCGGGGGATCGATCGGCTGGCCGACAACCGCTGTGGAAGCCGATGAGCTCTCCGTTCCAGCAATCCTTCACGGCATCCGTGCGGGCCGCACGTTTGTGGACCTTACTGCTTCGCATGATAAGGTGGTCGATTTCGAAGCCGAGTCGGGCGGAGCACATGCGCGCATGGGAGAGGCGCTCCACGTAGATGCGGGCGCGAAGATTGGGGTGCGTATCCAGACTGCCGGATGCACGGGCCTCGTGGTTCACTTGCTGCTGGACGGTGGGGAAGTTACAGCCGTGCCGCCGTTGCCTGTGGACAGCGCGAGCAGGCCAGTGGAAGCAACGCTCACAGCGAGCAGCGGCCGTCATTGGCTTCGTGTGGAGGTGCGCGACTCCAAGGGTTCGTTGCAACTTGTGAGCAGCCCGATTTATATCAACTTTCCCGACTGATAGGATCGGGCGTCAGCGCCATGCGGGAGATGGTGTCTGCGGTTGGCTGAATTCCTCTCTCTACAGGCCCGGGAACCGCTAGCCCGGATTTCTCACAGGGAGCCTAAAGCTGTAGCGCCAGCGTCCTCGCCGGCTGTCCCGAGGGGCTCCGGGCCCTCGGAAACCCTCCCAGACCTGCAATTCCGGGCCTTCGTATCGTCTGTTAGAAATGCGGTCTAGCAAATTCTCGAATCATGTTCCCGCTGCTCAGCGCAGAAACTTGTCCACGGCTTTTTCCGTGATAGTCCGCTGCAAAACCGGGGACGAGAGAACGGTCGCGGTGGAAGTAGTCCCGAAGTGCCCCAGCGTGTCGAGAAAACGCTCGAGATGCTCAACCGAGACAACACTGGCCTTGACGATGAACGAGTCGGAGCCGGTGACGCGGTGACACTCCAGCACCTCCTCCCACGTCTTCACCTGCTGCTGAAATGCGCGCACCATCGCCTCGGGGCCGGTCATTGACAGGCGCACGAAGATGAGGATGGGCATTCCCAGCCGTTCCAGGCTGATGTCGGCATGGAAACCGCGGATGGCGCCGAGTTCCTGAAGGCGAAGCACCCTCTCGGCAACGGCGGGGGTGGTCAAGCCGACGCGTCGGCCGAGCTCAGCCCAGGATAGACGAGCGTCCTGCTGCAGCTCTTCGATAATCCGCCAGCCAATGCGGTCAAGCTCGATTGGCTCGTAGGGGCGATGGGAACGGGAGGTGGGCATGGATTCGCGTTACAGCTTTCGAATTGGCTCGAGCCTTCGAATGGAAGGACAATAGCACTTTTTTCTTAAGAATGTAAATCGACCATGCTCCACGCGCATTGCAATGCGGTTGTCAGTGGTTGCAAGGGAATGCGATACTGCCGGACGTCGAGAAGAGATGGAGCTTCCCCATGGCTCAACAACTGAATCACGCCGGTTACCAGTCCGGCTTTGGCAACGAGTTTGCGACTGAGGCACACCCCGGTGCACTGCCGCAGGGGCAGAATGCTCCACAGCACGCTCCGCTTGGGCTTTACACCGAACAGATCAGCGGCACGGCATTCACGGCGCCGCGAGCAGTGAACCGGCGAACCTGGAGCTATCGGATTCGGCCCTCGGTGATGCATGAGCCGTATGCCGAGCTCAATCTCGATACGCTGCTGCGAAGCGGCACCTTTGGCGAGGTGCCCGCACCGCCCAACCAAATGCGCTGGGATCCGCTCCCCATTCCGGCCGAAAAAAGGGATTTTGTTGAGGGGATTGTGACGCTGGGGGGCAACGGCGACCCGGCGCTGCAGGACGGGGCAGGCATTCACCTCTACGCGGCGAACGCTTCAATGCAAGACCGCTTCTTCTACAATGCGGATGGTGAGATGCTGATCTTGCCTCAGCAGGGCAGGCTGGTGCTGCGCACGGAACTGGGGATTGTTGAAGTTGCGCCAGGCGAGCTTGCGGTGATCCCGCGGGGCATTAAGTTCCGGGCTGAGCTACCCGACGGACCAGCCCGCGGCTACATCTGCGAGAACTATGGCCGAACCTTCCGTTTGCCGGAGCTGGGGCCGATTGGAGCAAATGGCCTGGCAAATCCGCGCGACTTTCTTACGCCAACCGCGGCCTACGAGGATCGGGAAGGCGCGTTCGAGGTGATTTCGAAGTATCTGGGACGGTTGTGGCGCGCGGAGATTGACCACTCCCCGCTCGACGTAGTGGCATGGCATGGGAACTACGCGCCGTACAAATACGACATGGCGCGCTTCAACTGCATCAACACGGTGAGTTTCGACCATCCCGATCCGTCGATTTATACCGTGCTCACAGCGCCCTCACCGCTGGAGGAAGCGGCCAATGTGGACTTCGCGATCTTTCCCCCGCGCTGGATTGTGGCGGAGCACACATTCAGGCCGCCGTGGTTTCACCGCAACCGAATGAACGAATTCATGGGGTTGATTGTTGGCCAATACGACGCAAAGGCGGAAGGCTTTTTACCTGGCGGAGCGAGCCTGCACAACTGCATGTCGGGCCACGGACCGGACGCGGAGACATTTGAGCGCGCCAGCGGCGCTGAGTTGAAGCCGCAATACATCGATGGCACGTTGGCGTTCATGTTCGAGACGCGCCTGCCGGTGCGGCCCACTCGCTTTGCCCTGGAGACGAAGATTCTGCAGCACGAATATTACGAGTGCTGGCAAAGCCTGAAGAAGAACTTTCAAGGTGCTGAATAGGGGACTGGAGTGCGCGGGTTTCCGTTGGAGGCTAAGGTTTGACCGAGCAGTTTTCGCTGCAGGAATGGAGCCGGAAGAGCTGGGTCGAATCGGCCAACGACCCGGACGGTGGATTTCCCTTGCAGAGCCTTCCCTACTGCATCTTTGCCGGGGAAGACGGCGTTGCGCGGCCGGGGGTGGGCATCGGCAACCAGGTGCTGGATCTGTCCCAATGCGGCCGCAGTGGGTTGATGGACGGGTTGCCGACTCATGTTTGCGTGGCCTGCCATGCGAAGACTCTTAATCCTCTGCTCCAATGCGGGCCGGCTGCGCACTATGCTTTGCGCGCACGATTGATGGACCTGCTTGACGCGCGAGCAGATCGAAGCGTGCGTGAATCGCTTCGCGCTGCGCTTTTTCGGATGAAAGAAGCGCGGCTGCTCAAGTCCATCGAGCCCGCAAACTACACCGATTTCTACGCCTCAATTCATCACGCGACGAATGTGGGCCGAATCTTCAGGCCAGAGCAACCGCTGCTGCCAAACTACAAGTTCGTGCCGATTGGCTATCACGGGCGAGCCTCTTCATTGGTAGTGAGTGGAACTGCCGTACGGAGACCGTCGGGCCAGACCAAGCCAAAGGCTTCGGGAGGCCGGCCGGGCTTTGGTACTTCGAAGTCTCTGGACTACGAGGTCGAGGTTGGGATGTACATCGGCGGAGGGAATTCGTTAGGAGAGCCGATTCCAATTGGGAGCGCTGCGGAACATATCTTCGGCGTCACGCTTGTCAACGACTGGTCGGCGCGGGACATCCAATCGTGGGAGTACCAGCCGCTTGGGCCGTTCCTGGCCAAGAGCTTCGCCACCAGCGTGTCGCCCTGGGTGGTCCCGATGGCGGCTCTGGCGCCATTTCGCGTTCCCGCTTCGCCACGGCCGGTCGATGATCCCGCTCCGCTCACCTATCTGTGGAGCGAAGAAGACCAGCGGGTCGGCGGTCTTGACCTTACAGTGGAGGCCTGCCTGCTGACGGAAGGGATGCGGGCCGCGCGCCAGGAGCCTCACCAGCTCAGCCAGGCGAATTTGCGCGATCTCTACTGGACCCCCGCGCAGATGATCGCGCACCACACCAGCAACGGGTGCAACCTGCTGCCCGGCGATCTTGTCGCCACCGGAACCGTCTCCGGCAGAGAAGAGAATGCAGCAGGGTGCCTGCTGGAACTCACGCGTGGCGGCGCCAGGCCTGTTGTTTTGCCTAACGGAGAGAACCGCGCGGCGCTGGAGGATGGGGACGAGGTGATTTTGCGCGGGTTCTGCCGGCGGGAAGGCTTCCCAAGAATCTCCCTCGGAGAATGCCGCGGAGTGGTCCTGCCCGCACTCAATCGGGATCAGTTTTAAAGCGGCGCGCGCTCAACCGAAGTAATAAACTGAATGCCATCCACCTGCAGCGAATGGAGCCGCATGTCGTTGGTCAGAAACAGATCCATGCCGGCGGTGGCTGCACATGCAAGTTGCATGGCATCGGGCGGGCGGATTCGCTGCAATCGCTGGGCGCGAAGCTTCGCAAATTGACGCGCGGCGGGCAAGTCAAAAACGATGATCGAGGCCGCTTCCTGTATCGCCTTTTCATATTGAGCACATCGGGCCATGTCTCCCAATTCCCAGGGCTTTGCCAGTACTTCTCCGACAGAAAGCGCGGATGTGAAAAGCTGGTCCCCTCGGGCTTCGATCCTGGCCAGAAGGGATTTCACCCCGGCTGAATACTGCGGGTGCTGCTCAAAAAGATAGATGAACAGATTGGTGTCCCAGAAGACACGGCTCATTCCCAGCCCTCTCGCAACCGATCGATGTATTCATCCGCATGCTCATCGGTCCAAATGTCTCTGCCCGATCCTTCGAGAGCAAGGAGAGAGTTAAACCTCGAACTGGATTGTGATCGCCCTTTGCACCACTCCCTTTGCCATGAGAGAAGCTCACGATATTGTTCTGGAATGTCCGTCGCGAGAGGAACGGTTTTCGCCCCGTCGCGCTTCGGGTCAAAAAGATCACCTGCGCAGTACAGGCGCCTGAAGCCCGGTCTCGTTTCAAAAAGCATCCGGTAGCGGCCCGGATTTGGCGGTCTATTTGCCACGCAGTGCATTTGCGCATGGATATACACACCAGGCCGCAGGTTTTCAGTCAGCTTCTCTTTTCGTGCCCTTTCGACAATTTCCTCAACGGAGAATTCCGCATTTGACGGATGTTCCCGGTGCAGCAACGCAGTCGCGATCCATACTTCGTCGGCCACCTTGATATCTCGCGCTACTAATATTTCCATGTTTCGCTCTCCGCTATAGGAATTGAATGTATTTCAATATATCCAAGTATCAACAGATTGTCAAGGTCTTGTGTAGGAGGTCGCCAGCTCCAAGCAGGCCGTCTGGTGGATTCGAATGGAGAATGATCTTGAACAGTCTCTTTACTTTATTAATCAGACAATCAAAAATGCATGCGAATCGTAGGCAACCGGGACGAGTTTCCTTTCATTCTGTATTCAAAGTCGTCCACTTACGGGCCTATGCTCTTGCACAGATGTGATACGGATCACCCCTGAAATCGGTCCGTCACCGCGCAACTGGAGGTCCGCCATGGCATCCCTTGCACCTGTTCGCCAGAAAATCAATCAGGATTTCCTGCCTCTCAAGGGCATCGACCATGTGGAGTTCTACGTTGGCAACGCCCGTCAGGCTGCCTACTACTATCGAACCGCGTTCGGCATGAACCTTGTGGCTTATGCCGGTCCGGAGACTGGGCTGCGCGATCGTGTTTCCTATGTTGTTGAACAGGGCAAGATCCGGTTTGTGCTTACCACCGCGCTGCGTCCCGACGGCCCCATTGCGGAGCATGTTGCCCGTCACGGCGATGGCGCACACGTGATCGCTCTGGAAGTGGACGACGCCCATGCAGCGTGGCTGGAGACGACAACACGCGGCGCGCGGTCTGTGAGTGCTCCTCAAGAGATGGCAGATGAGTTTGGCCGCGTAACAACCTCGTCTATCGCCGCCTATGGCGATACGATCCATACTTTTGTGGAGCGGGGCCACTACAACGGCCCTTTCCTGCCCGGCTTTCGCGCCGAGATGGCAGACACCGTTGCGCGCCCAACAGGCCTCAAGTATGTGGACCACATGGTGGGCAATGTGGGCTGGCACGCGATGGATGAGTGGGTCAGTTTCTACTCCAATGTGATGGGATTCCGGCTTTACCAGCACTTCGACGACAAGGACATTTCCACGGAGTACTCGGCCCTGATGTCGAAGGTGATGGCCAACGGCAACGGCTTTGTAAAGTTCCCCATCAACGAGCCGGCCGAGGGACGCAGAAAGTCGCAGATCGAGGAGTATTTGGACTTCTACCAGGGTCCGGGTGTTCAACACATTGCATTGGCCACCGACGATATTCTTTCCACCGTCTCACGGATGCAGGCGCAGGGAGTTGAATTCCTGACTGTGCCGCACAGCTACTACAGCGAGCTGGCCAGCCGCGTTGGCCCCATCGACGAGCCAATCGAAGACCTGGAGCGGCTGGGGATTCTGGTGGATCGCGACGATGAGGGCTACATGCTGCAAATCTTTACCCGTCCTGTCGAAGACCGGCCAACTCTGTTTTACGAGATCATCCAGCGAAAGGGCAGCCGCAGCTTTGGAAAGGGGAACTTCAAGGCGCTGTTTGAGGCGATTGAGCGCGAACAGGCGCTGCGGGGCAACCTGTGAAGGCCGCGCTTGAGGAGCTGGTCAAGGCACAACCGTTCTTGGCGGAGCAGGACTACTGGTCATACAAGGCTGAGCAACACGCGGTGTGGGCGGAGCTGGTGCGCCGCCGCATGCCACAGATCGAGCAGCATGCAGCGCGGGAGTATCTTGACGGCTTCGAGGCTCTTCGCCTTCCCTATGACCGGTTGCCCAATCTGTCCACGGTGTCAAAGCGGCTTGAACGGCGAACCGGGTGGAACACGACGCCGGTCAGCGGGTTTATGCCGGGGCCCGCGTTTTTTGAGATGCTCGCGAACCGCTGCTTTCCCACCACAACCTGGCTGCGCGGCCGCGACTCGCTGGAATACACGCCGGAGCCGGACATCTTTCACGACGTTTTCGGCCACGTTCCGATGCATGCTCATCCGGTGTTTGCGGACTTTTTGGCGCGCTACGGCCAGCTCTGCATGCGCATCGAGGACGAAGCGATTCTCGAGCGAATCGGGCGCGTCTTCTGGTACACGGTCGAGTTTGGGCTCATTCGCCAGGCAAGTAGCATCAAGGTGTACGGCAGCGGGCTGATCAGCTCCAACGGCGAGTGCTCGAACTTTTTGCACAACGGTTGCGATGTCCGCCCGTTCGATCTGAACGAGGTGTTGCGCACCCCGGTGAAGGTGGACCAGATGAACCACCACCTCTTCGCCATCGAGAGTTTTGACGAGATCTTCGAGGCCATTCACACGCTTCAGGCTCGCATCGCAAGCGGCTCGCGGCTCAATGATTGAGCTCGACGCTAAAGGCGGCAACCCCGCTGCTGCGCTTCCGCCCTCTTCCCCGCATCTAACCGATATCGGGTGCGCTGCCGATCGCTTGGTTCAGTCCCCGGTCGAAACGCCGTTTCAGCCCCATATTCCACTGCGCAGGCGGCAACAGCCATGCTATATTCCTGAAAATTGCATCGGCGGTGAAATGGCGGACGACGGTAAGTTCAACAATAGGCTGGGATCGAAGCTCGACGCCGCGGGCCCTCGCGCACGCAGCAACCAGCAAGCGCTGGCGGCGCTGATGGCTGCGATTGCCAACGAGGAAGACTTGATGCGGCAGGGCGGCGGCGCAAAGGCCATTGAAGCACAGCACGCGAAAGGCCGGCTGACGGTCAGGGAACGCCTCAAGCTGCTGCTCGATGAGGATACGGAGCTATTCGAACTGGGACTGTGGGCGGCGCATGGAATGTACTCCGATTACGGTGGAGCACCGGCCGCCGGCGTTGTTACCGGACTGGGATATGTATGCGGCCGGTTGTGCATGGTGATTGCCAACGACGCCACCGTCAAGGCGGGCGCATTTTTTCCCATGACCGCGAAGAAGGTGCTGCGGGCGCAGACCATCGCGCTTGAGAATCGCATCCCCACTTTGTACCTGGTCGATTCTTCCGGCGTATTTCTGCCGTTGCAGGAGGATGTTTTTCCCGACACCGACGATTTTGGAAGAGTCTTCAGGAACAATGCGGTCATGAGTTCGCTGGGAATCCCGCAGATTACGGCCATCATGGGTATGTGTGTCGCGGGGGGCGCGTATCTTCCCGTAATGACGGACACGGTTCTCATGACGGAAGGGTCGGGGTTGTTCCTGGCCGGGCCGTCGCTGGTGCAGGCAGCCATCGGACAAAAGACGGATGCGGAAGAACTGGGCGGGGCATCGATGCACGCGGAGATATCGGGCACCGTGGACTTCAAGGAGCCCAACGATCACCTCTGCATTGCGCGACTGCGTTCGCTGGTGGGCAAGATGGGCGTAAGGCACAGTCCCGCCGCCACACAGGGGGCGTTCAATGCGGTCGAATTCGATCCCCGGCGGGACGCGCCGAAATATTCAACCGAACATCTATACGGCCTGCTTAACCCTGAGCCAGGCGCAAGCAATGTTTACGACATGCGCGAGGTGATTGCACGCATTGTGGATCGAAGCGAATTCGATGAATACAAGGCGGAGTTCGGCAGGACCGTACTTTGTGGTTACGCGCGCATCGGCGGGAGAGCGGTGGGGATTGTCGCCAACCAGAAGACCAACCAGAGCCAGACTGTGGCTGCGGGTCCGCAGGCCGGGATGCATCGTATCGAAGTTGGCGGCGTCATTTATACCGAAGGCGCGCAGAAGGCCGCGCGGTTCATCATGGACTGCAATCAGAATCTGGTGCCGCTTGTGTTCCTGCACGACGTGAACGGCTTCATGGTGGGCAAGGATGCGGAGTGGTCCGGCATTATTCGCGCCGGAGCCAAGATGGTGTCGGCAGTGAGTACGAGCGTGGTTCCGAAGATCGCCGTCATTGTGGGCGGCAGCTTTGGGGCAGGGCACTACGCCATGTGCGGCAAGGCCTACGATCCGCGTTTTCTGTTTGCATGGCCCACGGCGCGTTACGCAGTGATGAGCGGTGCCTCGGCAGCAAATACTCTGGCTGAAGTTCGCGCGAAGCAGATGGAGCGCGGCGGAAAGACATTATCTGCCGCTGAGAAGAAGGCTCTTTACGACGAGATCAAGGGCTCCTACGATGCGCAGGCCGATCCTCGATATGGCGCGGCGCGGCTCTGGATCGACGCGATCATCGACCCGGCAAGGACAAGAGAAGTCCTGATCACCGCGCTCGAGGCCTGTGGATTGAACCCGGACGTGCCGAGATTCAACCCTGGAGTTTTGCAAACCTGATATTGATAGAGCGAGGAATGAGGGCCAGTATTCCAGGCACGATCATTCGCCGGCTGGAAAAGGAGCGCGATCATGAGTGTCGAGCTTGAATCGGTTGAAAGCCTGTATCCGTTTGTGCTGACCGAGGAGCAGGAGCATCTGCGTCGGGAGATTCGCGAGTTTGCCGCGCAAGAGATTGCGCCCAACGTGATGGCCTGGGATGAAGCGGGCGAGTTCCCGCTCGCCACTGTCAAGAAGCTTGGCGCAATGGGTCTGCTGGGCATGATCTTCCCGCCCGAATACGGTGGTGCTGGGCTTGGCTACGTGGACTACACACTGGCGATCGAAGAGCTCTCGGCGGTGGACGGATCGCTGGGCCTGACCGTGGCAGCGCACAATTCTCTGGGAACCAACCATATTTTTCTTGCAGGGAGCGAAGGTCAGCGCCGGAAATATATCCCTCTTCTCGCCAGCGGTGAATGGCTGGCGGCCTGGGCACTTACGGAGCCGGGCTCCGGATCGGACGCAGCAGGCGCAAAAACAACCGCCGAGAAGAAGGGCGATCGCTACGTGCTGAACGGCAACAAGACTTTCATCACCAACGGCAGCTATGCCGATGTTGCGGTGGTGATCGCGATAACCGACAGAAGCAAGGGTACGCATGGGCTCTCGGCGTTCGTGGTGGAGAAGGGAACGCCCGGATTCAGGCCTGGGAAGAAGGAAAACAAGCTGGGACTCAGGGCCAGCGACACCAGCGAGCTCATTTTTGAAGACTGCGAGATTCCGGCGGAGAATCTTCTTGGCGTTGAAGGCGAGGGATTCATTGACGCGATGCGCACCCTTGATGGCGGCAGGATTTCGATTGCCGCATTGTCGCTGGGAATCGGCAGAGGCGCGCTGGACGCGGCCCTCAAATATGTGAAGGAGCGCCGGCAGTTTGGCAAGGCAATCGCGGAGTTTCAGGGCATACAGTGGAAGCTCGCGGATATGGCAACGGAACTGGATGCAGCACGCCTGCTAACCCAGCGCGCAGCCGTGCTCAAGGATGCTGGCCGCAAGGTCACACGCGAGTCGGCGATGGCCAAACTTTTCGCCAGCGAGGTCGCAGTTCACATTTGCAACGAGGCCGTGCAATTGTTCGGCGGCTACGGCTTCATCAAGGACTATCCGGCCGAGAAGTATTATCGCGATGTGAAGCTCTGCACCATCGGTGAAGGCACCAGCGAGATCCAGAGGATGGTAATCGCGAGGGAGATTCTCAAGGTGCATCCATCCCGCGGCTAAACGGGCGTTGAGGCGGACATGTGAACGATTTGATCAAGATTGTGGAGTGTCCGCGTGATGCGTGGCAGGCCCTGCCTGCGCAGATTCCGGCGAAAGAAAAGGCGGATTATCTGCAACAGCTCATCGCGGCTGGATTCAGGCACATCGATGCAGTGAGCTTCGTTTCGCCGGCAGCGGTGCCGCAAATGGCGGATTCTGAGAAGGTGCTCGAACTTCTGGAGCGTGGACCAGATGTGGAGCTAATTGGAATTATCGTGAATCGGAAGGGAGCCGAGCGGGCCATTGCAACCGGCGCTGTGCGGACGCTTGGCTTTCCGTATTCAATCTCGCCGCAGTTTCTGCGCCGCAATCAGAATCAGTCTCCGGAAGAATCGATCGATGTGCTGAGGGAAATTGTTGCTCTCGCCGGTGAGGCAGGGTTGGGCGTTGTGGCCTATCTCTCGATGGCATTCGGCAATCCTTACGGAGACCGGTGGAGCCTCGAAGTGGTTGCGGATGCGTGCCAGCGTCTCATCGAAACAGGCGTGCGCCAAATCTCTCTCGCCGACACGGTCGGCGTTGCGTCCAGCTCGCGCATCGCGGAAACAGTAGCCATGGCGCTCAATCTGGAAGCCGGGGCCGGAGTCGAGATCGGAGTCCATCTTCATTCCCGTCCCGAGCAATCAGCTGAGAAGGTTCGAGCGGCGTACGAGGCTGGATGCAGACGTTTCGATGCGGCGATGGGCGGGCTCGGAGGATGTCCGTTTGCGCAGGACGCTCTTGTTGGAAATCTGCCCACCGAGATTGTCGTGGACGAACTGCGAAGTTTAGGGGCGTGTATTCCGCGACTCCAGCCTCTCGATGAATTGATTGATTCCGCCGCAGCGATTGAACGAAGATTCAGCACGGCAATACGATGATCTGCATTCACGCCACGAATTCCACGCAGGTGGGAGAGTCAAATTGAGCAGCACGATTTCCATTGCGGATGATGCGGGTACAAGGACCATCACGCTCAACCGTCCCGAACGCCGCAACGCGATGACGCTTGAGATGCAAGACGAGTTGATCGCCGCGTTGGAAGGTGCGGTCACGAATCGCTGCCGGGTGGTTGTTCTTCGTGGCGCAGGCGAGGCGTTTTGCTCGGGCCTCGATTTGCAGGCTCTGCACAATGCAGGTACAGAGTCCGCTCGAGATTATCGGGCGGATGCCGAGCGCGTCGCCCGGCTCTTCCGTACGCTTTATGAGTTGCCTGTCCCAACAATTGCGGCCGTCCATGGCGCCGCGATCGCCGGAGGCGCGGGGCTGGCTCTTTTCTGCGACTTCACTCTGGCCGTTCCAGCGGCGAAGTTTGGATTTCCAGAGGTGCGCATCGGCTTTATTCCCGCGCTGGTTTCGGTCTTTCTCGCACTGCAGATCGGCGACAAGCGCACTCGCGACCTTCTGCTCACGGGCCGGCACTTCGATGCAGCGGAGGCGCACCGCTTGGGAATATTGAATGAGATTGTGGCCCCCGAAGCCCTGATGGAGCGGGCAAAGGCGCTGTCTCAGACCCTTGTGGCCAACAGCCCTGAGTCGCTGGCCGCAACCAAGCTGCTGATGGCCACGCAGCGCAAGCCGTGGATTGACTCCGCAATAGCTCTTGCAATCGAGGCCAGCGTCCGAGCCCGTGAGACCGAAGATTTTCGCGAAGGCCTGGCGGCCTATCTCGAAAAGCGCAAGCCGGTTTGGTCCTGAGAGTCGTGGGCAAGATCCAATGCTGTTCAGTTAAGGAGAAATGCGGGCGAGGACGCCCCCACGACAGCTGGTCTGGAGACCGGCGCTACAAACCGCTGCTTAGGCCCTGTCCGAACATCGTTCGGACAAGGTCCTACCGCACCATCTCGCCGAAAGAGATCGGAGCTCCGGTCTGGCGCTCTATCAGATCGGGCGTCACATCAGGGGCAAGCTCCACCACCTCGAATCCGGAACTCGTGATATCGAGAACGCAAAGATCCGTAATAACGCGCGTAACTACTCGCACACCTGTCAGCGGGAGAGTGCACTCGCGCACAAGCTTGGCGCTTCCATCCTGCGCCGAGTGCTCCATCAGAACAATCACCCGCTGCACACCGGAGACGAGATCCATCGCGCCGCCCATCCCCTTTACGCGCTTGCCCGGAATCATCCAGTTGGCCAGGTCTCCACGCTCCGAAACCTGCATGGCGCCGAGAATCGCAAGGTCGATGTGTCCGCCGCGGATCATGGCGAAAGAATCGGCACTGGAAAACGTGGCCGCGCCCGCGACGAATGTCACTGTCTCCTTGCCGGCGTTGATGAGGTCGGCGTCCACTTCTTCTTTTCGCGGAAATGGACCCATCCCCAGCAGGCCGTTTTCCGATTGAAGCGTCACCGTAATCCCCCCGGGAATGAAGTTCGCAACCAGCGTTGGAATGCCGATTCCGAGATTCACATAAAAGCCGTCTTTGAGTTCCTTGGCCGCGCGTTCGGCCATTTGATAACGGGTCCATGCCACAGGCCTACGCCTCCCGCGTCGTTCTTTTTTCAATCCGTTTTTTAGGGCTGGGATTGTGCACCAGCCGGTGAACGAAGATGCCGGGAGTATGAATTTCGTCCGGGTCCAGTTCGCCCGGTTCGACGATGATCTCGGCCTCGGCAACGGTAATCTTACCGCACATGGCGGCATTGGGATTGAAATTGCGCGCTGTTCGCCGATAGATCAGATTTCCATGCAGATCGGCCTTCCATGCCTTCACCAACGCAAGATCGGCATGAATGCCGCGCTCCAGGATGTATTCCGTGCCGTCGAATTCCTTGTGTTCCTTTCCTTCGGCAACCATGGTGCCGACGCCGGTGCGCGTGTAAAAGCCGGGGATCCCGGCGCCGCCCGCTCGCATGCGCTCGGCCAGCGTACCTTGCGGGCAGAATTCAACCTCGAGTTCTCCGGCGAGGAATTGACGTTCAAATTCGTTATTCTCGCCAACGTAACTGGAGATCATCTTCTTGATTTGCCGCGTTTCAAGCAACAGTCCCAGCCCCCAACCATCCACACCTGCGTTGTTGCTTGCGATGGTAAGATTGCGCGCGCCCGTTTCGCGCAGCGCCAGAATGAGAGCCTCCGGAATGCCGCATAACCCGAAGCCGCCGATGGCCAGCAACATTCCGTCATGCACAATCCCATCGAGAGCTGCGCGAGCATCCGGCCAAAGCTTCGTCAACCCTGACCGTCCCTCGATGCGTGATTCCGGCATGAAGCGAGCTCCCCAGCGTGTGATTCGCCCGGAGGAGATTATAAGCTGTCCCCGACACCGTCCGCCGAATCAATGGCCGTCAATTCTTGTTGCCACGACGTCATGAACGAACATGAGGCTGGTTGGGGTTGCAACCGTTTCGCCGGTTTGCTGTCCGGGATTGTGAATCGCTAGAAACGGCCGCGGATCCCATTCGCCTCCGTGTGATGCGCGTTCATCCTCGGCGCTCCACCCAGGCAAGGGTCTCCACATGGCCGTGCGCCACGAGTGGTCGCCCTGAACGATGAGCGTGGTTGAGGCCCAGCGCGGTTGCGCGTGAAGGATATTGAGAATCTGGCCGAGCAGCCGGTCAGAGAAATCGAGCCCGTCGAGATAGGACCCTCCCACCGCATACGTGCCCGTCCGGCGGTCCCAGAAAGCGGGCGGATGCGGCGCGGGAAGATGCACATAGATGATGTCGGCGTTGCTGCTGGCGAGGGTTTGCAGCGCATGCCGGGTTACATCTTTTGCCGACGCGATATGGCTTTCCGAGTCCCAGGCGGCTACATCCGCCCATGCGCGGCTCGGCGAAATAACCTGCTCGCCCAGGACGCGCAATGGGAACCACACGTTCTCGGCAAAGCTGGCGTCGAGTTGCGTAGGCCCGCGATCCTGCGCGTCGTCGTTGCTCCAATAGCAGTCTGTGGCAACCCGCGCGAACACCGGGCAGTACGCGATATACCATCCGACGATTGAGGTTGTGAGACCGCGACGCCGCGCCATGCCAAAGAGCGAGGCATCGGCATCGAAAAGATTCCAATCGGGCTTTTCTTCGACCTGGATCAGGTAACGGTTGTCCGCTGTGTATTCGACATCTGTCACTGTGCGGCCCAACTGCAGGGTTGGAATCGCCCTCGTGGTCCGATAGGCGATGGGCATCACACTTGAGTAGACGGTGCTTTCGGCGCGGAGCCGGTCGAAGTTCGGAAGACTGAGCGAAGGATCGCGCGCTTCAAAGACGGGCTTGTATGCAAGTTCATCGAAGATGATCCACACGAGGCGCGGCTTGTGCGGGTCTGCCGCGGGAATCGCCGATGCAAAAGACTGAGGGCCTGGACGCCATATTGTTGCGCGGCCAAGCTGGAACGTCATCACCAGGGCAAACACGACAAATCCGGCGAGAAAGGTGCTCCCAGCGTTGCTCAAGTGAAAGGCAGCTTTGGGCACGCGCAAGATGAGAAACAGCAGCAGGCCGGACCACGCCAGGCCCAGCGCCAATACCGCAATCGCGGGCACGTCGAATGGAATGACATCCAGATTGCGTGCCAGCAGAAGCGGCGGCAGCAGAGCCATGAGCACCCAGCGAATGGTTGGGTAAGCCGAGAGCCGGCGAAGGCCCGCCATCAAGGCGAAGAACAACACGGCCACTATGCCCAAGTCTGTGAGGTGAGCCAGCGCGATACGCGTCAGGGGCACCGGCACACGCATGCGCGCATCTCCAGCGCCCGAGGTCAAATCAATATAGTTGGGCAGGAGCAGGATGGATGCAAATGCCCAGGCCTGCGCAATTCGTTTGATCATGCAAGGCTCGCTTCCAAATGCGGGCCTATTGGATCCGGCTCCGGTTCAGCGCCTTTGAGGAAAAGAACGCGGCCATGGCCCATTGCCCGCTGATCGGCATCAACAATGAACGGCGCCAATGCTTGTTCGAGATTGTCTCGGGAGAAGCGGCCGTAGAGGTCATCGCGTCCGCAGCATCGCGCCCGCAACAACGAGCGGCAAGGGAATGGCATGCATAAATCTTCTCATTCCTGGCCTGCATTTTCGGGGTTTGAATCGGCGGTACAGACGAAGCCGACGATTACGCACGGGGAGTTCGGATCGCACTGCAAAGCATCTTATGTGGACGAATGAATCGAAGAAAAGTTTACAGAGAAATTCCGGGGAATTTTGTTGCCGATCAAGTAACCTGGCTCGGATTTTGCGCGTCCAAGAGCTTTAGGCAAAGCGTCGCCACATTTTAATTATCAGGGCGGGCTTAGGGACGTACGTTCGGTGGATGAAAGGTGTTCTGCCAGCCCCACAGAATGCCTGGCATTGACGAAGTCTCGATCGATGCTGCCTCAAAGAGGTCACGTTCCGAGCGTCCCATGAGTCTAACAGCGATTCCTGCACCAATTCGTGACTCGAGACAACGCCTTGCGGCTCATATGAGCCTGTTTCGGCTTGATCACTCGGTCAAGCAGATCTTCGTAATTCCCGGCATCGTGATCGCCGCCAGCCTTACCGGGCAAGCAGCGTCGTTTGAATTGCTGAGTCGAATCGTGCTTGGCCTGCTAGCCATCTCCGCGGTGGCCAGCAGCAACTACGTGCTGAATGAGTTGCTGGATGCGTCCTTTGATCGCCAGCACCCAACCAAATGTCTGCGCCCGGCGGCGCTTGGAATCGTGAACGTCCCTCTGGGGTATGCACAGTGGCTGCTTTCGGGCTTGCTTGGATTCGTGATGGCCTGGCAGGTCTCGAAACCATTGTTCTATTGCGCGCTGGGTTTGTGGGTGATGGGATGCCTTTATAACGTTGAGCCGATCCGCATGAAGGATGTCGCGTATCTCGACGTGCTGGCGGAGTCCGTGAATAATCCCATTCGCCTGCTCGCGGGGTGGTACATCGTGACGACGACAGTGCTTCCACCGGTGTCGCTCGTGATCGCTTACTGGATGCTGGGCGGGTACTTCATGGCGCTGAAGAGATTCAGCGAATATCGGCAGATGGGCAGCAGGGCGGCCATTCTCTATCGGCGCTCCTTTGTTCTCTACACCGAGCGGGCACTGCTAACGGCCGTATTGTTTTATGCGTCTACGGCCATGCTCTTTTTCGGCGCGTTTATCATGCGCTACCGGATGGAGATGGTGCTGGTGTTTCCGATGATTGCCGCGCTGATGGCGGTCTATTTCGATCTCGCATTTTCCCAGGATAGTCCCGTGCAGAATCCTGAAAAGCTCTACAAGGAACCACGGGTGATGGGTTTGGTAGCGGCATGCTCGGTTGGGCTGGTGGTAACGTCGTTTGTTCATTTGCCGTGGCTCGCGCAGCTGTTTGCCAAGTCGTCTGTACGGTAGCAGCAGGGTGCCGGGTAGCAACTCCCTGAGAGGGCAGGTAGAAGCAAGACTTCTATGAGGAATGCAAAGGAGAGTTCATGACTACAGGCTGGGTTCGACGGATACCCTTCCTGCGTCTGGGAACTCTAACTGCTGCTGCTGTTGTCATTCACGGATACCACTACGGTGTCGATGACTCGGAGATATTCATCCCGGCTGCCAACAGGCTGCTCCAACCGGGTCTATATCCCTACGCGAGCGAGTTCTTTCAGTCGCATCAGCGTTTGTCTCTCTTCAGTCCCATCCTGGCGGGGACGGCGAGGCTGACCCATCTCTCCATGGACTGGACGGTCTTTCTCTGGTACCTAGCTACCCTGTTTGCCACTCTTGTTTCGTGCTGGATTCTGGCCGCAACCTGCTTCGAGTCGCCGCGGGCACGGTGGTGCGCGGTGTTGGTGATTACGGCGGTGCTAACTATGCCGGCGGCCAACACGGGCCTGCCGTTGATGGACCCGTACCTTACCCCGCGCTCTCTATCCACTCCGCTCACATTGATGGCATTGACGCTGCTCCTTCGGCGACAATACGTCGCCTCGGCGATTGCGGTTGCAACGACCGCGGTGATCCATCCCCAGATGGCCGTATACCTGGTCGTTCTGGCGGGAGGACTGCTGTTGTTCGATCGGTCAACGGCAGCCGAACGGCAGCGCGTTCCCGTTTTTGCTTCATTCCTCGTTCTACCCAGCGGCTTCCACCTCGCGCCCGCGCAGGAGCCTTACCGAGAAGCACTCTACGCGCGCGATTACTACTTTCTGTCCAACTGGACCTGGTACGACTGGCTTGGCTTGTTGGCGCCGCTTGCGATCCTGGCCTGGTTCTGGAAAGGGGATCTGCGCGGAACGACGCCCGCATTCCGGCGACTGAGCATGGTGCTGATTCCCTTCGGCCTTTTTTCCATTGTGATTGCGGGGGTCTTCTCCAGCTCTCCCAGCTTTGATACGTTTGCCCGCCTGCAGCCGCTTCGTTGCTTTCATCTCATCACGCTGGTGTTTGTTCTCTTTCTGGGGGGCGTGATTGGGGAGTATGTGGCCAAAGACCGCCTGTGGGTGACGCCCGTTCTGACGCTGGCGCTGGCCGGTGGCATGTTTATTGTGGCCCGGCAGACCTACCCTTTCAGTCCGCAAGTTGAGTGGCCAGGGCTCTCGGCAAGTTCCAACTCCTGGGTGAACACGTTGCTGTGGATACGAGGAAATACGCCCAAAGACGCGGTCTTTGCCGTGGACTCCCGCTATTTCATGGATAGAGGAGTGGATGTGCACGGATTTCGAACCATCAGTGAACGCTCGGAGTTGGCCGACTACTTCAAAGATGGGGGAGTTGTGGCGCTGTTCCCCGACCTGGCCGCCGAATGGAAAACAATGTCGAACGCCACCTATGGTCTGGACCATTTCCAATCTCAGGATTTCACGCGCCTGGCTGGTCTTTATCCCGTTACGTGGACGGTGATTCACGGCTCTGCGCCCGATGGTATGGATTGCCCCTACCAGCAGCGCGGTTACGCAGTATGCAAGATCCCCGGCGCCAGCGGCGTTGTTGTCGCAGCTCCGGAGGCAAAAGAAAAGATTCAACAGACCGGAACGTGAGAATTGCAATTTTGTGAGTGCTTCGCTAAACAGCGCCGCGCTCAATTCAGCTGGGAAGCGCAGTACTCAGGCACGCCAATGCGCAGTTCAAGGAGACGTCATGATCAAATACTCCGTCGTTGTCCCTTTTCACAACGAAGAGACAAACGTCACGACTTTGTATGACCGCCTGAAGTACGTGATGGAACAGGTGGGTGAAGCATTTGAACTGGTTTTCGTCGACGACGGCTCCAGGGACCGCACGTATCGACTGCTTGAAGAGATAGCGGCGGTCGACAGCCGCGTACTGGTGGTGAAGCTGCGGCGAAACTTCGGCCAGACGTCGGCTCTGGCGGCCGGCTTCGACCATGCCTCGGGGGAGTTCATACTGGCCATGGACGGGGATCTGCAGCACGATCCCAGCGACATCCCGGCTTTTCTTGAAAAGCTTGATGAGGGGTACGATCTGGTTTCAGGATGGCGCAGGAATCGAGTGGACAATTTTGTTTTGCGGCGCATTCCCTCGCGCTGCGCCAACTGGCTGATGGCCAAACTTTCGGGCGTCAATATCCATGACTTTGGAACCACTTTCAAGGCCTATCGCCGCGAGGTCATTGAGAACATTCCGCTGTATGGCGAGATGCATCGCTTCATTCCCGCTCTTGCCAGTTGGCACGGGGCCACAATCTGCGAGATTCCAATCCGCAACATCAATCGCGAAAGCGGCAAGAGCCACTACGGCATCGGGCGTACTTTCCGGGTGTTCTTTGATCTGTTGACGATCCGTTTTTTGCTCAGGTACAAGAGCCGCCCTCTTCATTTTTTCGGAGGATTCGGACTGATGGGCATTTTGAGCGGCTGCGGCATTTTTACGGCGACGGTGGGAATGAAGCTGCTTGACCCGAATATCGATCTGGTGCGCCACGATGGACGCCTGTACATCATCGGTTCAGTGCTGTTTCTCGCCGGCATTCAAATGCTGAGCATCGGCCTTATCGGCGAGCTGCAGGTGCGACATCACCACACCAGTCAGAGTCCAGCTTCCTACACGATCGACCGATTGGTGCGCCTGTATCCAGCCGACCAACAGCGGGTGCTCTCGGAGAGCAAGAAGGACAACTACTAGTTTCTCGTCGCAACAGATTGTGCGACGACAAGACAACGTGTGGGCGGATACGGGTTCAATTGCCGGCTCCGTCCCGCGCACTGGTGTGTTCGATGAGGCGCGTACCAGACGGCATGCGGGGCGGCACACGAGGCGAAGAGTCCGCCTGAAGGGGGGCGTAAACCTGTTTTGCGAATCTGGATTTGGTGCTTGACCCGGGACCGCGTGCTCTTATGATGAGACAAGCAACCGGCCATTCCGATGAACGGCACAGATGCGCAAAGGGTTATATTTAAAAGACCGCTAACCTTCTAATGACGGAAAACCAGCTCAGCCGAAGACCAAACTACCGACCCGACATCGAGGGCCTTCGCGGGCTTGCAGTCGCATTGGTGGTCGCATTCCATGCGGCGCCAAGGCGGATCAGCGGCGGCTTCATCGGCGTCGATGTTTTCTTCGTTATCTCCGGATACTTGATAACGGGTCTCCTGGCGCGGGAGATCGAGGAAAAGGGCCACCTTTCGTTTGCCGGCTTTTACGCACGAAGAGCCCGCCGCCTCTTGCCTGCCTCCGCGCTGGTCTTCCTTGTAACACTCGCGGCTTGCTCGATTTTTCTTTCGCCCCTCCAACAATTTCGTTTAGGCGACTCTCCAGCCTACGTGGCCCTGTATGCAAGCAACTTCTGGTTCATGCATCAGGCGACAGATTATTTTGCGCCGGCCATCGCCACGAACCCATTTCTGCACACCTGGTCGCTGGCGGTCGAAGAGCAGTTCTATCTGGTGTGGCCCGCGATTGTCTTGCTCGGACTGCGCGGGCTGCGCTCCCGGAAGGCTCTTCTCGCGCTCATGATCTTGATTACGGCCGCATCCCTCGCCGCGTCCATCTGGTTCAGCACCAGGGTTCAGCCCCTGGCGTTCTTCAGCCCCTTCACGCGAGCCTGGGAGTTTGCGATTGGAGGAATCTCGCTGCTGCTGGCGCCCGTTGAAGAACGCCTTCGCCCAGTTTGGCGCACTCTCGCTAGCTGGCTTGGGTTTGCGGCGATTGTTGGCGCAGCCGTAACTCTGCACGACCAGGTTGGCTGGAGAGGCTGGCACGCGCTCATTCCGGTTCTCGGAACCGTGGCCATTCTGCACGGACGTACGCCGCAATTCTGCTCAGCGAAGTTCCTCGAGCTGGGGTTCATGCAATGGACGGGAAGGGTCTCCTACGTCTGGTACCTGTGGCATTGGCCGGTCTTCGCGATGGTGGCGGCTGCGAGCGGCGTAATGACATTCTCCCAGCGTGCGTACTCCATACTGTTCTGTGTGTTTGGTTCGCTGGCACTGGCGGCAATTACGCATGTGCTGGTCGAGGACCCCATTCGCTTCAGCCGTTATCTGGCGCCGCGCCGCAGGCTATCGCTGGTGGGCATAGGCCTGGTAACGCTGCTGACTGCCGGAACGGCAATGCTGTGGCAGCGCTCGGCGGTCCAGGCGGCTCATTCGCTTGCAGGTGGGAACATTTTGGCGGCACTCGAAGGTCAGACAGAGACGACAGCGGGCTGTCCTGCCGTCGGTTTCCTCGGCTCGAACCTGACGGAATGTGTGGGCGGCGATGCGGGGTCGAAGTCGACGATTGTGCTGTTTGGCGACTCACACGCGAGGCAGTGGTTTCCGGCGTTTGGTGCTGTTGCGCGCCAGCGCGGCTGGCGGATTGTCTTATTTCGCAAACCCGCCTGTCCGACTGCGGATATAACCGTCTTCAACTCCTCTCTGAACCGGCCATATACCGAGTGCGATGTGTGGAGGGAGGCGGTGATGAAGCGGATCATCGCCATGCACCCAGCGGCCGTCGTGCTCGCCAACCGGCAGCTACAGACTTTTTCCGCGGGCTTGCGGGGACCCGATGAAGTCTGGCGCGAGGCTTCGCGCAAGACTCTGGAGACTCTGAACGAAGCGGGCATCACGACCATTCTGCTGCGGGATACTCCCACGCCGGGTTTCGATGTTCCCGATTGCCTCAGCGGAGACACGTCGTGGTGGGCCCGGCGCCACGCCACAGGAAAAAATCCATGCATCCTGAATCGCGCGAGTGCGCTTAATGAGGGTGTTTTTCACGCGGAGCAAGAGGCCGCGGCGGGGTTGAGTCACGTGCACATTCTGGACCTGACGGACCTGTTCTGCGATGGCGCAGTGTGCCCCACGATGAAGGATGGAATGATCGTCTACAATGACGACAATCATATAAGCGAGCCCTTCTCGCTCACGCTTGCGCCTCGCCTGAGCGACCGATTGACGCCGCTGATTTCCGATCACGAGGAATGATGCACGCGCGATTCAGGCCATCGCACGAATCGACGAAAGACCGCGCAAAGGCAAACGCATTCCGTTGACATCGTTGTCAAACATCAGCAAACTCAAGGTTATCGATGGGTTCCCCTGCACAGCTGACCCCAAGCCGCCGCAACACCAATCTTGACGCTCTTCGCGGCATCGCCATTTTCATGGTGCTTGGCCGCCATGCCGGGATGGCGGTGAATTACCTTCACGCAGCGAATCCATTCACCTTCTACACGATGAGGGTCGGTTGGGCCGGCGTCGACCTGTTCTTTGTGCTCTCGGGCTTTCTCATCTCCGGCCTTCTATTTGCTGACTATCAGCAATGGGGACGGATTCATCTCGGCCGATTCTACATTCGCCGGGGATTCAAAATCTGGCCGGCGTTCTACACGCTCATTGGCACGGGCCTGCTGATCGACGCTGTCGTGCCAGGGCATCGTTTTTCGACCCAGGGATTGTTGCCGGAGCTGACTTTCTTTCAGGATTACTTCTACGGCATTTATGGAATCACCTGGTCCCTTGCGGTTGAAGAGCACTTTTACATCTTCCTTCCGTTGTTGCTGTTGTTCATGATCCGGCGCAATCCCACTAAGCCGTTCGCCCGGCTGCCAATCGTGTTCGCGGCGATCGCCGTATTTTGCCTGGCCTGCCGCTTTGCAGTGGGCTGGAGGCAAGACGGGCATATCAACTTTTGGAATTGTGTGTTTCCCACCCACCTGAGGATCGATGGGCTTATGTTCGGTGTTCTCATCTGCTACTTCAAGCGGTTCCAGCCCCGTGTGTTTCAGTGGATGGCGTCGTGGCCCGGCGGTTGGGTTGTGATTGCGGCTGCGGTGGCAATGCTTTCAATATTCCCAATTGAGAGCCGGCACATGCATACATGGGGATTCACGTTGCTGTATATCGCTTTTGGATTCGTGGTCGCAAAGGCAGTCGCTTCAGAAGGACCGCGGCCGATCCGCTGGATGAGCTACCTGCTGGCGCGAATCGGCGTTTACTCGTACTCGATCTATCTTTGGCAGATGTTCTATGTGTGGAGGGTGCTTCCGCATTTTCACATCAAATCGCCGATGCTGTTGTATTGGGTTACGATCGCCGGTGCAGTTCTC
>Ga0302324_100004150_pt1 | contig 32245 bp, 25 predicted proteins | sample Palsa_T0_1_FD_201949 | JGI IMG/M metagenome (GOLD analysis project Ga0302324, IMG submission 201949) | Peat permafrost microbial communities from Stordalen Mire near Abisko, Sweden - Palsa_T0_1 | ecosystem: Environmental > Terrestrial > Soil > Palsa > Peat permafrost | place: Sweden: Abisko... | reverse complement strand
GCGCGGGAGCGACGGTGATCGAATCGCCGGTGTGGATGCCCATGGGGTCCACATTCTCAATCGAGCAGATGACGACAAAATTGTCGCGATGATCGCGCATCACCTCGAGCTCGAATTCCTTCCAGCCAATGACGGACTCCTCGATCAGCGCCTGACGGACCGGGCTCGCGTCGAGCGCGCGGGCGATAGAATCGGCGAATTCCTCGCGGTTGTAGGCAATCGAACCGCCGGTGCCGCCGAGCGTGAACGACGGGCGGATGACCACGGGATAGCCCAGCTCATCGGCGAGCTTGATGGCCTCGGGAATTTCGTTGACCACGGCGGATGCCGGAACCTCGAGACCAATCCTGCGGCAGGCGTCCTTGAAGAGCAGGCGATCCTCGGCGATTTTTATGGCGCGGAGCGAAGCGCCGATGAGTTTGACGCCGTATTTTTCGAGGATGCCGGCTTCGGCCAGCTCGACAGCGAGATTCAGGCCGGTCTGGCCGCCCACGGTTGGGAGCAGCGCGTCGGGCCGCTCGGCGGCGATGATGGCTTCGAGATATTCCTTCGCAAGCGGCTCGATATAGGTGCGGTCCGCGATTTCTGGGTCGGTCATGATCGTCGCGGGATTGGAATTGACGAGGATGACTTCGTAGCCCTCGGAGCGCAGTGCTTTGCAGGCCTGCGTGCCGGAATAGTCGAACTCGCACGCCTGTCCGATGACGATCGGGCCGGAGCCGATGATCAGAATTTTCTTGATGTCTGTGCGTTTCGGCATTCTATTGACGGGGCGCTCCGGGCCTCTCACTTGTCATCCCGAGCCCGCTGTTTGGGCGAGGGATCTGCTCATGCTCGGTGGTCGCAGGCTTCCAACTTTCTGACAGGTCTGCCCACGTGGGGTTTTGGGCCTCGATCAAAGACACCTTTCGGGAGCGTCGCCATCCCTTTACCTGCTTTTCCCTGGAAATGGCCGAACGGACGTATTGAAAGCGCTCGAAATAAACTAGGCGATGGATACGGTATCGCGTCGTGAAACCGGGAATCTGTCCCTCCCCGTGCTCTCGGGTGCGGCGTAACAGATTATTGGTCACGCCCACATAAAGCCGTCGGGAAAGGCTGGCCATCATATACATGTAGTAGTGGCGTTCCATATCAAGAGCAGATTCCTCGCCCGCGAAAACGGGCTCGGAATGACAGGTTGCCTATTTTTGGCTTCTGGGTTGGGCGCAGTATTGGCGCCGGCTTTGTCAACGACTCTGCTGCGCGTCCACCCCCCTCACTCCTCATCGCGCGGCGTCCTTCATCATCGCGATGAAATCGTCAAACAGGTAGCGGGCGTCGTGCGGGCCGGGCGAGGCCTCGGGATGATACTGGACGCTGAAAAGCGGAAGCGAGCGATGGCGCATGCCTTCGTTAGTGTGATCGTTGAGGTTCACGTGCGTGACCTCGACATCGCTCGATGGGAGCGATTCCGGGTCCACGCAGAAACCGTGATTCTGGGCGGTGATTTCGACTTTTTGCGTGCGCAGATTCTTCACCGGGTGATTCGAGCCATGATGGCCGAATTTCAATTTGAATGTCTTGCCGCCGAGAGCCAAGCCGCAGAGTTGATGGCCGAGGCAGATGCCGAAGATTGGCACGCGGCCGAGGAGTTTCTTGATATTCGCGACGGCGTACGTGACCGGCTCGGGATCGCCCGGCCCATTCGAGAGAAAGACACCGTTCGGCTTGTGCGCGAGAATGTCTTCGGCGGAGGTCCTCGCCGGAACGACGGTAACGTCGCAGCCATAATCTACCAGGAGCCGCAGGATATTCTGCTTGATGCCGAAATCATAGGCGACGACGCGATGGCGGCGTTCCTCAGGCGCTAAAGCACCTTTCTTCACCTGGGCGGATCTTTCGGAGGCGAAGCTCCGAGTCCCCAAACTACCCGCGCCCGCGGGTACACCGTTCCCTTTCGAAGCCACGGCTGCGTGGGCAATCGGTGCGGTGAGCTCAATCGAGCCCTTCGTCCATTCGTATTTTTTCGCGGTGGTGACGCGGCCGGCGAGTTCCAGGCCCGCCATCGTCGGGAGCGCGCGAGCCTCCGCGATCAACTGATCGGCGGGTGTGTCATCGGTCGAAAGGATGCCACGCAGCGCGCCGACTTCCCGCAGATGGCGCACGAGCGCGCGCGTATCAATGTCTCCAATGACCGGGACGCCGTGACGCTCGAGATAAGCCTGCGCGGTTTCGCTGGAGCGCCAGTTGGAAGCGAGCGCCGAGAATTCGCGGACGATCAGCCCTTCGATGTAGGGCTTCCCGGATTCCTCATCATCGAGGTTGGTGCCCACGTTTCCGATGTGGGGATAGGTCAGGCAGACGATCTGACCGGAGTAGCTGGGATCGGTGAATACTTCCTGATAACCAGTGAGGCTGGTATTAAAAACGACTTCGCCGCCACGACGGATGCGAGCGCCCGCCGCACGACCGTTAAATACTCTTCCGTCCTCGAGCGCGAGCGTCGCGCGACCTGCGGGGGACTCGTTCAGTGTGTCCTCCAGAAGATGTCATCTCGATGCCGCGCTCACGGTTGAAGACGAAGTGAGCGACCCAAAGTGGTCCACGGGCCAGTACGCGAACACCGCTTTGCCGTAAATGTATTGCCGCGGAACCGAACCGAAAACGCGCGAGTCGTTCGAGCTATCGCGATGATCGCCCATCACGAAATACTCGCCCGGCGGAATGCGCCGCGCAGCATAGTTCGATCCGTCGAGATAGCCGGCCGGAACATATTGGTCCGGGAGTTCCCTGCCATTCACGTACACGTTACCGGCGCGAATCTCAATCATTTCTCCCGGCAGGGCCACCACGCGTTTGATGAATGACTTCGAGCGATCCAGAGGATACCAGAAGACGATGACATCGCCGCGCTCGATTGGCTCAAAGCGATAGATAAATTTGTTGATGAAGATGCGCTCCTGATCCGAGAGGAGCGGATTCATGCTGGTCCCTTCGACCTTCACCGGCTGGTAGAGAAAAATCATGATGACGATGGCCAGGCCAAGGGCGACGGCGAGGTCGCGGGTCCAACTGCGCAGCTCCCGCCTCAATGGAGGAAGAGACGCTTTTTCGGGCGGGACCGGCGAGCCGAGTTGAGGATCATCCTGCATGCTGTGCAATTTCATTTATACCACGCCGACAAAGCGGAGGCAAAGGAGGCAGAAAAACGCGCGTTCCTCGGACGGCGGCGGTTCATCCGGCGAGAGCGAAGCCTAGAATGGCCATGGAAGCGAGAACGGCGGTTTCGGTGCGCAGAATGTTTTCGCCGAGAGATGCTTCGATGAAGCCTGCAGCGCGAGCGGAGGCGATTTCGGAGTCCGTCCAGCCGCCCTCGGGGCCGATGGCGAGCGCGACCACGATGGGGCGGGCGGAGGACGCGATTGGCAATGGACTTTTGAGGATTTCGCGGAGCGAAGGCACGTCTTGCTTTTCGGAGAGCAGGATTTTGGGGCTGGCTGAGGATTCGATGAAGGCTTTTTCCGGGGCGACAGGAACGTTCATAGCCGGCGGGCGCAGGCGGCGGGACTGCTGCGCGGATTCGAGGATGATTTTCTCCCAGCGCGCGAGGCGCTTTGCCGCAGCGGCTGCGAGCGGCTTGTCGGTGCGCGCGGCGGCGAGGGGAATGATCTCGCTTGCGCCGAGTTCCGTGGCCTTCTCGATGCACCATTCGAAGCGGTCGAATTTGACGAGTGAGAGGAGGAGTTCGATCTTCAGCACCGGCTCGCGGGCTGGGAGCGGTTCGACCAGAGCGAACTCGATGCGATTGTCGCCGCGCTTTGAGAGCGCCACGCGCTCGATTTTGGCGAGCCAGACGCGCTGGCCGTCGCTGAGCTCGTAGAGCTGGCCAAGCTCGGCGCGAAGGACACGGCCGAGATGTTCAGCGGCGTCACCGTGAAGATTGGCAGAGTTCGATTCGAAGCGATCGACGAAGAAACGGCGGCGCATGGTTGGGATTGTAACGCGAGGAGGAGGAAACAGCTGAAGACAAAGGATGCAGAGGAGGCAAAGGATGGAAAGGAGGCAGAGGACGAAACCAGAGCCAATGGCGGGCGCGCAACACGAATGGGCAATTCATTGCCAAACATCCATGGCGGACTTCCGTCGCGGCGGACTGCGCCCCTACAAAACCGTGCTACTTGCTCAGGTAACCCGGCATTCGGGATTTTATCCGAAGATATCTTTTACTTTATCGAAGAAGCTGGAGGAGCGGTCGGCGGGCTTGTTTTCGACTTTCATGGTCTGGCCAAGTTGTTCGAGCGCGCGGCGCTGGTCGCGAGACAACTTCGACGGAATCACGACACGTATGTTGATGTAGAGATCGCCGCGGCCTCCGTGCGGATTCGCGAGCCCTTTGCCTTTTTGCCGGAAAATCTGGCCGGACTGCGTGCTCTCGGGAATTTCGAAGTCGGCTTCGCCCTGCAGCGTGGGAATCTTGATCTTCCCGCCCAGCGCGGCCTGAGGAAAGCTGACAGGAATCGTACAGTAAAGATCAGCGCCGCGACGCTCGAAGAACGGATGCTCCTTAACTTCGAGGAAAATATAGAGATCTCCGGCGGGACCTCCATTCGTACCGGGCTCGCCCTGGCCAGACATGCGCAGGCGCGTGCCGGAATCCACTCCGGCGGGCACGCCGACTTCGAGCGTGCGTTCGCGTTCGATGCGCGCCTGGCCGCGGCAGGTTTCGCAAGCCTCGCGGATCACCTGACCCGCGCCCTGGCACGCGGGGCAAGTGCGCGTGATCGAAAAGAATCCCTGCTGGTAAGCCATCTGGCCGCGACCGCCGCAAGTCTTGCAAGCAGCCATGCCGCTGCCGGGTTTGGCGCCAGTCCCCTTGCAGGATTCGCAATTTTCGCGGCGCACGAGGCGGATCTTCGTGCTTACGCCGGTGGCAGCATCCTCAAAACTAAGCGACATGTCGTAGCGCAGATCGGCGCCACGCTGGCCGCGGGCGGCGCCGCGCGCCCGGCGGCCGCTGCCGCCAAAGGCCTGGTCGAAGCCGAAGAGATCACCGAGAATGTCGTGGAATTCCTCGAAGATTACGGAGTTGAAGCCGCCGCCCTCGAATCCTCGGCCGGCGAGTCCAGCATGTCCGAAGCGGTCGTACACCGGACGCTTCTGCGGATCGGAAAGGACGCTATAGGCCTCCGAGGCCATGCGGAAATTGATCTCGGCTTCCTCTTTATTTTCGGGATTGCGGTCGGGATGCCATTTGAGCGCGGCTTTGCGATAGGCAGACTTAATCTGGTCGGCGGAAGCGTCGCGCTCGACGCCGAGAACCACGTAAAAGTCAGACTGCGTATCGGACGCCATGGTGCCCTTTCAGAAAAGCAAAGCTGACGGCGCCTAGTGTTCGCGCTTGGAGGCGTGCGCGGACTTCGGCTCCGGCGCGCTGGCCACGCGGACCATCGCCGGCCGCAGCACGCGATCGTGAAACAAATAGCCGGGCTGCATTTCGCTGATGACGGTGCCGTCGGAGTGCTCGGACGTCTCCACGCTCTCGATGGCGTGGTGAATATGCGGATTAAATTCCTGGCCCACCGATTCAATTCGCGAAAGACCCTGCTTCGCAAGCGCCTCCCACAGCTGGCGGCGGATCAGTTCGAAACCCTTGCGATATTCGGCGGTGGCGGAATCGTTCTGGCCGGCGAGCGCGCGGTCGAACGTGTCAAGCACCGGAAGAATGTGCTCGACCAGCGACTCAACGCCGCGATGGCGATCCTGCTGACGCTCCCTCTCAACGCGCTTCCGGTAGTTTTCAAAATCCGCCTGACGGCGGACGAGCGTGTTCATCAGCTCCTGCTTTTCGGCGAGGAGCTTCGAGAGCTCATCGGGAGCGGACTCGGCGCCTGCTTCAGCGTGGCGCTCGGCTGCGCGTTCCTGCGCCGAATCCTCGTCGCGAGAAATAGGAGTCGGTTTTCGATCTTTGTCTTTGTGGTCGCTCAAGGGTTTTTCGGTTCGTCAGAGTTTTCGGAGAAAAACTGTGCCATGAAAGCAACGGCGGTGATCACGCGCTCATAGTGCATGCGCATGGGCGCCAGAATTCCGAGCGCTCCCACCTGGTCCTTATTGGAATACGATGCGGAGACGAGCGCCAGATGTTTTCCCGCGTTCGACATCTTGTCGAGGCCGAGCTCGACGTGCACCGGCTCGGGCGCCTCGATGCAACCGCTGAGGAGGGCGATAAGGCGGTCCTTCTCCTCGATGGCTTCGAGCAGTTCCCGCAACTGTTCCTGATTGGTGAATTCGACGGCGGAGGCCATTTGCGCGGCGCCTTCGACGTAAATTCGCCGCTCGGTGCTTTCGCCGAGAACGGTGGGATCGCAGAGCATCAGCGCGTCGCCGGCGATGCGGCCATATTGCTCACGATCGCGCTCGACTTGGGCGCGAAGATCAGCACGCATAGCCGCGAGCGTCCAGCCGACGTAATGGCGGTTGAGGTGGGTGGCGATGCGGTCGAGATCTTCCTGGCTGAAAGCGCGCTCGGGATGAATCACCTTGTCGCGAGTGACGCCGCCCGTGGTGACGAGCACGACGAGCACGCGGCGATCCGGAACGAGCAGAAATCGCACATGTTCGACGACGCTGCTCGCCAGCGGCGGCGAAATAAAAATTCCCAACCCACGCGAAACCGCGGCGAGGACATGGCTCGCGCGCTCCATCACCGCTTCTGGCGTCTGCGCCGCGGCGAGTTCGCGGCGAATCCACTGGCGGTCTTCGGGGCTTGCGGTAGCCTGCGCGGTGACCTGCTCGACGAAGAACCGGTACGCCGCAGCGGTGGGAACGCGGCCGGCGGATGTGTGCGGCTGGTACAGATAGCCCTCTCCCTCGAGATCGGCCATTACATTGCGAACCGTCGCGGAGCTCAGCGGCTCGACGTGGCGGTGCGCGACGCTGCGCGAAGAAACGGGCTCGCCCGTCTCGATATACTCGCGGACCACATCGGTCAGAATCTGCTGGTGCCGCTTCTGTTGCAGGACTGTAGGGCTCATGGATTCCTATGAATCATTCCCAAAATAAAATTCTAAACGGCGCGGGGAGCGGCGTCAACTTCGCTGCGAACGAAAACGCGCGGGGAAGGAACATCATTGCAGGCACTACACGGGCACCTCCCGGCGCCCGCGGCCCAAAAACAGCACCGGGCACAACCCCTTCGGATTGCGCCCGGTTCAGATCGAACGAGATAATGAAAAAACTATTCAGGTACCGCGGTCGCTTCCGGCATCTGGAGCTTGGCTTTTGCCAGTGCACGAACGATGTTGGTTTCCACCGTCTGTTCGGTCGTGTTGCGCACCGTGGCCAGCTCGCTCACGAGAAGATACTTCGCGCGTTCGAGCATCTTTTTTTCGCGGAAGGAGAGCGGCTTGGTCCTGCTGAGGGCAACGAGACCCTTCAGCACGGCGGCAACTTCCATCAGCGAACCTGTGCGCATGCGGTCCGAATTTTCTTTGAAGCGGTGTTTCCAATCGTGATGAGATGCTGAGCGGCCCTTTTCAAGATAGGAAAGAACTGCGCCGGCTTGGGTTGAGCGGATAATGGGTCGCAACCCCACGCTTTCGATATTCGCCTGAGGCACCATCACCTTCAAGCCACTCGAAAGAATCCGCAACATGTAAAAGCGTTCTGATCTGCCGTTCACATTGCCAAAACTAATCTGTTCGATAAGCCCCACACCATGGTTCGGATACACGACTTTCTCGCCTAGCTTGAAGTCCATGAGTCTGAGTTCCTCCCCCGAACTGCGTCTTCAAATCTTAGGCTTATGCGAGCGACGGCGTCAAGCTAATCCCATCAAATCGTACAGGATCAAAGTTGGCGGAATAGGGTGTTTTTGGGGCAGTTTGGCAGGGCGATTGCCCTATAATCGGGCACGTGCTGACGCTCGCCCTCGATACTTCCTCGCCTGCCGGAAGCCTGGCGGTGTTGCGCGACGAAAAAGTGATCGGGACCGTTTCGACCTGGACCGACGAGATTTATTCTTCGCGTATGTTTCGCCACCTCGAATTCCTCTTGAAGGAGCTCTCGCTGCGCCTTGAAGAATTCGATCTTTTCGCGGTGGCGGCAGGTCCGGGCTCGTTCACAGGGCTGCGAGTGGGACTGGCGGCGGTGAAAGGCTGGGCGGAGGTTTACGGCAAGCCAATCGCGGCAGTTAGCGGGCTCGAAGCTGTGGCGACGCAATCGCATTCGGGATTGTCGCTGGTAGTACCGGTCCTCGATGCCCATCGCGGACAAGTTTATTTTGGAAGATATCGGCGAACGGCCGAACCTGGTGAAAACCGATTGGCACTCGAGGGCGAAGAGTGCGTTATGACGCCGGAAGAGTTCATCGAGTCGTTGCACGCGCAAGGTGGTGGCTCCGACTACGCAATCGCGACTCCCGCGCCCGCGCTGATTTCCGGGGCGGTGTCTCGATATGAGACGGCGCATGCCGCAGGCGGGCGGATTCGAGTAGACGAAGTATCGGCCGTGCTCGCGCCGTATGTCGGACGACTCGGCTGTCTGCGCGCGCAACGCGGCGAGGTGGTGGATTCGCTCACTCTCGACGCGAACTACGTCCGGCGCACGGACGCAGAGCTCCACTGGAAGGCGCCGAAGGAATCTTGAGCATTCGCCCGATCGAGACGCACGACTTGCCTTTCATCATGGCGATACAGTCCGCGTGTCCGGAAATCGCGCAGTGGACCAAGCCGGATTATGCGCGCGTGGTGGAAGGCGACATGACTGGATGGGTCGCCGAGGAGAAAGGCGAAGCCGCCGGGTTCATCGTGGCACGCCGCGTCGCGGGCGATCTGGAAATACTGAATTTTGCGGTGCGGCCGGACGCCAGGAACCGCGGGACCGGCGCGGCGCTCCTTCGAGCGTCACTCGATTGGGGCGCAACGTTTCAGGGCGAAAAAGCCTTTCTCGAGGTTCGCGCTTCCAATCTCGCTGCGCTGCGATTTTACGAACACAATGGATTTGAGGTAACCGGGCGCCGGCCGCGCTACTATTCGGCGCCGATCGAGGACGCGCTGGTCCTGACCGCGCGGCTTGCATCGTCTTGAACTCGGAGAGCGGCCAGTCCGCGGGCATTGCTGCTAGGATAGTGGCGTGAAATCCTTCGACGTTGCCATCATCGGCGGCGGCGTGATCGGCGCATCGATTGCGTTCGAGCTTGCCGGCGCGAAACTTCGCGTGGCCGTGCTCGATCGCCAGCAGCCCGGCCGTGAAGCGTCGTGGGCGGCGGCGGGGATGCTGTCACCCGCGCCGGATTCAGCGCGAGATTATCCCCTAGCGCCGCTGGGGCTCGAAAGCCTGAAACTGTATCCCGAATTTGTGGCGGCGATCGAAGACGGATCCGGGCAATCAACCGGATATGCGCGCGAAGGAACGCTGGAGATTTTTTCGACGCCGAGCGGCGAGGCGGATCGCGACCGCCGGGTCGCCGAGTGCCGGCGATTGGGGGTGGCCGCTGAGCCAGTGACGCTCGATACCGCGCGGCAATGGGAGCCCGCACTCGGTCCGGCCGCGCGCGCCGCTGCGTGGCTTTGTGAAGAGGGCACGGCCGAACCGCGGTCATTGATGAGCGCGGTGTTGGCGGCGGCGCAGAGCAGGGGCGCAGAGTTCCGCAGCGATTGCGGCGTCACAGGGTTGATTCGCGAGCACGATCGGTGCACGGGAGTAATCGCAGCCGGCGGCGAGATCTTCGCGGGTCACGTGGTCGTCGCGGCCGGATGCTTTTCGCACGAGATCGCACCGGAGGACGAGTGGCTCGCGCGGAATGCGCCCACGCGGCCGGTCCGAGGGCAAATGATGGCGTTGCGTCCGGATGGCGCGAGCTTGCGGCGCGTGCTGCGATCCGACAAAGGCTACCTGGTGCCCCGCCGGGACGGGAGGATCGTCGCAGGCAGCACTTCGGAAGAGGCGGGATTCCAACGGCGCGTGACGCCCGCGGGAATGCGCAAAATATTCGAGGCCGCGCTCGAGTTGTTACCGGGGCTCGCTGGCGCAGAAGTGCTTGAAATCTGGTCGGGGCTGCGACCGGGGACGCCGGACGATCTTCCTATTCTCGGACCGACTGACATTGACGGCCTGCTGATCGCCACCGGCCACTACCGCAACGGAATCCTGCTAGCGCCGGTCACGGCCAAGCTCGTTCGAGAGTGGATTACTGGCGCGCGCGGCGGGTTTGATGCGTCGGCATACTCGCCGCTGCGGTTCGCCAATCCGAAGCCGAAAACGCAGAGTGCCCACTAGAACGTACGTGAGACCTCATCGTTTCTCACCTCAGCGGCTGAAGCCGCACGAGTTTGGGGCCGTTGCGGCACGACTGAAGTCGTGCCCTGACAAACAAATGAAGTTGTAGCACGGGTTCGTTAGCGAACGATTGCACTCCGCTGATTACTAACGGAGCCCTCAGAAAATTAAAATGGGATTTTGGTGCGCGTGGGTTCGCGGTTCGACGGACCCGGGAGCGTGGATGCTTGCCCGGGAGCAGTGAACTGCACCTTATCCGCCTCGAGAAAAATTGATCGGTCAATCACGGCTTCGATAGTCGAGCCGCGCGGCAGTTCCGCATCCGGGCCGCGGGACAGCAGCACCGCGCCAAGCCCGGCGGCAGCTCCAATTCCTGCGCCGATTCCGGCGCCTCGGGCGCCTCCCGCAATTCCTCCGATGCCCGCACCGGCGGCGGTTGATTTGATCACCGTGCCCGCATCGGAAGCCTTGTCGGTATCGCCCACCACTTTTCCTTCGTTGTTCACGGTCTCACCGCCGCCCGTCCCGGCGCTGTTCGGCATGGCGTTGAGGTCCACCATGTAGGAATTCGGCAGAATCATTGTGGTCAATTTGATTCCCAGCTCCGCGCGTCCCTTCACGCGTCCTGCCCGCTTCGCTTCGGTGACTTCCCCGCTCATGTAAGAGCCCGCGGGAATCACTACGTGTCCGTCAATCATTATGGGAAAAAGCGTCTCGAAATAGACTGGATCGCCGGGCCGCGCGCTGCGCGTGGAAATCGCGTTGTGCAGCACCAGAGGGATGTGCGTGCCGCCGGGAACTTCGATCATGGCGGGTTTCGTGGTCGCGCTCACGGATGCTGGAGCCAGTGTGCTCGCCGGCGCTAGGGTTGAAGCGGGCGCGCTAGCAGGCGCTGGAGCTGGAGCTGGCGCCGCAGCTGGCGCGGGCGCATTCTGCGCTGGGGGTATCGGCCCCCCATCCTGCGACCAAACGGGAACAGCCCATCCCAGAACGAGGACAGGAAGGGCGGCGCGGAGCATGCGAAACTTGCGGCTGTTCATCAGATTTCCTCGAAACTTCTAGGATCGCCGTCAGATCAAGAGATGCGTTCCATCCAAGTCGAGATGCATGCAGGGTAATCCCATCGCGGCCCGGTTGGCCACTTGATTTTGCGGCGGCGCGTCCCGATCCGCTAAGCTGCGTGACAGATGAAAATGCCGCGCGATGCCAGGCATCGCAGCCAGGCATCCGCCGCGGCGGACTGCGCCCCTACGGCGACTCCGGCGACCAGAGTTGCCGTGCAGCGCCGGCGGCGGGCGCAAAAGCCGCCGGAGTGTACGACTAAGCACGCGCGCAGGTGCCTTGGTGCGGCTGATTCCAGTGGCCCCTATACTAGATGAAGGCGCCTTAGGCCGGATTACACGATGCGATTTCGCTTGCGGACATCCCTGCGCAATAAAACTCTCTTCATCGTCCTGGCGGCGCTGATTGGACTGGTGGGCGGCCTCTTTGTGCTCTCGCGCGCCGTGCTGCTAAGCGGTTTCTCGCGGCTGGAAGCCGACTTCGCGACGGAGAACCTGGGACGCGCGTCGAGCGCCCTGATGAACGAGATTGATACACTGCAACATACGACCGACCAGTTTGCAGACTCGGATCAGTCGTACGCCTACCTCACCGGACCGAATCCCGAGCGCGTTCAGTCCGAATTTCCCGCGCGGATCTTCGAGCAACTTCGAGTGAGTTTCATCGTCGTCCTGGACCGTTCCGGCCGCAGGGTTTTCTCCAAAGGCTTCAACGTGCCCGCGATGAAAACGGCGTCCGTCCCGGAGGATCTCGAGAGCCGCTTGCGGGCGGGTTCTCCCCTGCTGGGCAAAGCCGGGGAGATGAGCGATGTGGCGGGTATCGTGATGCTGGCGTCAGGGCCGGTGCTCATCGATTCCAGCGCAATCCTGACCAGCAATTCAGATGGGCCGTCAGCAGGACGGATGATCATGGGGCGGTCTCTGGACGCTGATGAGACCGTGCGCCTGGCGGAAATGACGCATATGCCGGTTGATATCGAGCGTATTGACCCGGCCACAATGCAGCCCGATTTTCGCGTCGCAGCTGCAACGATCACCGATGAAAATCCCGACTTGATCCGGCCGGATGCGCGCGGTTCGCTCGCGGCGTACCAGGAATTGCACGACATTTATGGCCAGCCCGCTGCGATCCTGCGAGTGCTGCTGCCGCGAAAAATCTACGAGCAGGGCCAGACCAGCCTGCTGCAGTTCCTGCTGCTTTTGCTGGCCGCCGGCATGGTGTTCGGCGCGGTCACGATGTACCTACTCGAGCGATTCGTGATCTCGCGCGTGGGACAGCTCAGCGACGACATCACACAAATCGGCGCGAGCGGCGATCTGGGGAAACGTCTCCATATTTCCGGGCATGATGAGCTCTCCAATTTGGGAGACACCATCAACAGCATGCTCGAGGATCTGGAAATCGGTCAAATCGAGCGGCACGCGGAGCGTGTCCGGCTGACCGTGATGGTCGAGAAAATGCCCGCGATACTTTGGACGACGGACGGGCAACTGGTGATCACATCCGCGATGGGCGCGGGTTTGGACGCTCTGGGACTGCGCTCTCTCGAGCCGGTCGGCCTGCCGGTCCTGGATTTTTTCTTCACGAAGGACAATGACGCTCCGCCGATTGCGGCGCACCGAAAAGCGCTTGATGGGCAATCCGTGGCGTACGAGGTTACGTGGAAGGACCGGCGCTTCGAATCGCACGTGCAGCCGCTGCTTGACGGCGAGGGCGCGATTCAGGGAGTGATTGGCGTCGCGCTGGACATCACCGAGCGCGAGCGCCTGACGGACCAATTGCGCCAATCGCAAAAGATGCAGGCCGTCGGCGAACTCGCCGGGGGCGTCGCGCACGATTTCAACAATTTGCTTATGGTCGTAAAGGGCCACTCGCAGCTGCTTCTGGAGCGCATGCCGGATTCCTCGCCGCTGCGGCTCAGCGTCGAGCAAGTGGAAAAGGCCGCCGACCGGGCCGCGGGGCTCACGCGCCAATTGCTGGCCTTCAGCCGCAAGCAGGTTTTGCAGCCGCGCGTGATGGACATGAACGACTCGGTAGCGGGGATGATCCGGATGTTCTCGCGCGTGATCGGCGAAAACATTCAGATGGCGTTCGTGCCCGGCGGCAAACTTGGCCGTGTGAAGGCGGACCCGGGCCAGATCGAGCAGGTGCTTTTGAATCTGGTGGTCAACGCACGCGACGCGATGCCCAACGGCGGACGATTGACGATCGAAACATCCAACGTGGAGCTCGACCGCGGCTACTCCGCGACGCACACGAGCTTCGAGCCCGGACTCTACGTGATGCTTACGGTTACCGACACGGGCTGCGGCATGGATGCCCAGACGCAAGCGCGCATGTTCGAGCCATTTTTTACGACCAAGGGGCCGGGCAAGGGCACCGGATTGGGGCTGGCGACCGTGTACGGCGTGGTGAAGCAGAGCGGCGGATACATTTACGTTTACAGCGAGTCCGGCCGGGGAACCACATTCAAGATTTATCTACCGCAGGTCAGCGCCGACCTCGACGTGCTCTTACCCGATTCAGAGAAACGGCGAAGCGCGCGCGGAACGGAAACGATTCTGTTTGTGGAAGACGAGCAGAGCGTCCGCGAGCTCGTGCGCGACTACCTGGTGGGCGCCGGATATTGCATACTCGAAGCCTCCGATGGAGTGCAGGCGCTGAAAGTCGCCGCGGCGCACCCGGGTCCCGTCCACATGCTGATTACGGACGTGGTGATGCCGCATCTGAGCGGACCGCAACTTGCCACAAAATTGTCGGCTGAACGAACGGACTTGAAGGTTCTGTTTATCTCGGGTTATACGGACGATACTGTGTTCCGCCATGGCGTGCTTGAGGGAGGCGTCGCATTCTTGCAGAAGCCCTTCAACCTCAAGGCGCTCTCGCAGAAGATCCGCGAAGTATTGAGCGGGCAGCCCGCGGCAGTTCCCCGCACCGACCTTGTGAAAAGTTAGGCTTGGATATTCCCGCAGGAACCGCGAACGCGCTCGCGGCGGCACGTCGAAAAACCTAAATCAAGAAAACACTCTGTCCCGTTAGGTCGAAACGCTTGCGGCATTTCATGTTCCGGCAGGCGGCGAGATTATCCACGCGGACCATGTAGGAACGCGCCTTTGCAAACTGTCTCTTGTCCTCTTCATTCGCCCCCGCGGGACATTGCGACTTTTTCGTCCGCACCATCCAGCGCACTGGAAACGTAGTGTCCTGGCGGCAGTGCGGGCAGACCAGCGCCTGCTGCTTGGTTTCTTCCTTTTCGTCGTAAAATCGCCGCTCGTCCATTCGCCCCCGCCCTGCTAAATTCTACCCGACCAACGCTATTCCTGCACCTCGTTCAGCGTTACGAAGCGAATTCCAGAATCTTTCCAACGCGGCAGCCAATATTCGAGCGCCGCAATCGTGTGGCTGCGATCGGAATTCATCACGCGGTGATCGCCGTCATGCAGCAGGACAATATCGCCTCCCCGCGCGCGGCGCAAGCGCTCAATCACCGGCTCGGCCGGCTGCGGCTTCCAATCACGCGCCCACGCGGACCACATCGCTACGCCGGCGCCGCCACGCCGGCGCACGATTCCGTCAAGCAGCGGACTTCGGAAACCGAACGGAGGGCGCATCCAGCGGGGCCTTTGCGCTGTGGCCAATTCGATTGCGTCGTCGCACCGGTCGAGCTCATCGGTAATGCGCCGCCCGCTGCGCAGCGCGAGTGAGGGGTGCGTGTGAGTGTGATTTCCCAGGGCGTGGCCCCGAGCGGCAATATCATTCACCAGGGACGGGGCTTCGCGAACCCACGCGCCAATCAGAAAAAATGTGGCTTTGACGCGATGGCGGTCGAGCAGATCGAGCAGCGGCGGAGTAATCGCGGGATTCGGGCCATCATCAAACGTAAGAGCAATCGTGGATGCATCGCCGGTGCGGCGAATTGTCGGGCCGAAAAGCTGCGCTGATGGCACCACGGAGCCCCACGTATATGTTCCGCATGCGGCGAACGCTCCGGCTGCGGCACAAAGCGCCGGAATTTCGTAAATCATAGTGGAAATTTTCGCATTGCCGCGCGCGAAACGCTACCCGATGGGATTGCGCAGTTTCATTTGATACGATGGCCGCGGAAATCTCTGAAAAAATGGCCACGCCTCCGCCATCGCCGACCAAATTTCCCGCGTGGATTCGATGGACCGTGCTCTTCTGGCTCGCGATCTGGATTCCAGCCTATTGGCGGACGTGGGGCACGGCAAATTTCCTGCACCTTTGCGACATCGCGGTGATCCTGACATGCGTTGGGGTGTGGACCAACAGCGCGCTTCTGATTTCAAGCCAGGCGGTTTCGTCTCTTCTCGTGGATGCATCCTGGGCGCTCGATGCGATCTGGCGGCTCTTTCGCGGGCGAGCTCTCTTAGGCGGAGCGGACTATCTTTTCGACGCGCACTACCCTCTGTGGGTGCGGCTGCTGTCGCTATTCCATGTCGCGATGCCGGTCCTGCTACTTTGGGCGTTGCACCGGACCGGCTACGACCGGCGCGGTTGGGCGCTGCAATGCGCGATTGCGCTTCCCCTTTTCATTGCCGCGCGGTTCACTGACCCGGCGACAAACATCAACTACGCGTTTATTGATCCCTTCATCCACCGCCAGTGGGGACCGGCGCCGATTCACGTACTAATCAGCTGGCTTTTTATGGCGTTCGTGGTTTATTTACCCACGCATCTGCTGCTCAGGAAACTGTTCCGACGGACGCCAGCAGCGACTGCATGAGATCGAGTTAGTTTCCCAAGCTGCTCCCCTGTTGAGGTGTCATCCCGATTCCGCCAATTGCGGGCGAGGGATCTCTCGTCGATTGACGACCGGGCGAGCGCGTCACACGAAGAGAGATTCCTCGGCCCAAGATGCGGGCCTCGGAATGACGCCTCTCGGTTGGGGAGCCGAGATGGAGTTTCGATACCTAGTTAGATTGCCACGCTTGAATCCCTAATCCGTTTGGCGGATCGCGCGCAGATCAATTCCAAGCTGCTGGCACTTTTTGTAGAGGTGGCTGCGTTCGAGGCCCAGCGCCTTCGCCGTGTTGGTCATGTGATGGCGGTTGCGCTTGAGTTCGGCGAGCAGCGTTTCGCGCTCGAACGATTCCACGCGCCCGGCGAGCGTCCCCGCCCCGAGCGCTCCGGACCCCGATCCGGCGCCAGGCGCCGCGCCCTGCGGCAGGGCTCGTGCGATTGTGGCTGCCTCCACCGCGTCGCCGGTCGCGTACAGCAGCACGCGCTCGATTACGTTGCGCAACTCGCGCACGTTCCCGGGCCACGAGTAGGCCTCCAGCGCCGCGAGCGCATCCAGCGAAAAGCTCTTTGGCTTCCAATGATTCTGTTCCGCGAGCTGTTTCGAGAAATGCTCGGCGAGCACGCGGATATCCTCGCGGCGCTCGCGCAGCGGAGGCAGCACGATCGGAAACACGAACACTCGATGGTAAAGATCCTCGCGAAACGATGCCTGTCGAACCTGCTCTTCGAGGTTGCGGTGCGTCGCGACCACCACGCGCACATCCACGGCAAAGGGTCCTCCGCCGCCGACGCGCTCGATTTCGCCCTCTTCGAGCACACGCAGCAGCTTCGCCTGCATGGACATCGGCATGTCGCCGATTTCGTCGAGAAAAAGCGTTCCGCGATGGGCCTGCTCGAATTTTCCGATATGCCGGGCGGCGGCTCCGGTAAACGAGCCCTTCTCGTGCCCGAACAGCTCCGATTCCATAAGCTCGGCAGGAATCGCGGCGCAGTTCAGCGAAACAAAGGGCGCGCCGTGCCGCGGACTTTTTTCGTGCAGCGTGCGCGCGATCAGCTCCTTGCCCGTGCCCGTTTCGCCGCGAATGCAAACGCGCGTCTCGCTCGCGGCCACCTGCTCCACCTGCGCCATCACGTCGCGCATCGCGGGGCTCGCCCACACAATCTGATGCCGACCCAGCCGGTGCTTCAGATCGCGGTTTTCCTGCTCGAGACGCGCCAGCCGAACGGCGTTCTCCACCGTGAGCAACAGCTTCTCGGTCGAAATCGGCTTCTCGAGAAAGTCCACAGCGCCCAACCGCGTGGCGCGCACGGCCATCTCGATGGTCGCCTGCCCGGACATCATCACCGCGGGCGACGCGACGCCAATATTCTTGAGATCTTCGAGAAGCGCGATGCCATCGCGGCCGGGCATCACCACGTCGGAGAGGATCAAGTCGTAGCGCTCGGCCTTCGCGAGTTCCAGCGCGCGCGCAGCATTGTCGCAGACGGTCGCTTCATGGCCGGCCAGTCGAAACGCGCGAGCGAGCGACGCGAGCGTGTTCGCATCGTCATCAATGATGAGGATGTGGGCTTTCAGCGGCACCGGGGGATTACGCTCCCTCATTCGGAGGCGTCTCGGGCGGTATAGCCTCGGAATGCTCGGCAGCGGACGGCGCAGTCAAGTCTTGCGAATGCATGTAAGAAGGCCGGGCGGGAGGCTTGGCAGGGAGACGAATGTGGAAAGAGGTGCCGACGCCCGTTTCGCTTTCGACCGATATGCGCCCGCCGTGGTCGCTGACCACCGATTGCACGATGGCAAGGCCCAGCCCCGTGCCGTGCTGCTTCGTGGTGTAGTACGGCGTGAATAGGCGCTCGCACTCCTCCGGCGTCAAGCCGCCGCCAGTGTCGGAGACTTCGAGATCTACGTAGCCCGATTCGTGCGTGGTGCGCAACATCAGGACGCCGCCCGCAGGCATCGCGTCCATCGCATTCAGCACCAGATTTTCAATCGCGCGGTGCAGCAGCGCCGCATCGGCCTGAATCAGAGGGAGGTCTTCTTCCAGGTGAAGTTCGGTCGAGATCGGCGGGCGTCCCATGGCGCTGAATTGCGCCTCGAAGAGTTTCACAACGCCGCGGACCACGTCATTCACGTTGACGGGGCCGAGCTCCGGCTGCGGCATTTTCGCGAAATCGCTGAATCGGCCGACGATGTTTTTCAGGTGCTCGATTTCCGAGAGCAGGATTCCCGTGGATTCCCTGAAGACTTCTTCGAATTGCTCGGGACTCTGGTCCTTCGCGCGCTGAAGATTCTCGACCGTGGTTTGCAGCGGAAAGAGCGGATTCTTCAACTCATGGGCCAGCCGCCGCGCCAGCTCGCGCCACGCGGCCACGCGCTCCGCCTGCACCAGCTGTTCGCGCTGCTCGGTCAATTGCGTGGTCATGCGATTGAACGCGGTGGCGAGTTGGCCGATTTCATGCCGCCCGTGTACGTCCACTCGCGCGCCCCAATTCCCTTCCGAGACTTCGCGTGCCCCTTCGGCCAGTTTGCGCACCGGCCGTGTCACCCGTGCCGCGCCCCACCAGCTCAGCAACAGTCCAAAGCACAAGCCCATCGCCACCACCGCCAACGCGAGATCGCGAATGTGTTGTTCGAGCTTCACCACTTCCTGCTGCGAGCTTCCGACCAGCAGCACGCCGAGCAATTCTTTCTGCCGGCCCAAGAGCGGCAGAGCATGAAACGCCTCCGCGCTTGCTGGGTCGGCCGTCCAGGAAATTTCAAATGTTCGCTCCTGGGGCTGCTGGCGCTCCTGCTCGATGAAGGAAGCGAGGCGGTCGCCGTCCGCGACGGGGCCCGACGCGTCCACCAGGTTGGTGGGCTGGAAGGCCGGGTCCAGGTCCAGATACAGCAGTGCGCGCATCCCGGCCGGAAGGACCAGGGAATTCAGAAAATCCTTTCCGAGCCGCTCGCCGCCCATGATGAAGAGATCCCGGTCGCCCACACGAACCGACGAAACGGCCATCAGCCCGAGCGCGGGACCGTCTTGCGTGTCCACTTTCAACAGGAACGAGCCCAGCGACGACCAGTCCTGCGATTGCGTCAGCCAGTCCATTTTGTAGCCGAAGCGCGCAGGCCATTCGTTCGAGGAAATAATCGCGCCATCGGTGGCGACAAAATCGAGGAAATCGAGCTGATGGGATTGCGAGACGCCGCGTGCGTCGTTTACGTAAACGGAGACGTCCGACTTCGGGCGGCTCAGATCAATCGCCATGCGCACGGTGCCTTCCGCGTCGGCGATTCCCTGTACCCTGTGGACTACATCCTGCCCGCGGCGTTGGAATTCGCCCTCAAACTGCGCCACCAGCGCCTCGCTGTGCTGCCGATTCAAATCGTCAAACGCACGCCGCGCCACGACGGTGACGCCGGCGGCAATCACTCCGACAGACAGCAGCAGCGCGATCGTGAAAACCCAGAAGAGCTTGGAGCGAAACGTCACTGTGATTCCTGTTCCAGCCAGACATCGGCAAAAGGCCAGCCTTCGCCAGCCGCCGGCGCTTTCCAGTTCCTGACGCGGGCGCCCAAACCGTACACCCGCGGGAGCCACACGAGCGGCACGACGCGACAACCGTTCACGATAGTGCGTTCGCGTTCGTAAATCTGCTCGGACGACGCCGCGACGGGCAGCGGCGGCGCGTCGAGGCCAGCCATCGGTGCGAGCGCGGACTGAAAGCTCGAGAGCGCGTCACGAGGATGAAACGACGTCATCCGCAGCCGCACCAATCGCGCATCGTACTTCGGAGACGATGCCGCAGGGCTCGCGATCGGCTCCGCCGAAAGTCCGATTCCCGCATCCCGCGCATTCACAGCGATTCGCTCCGCGATCGCCTGACCGAGCGAATCGCCCGAATCATATCCCAACACAATCCTCGGCGAACCTCCGATTTGCGACCACAAATCCTTTGCGCCGGCTGCGTCCGTGGCTGTCGAAAACAAGAACGCCGTGCCGTTCGACCATTGCGGCAGCAATCCACCGGCCGGCTCGCCTTCCTTCTGCAAAATGAAATTGACGATTGCGGCGCGGTCAATCGAGCGAGCAAGCGCTTCGCGGGCGTGCGCGTCTTCCGCAATGCGGCGCCCCGCGACAAAAACCAGCGCCACTAGCACCTCCGGCTTCGAAGTGCTGACGCGCACGCCGCGCTCGGAGGCGCGCCGCGCTTCCTCGGGCGGAATTTCCGCGAAGTCCGTTTTGCCGACTTCGAGATCGAGCAGGCGATCCTTTGAGGCGCGCCCCATCTCGATGTCAATCGAGTCCACGAACGCACGCCCGCCGCGATAGTTTTCGTTGGCGGCGAGGGTCAGTTGCTTGCCCGGCTCCCACTCGGCGATGTGAAACGCGCCCGAACCTGCAACGCCCACGAACGTGCCATCAGGATTTCGCTGGTCGTAAAGCAGCGCGCCGATCTCTTCCCGCGCCGCGGCCTCGGCAGCATCGGCCGGCGCTCCGGCGGGGTCGAGCGAATGAACGACCGCGCCAATTTCGACGCGCACGGTTCCGCCATATCGCGGCCGCCGCGACGTCTCTACGCGGCCCGCGCAAAGCAAAGCGAGGCTAATTACCGCAAGAAACAGACACAATTGAAGCTTCATACATTCCTGACTCGAGATTCCGCGAGACTACTCGGGCCGAATTACCATCACCGGCCGCCCAGAACGCCAGAATGGGACCGGGAAGCTCCATGGGCTGGCCGATGGCTGCCGCCGCGCGGTCCCTGATCTCGTAGAGCTGAATCTGGTCCTTCTGGCTCCAATCACCCACGCCGGTCGCCAGGACCTGCCATGCCGAGCCGCAACCGCTGGCGATCGAGACGATGTCGCTTCCCCAGCCGTCAAAATTCGAGGCGGGTTCAGCGGCGCCCACGAAGAGCTGCGTTTGGCCGTCGAGGCCCGCGACAATTCGCCGGGAAGAACTTAGCCCGGTCGTCTCCGGCGAAGGAGACGCGGAAGAGAAGAAGGGCGGGAACTTCGCCTGCAAGTCATTTGAAAAAGTGACACTGCCAGAAAAATAATTTCGCGTGGGGTTGGCTGCCCAGCTGACCGTGCCCATCGGCCATTGCTGGCCGGCATTCTCGCGGCATTCCACCGAAAAGCTGGGATTCCACGAGCCGTCGCACCGCGTTCCGCCTACAAACGCGCTCACGTGCATCGGATCCGCCGCCACGAGGTGCCCGCGAAGATCGCGCGGTGTGTAACGCCTGGAAATGGGCTGCGCATCACGAAGCACTTGCGCGCCGTCGTCGAATTCGTAGGCCACAAGGCGGTCCGATTCCAGGAAATACCAGAGCACACGGTGCGAGTCCGCGGGCACCTGCGCGAAATCGAGAATTGGAATGGCTTGCTGCCAGATAATTTTTCGCTGAATTCCTGGCTCGGGGCCGGGCTGGGGCGGCAGCTCATCCGTGCTCGCGACGGGAACGACCGCTACCTGCTGGGCGTCGCCGCGACGAATTTCCGCGACGAGGACGAAACCCGCAAGATTCTGCGAGATCGTGACCTGCACCTGCGCATCGGCGGGTGCCGGGATGGAACGAGCGCCTCGCAGTGCGACGTCATCTTCGAGGGTCTGGCGGATATTCTCGAGGTCCGCCGGCGCTGCCGGGGAGACGTCCTTGACGTCGAGCGAAAACGAGTGCGTAGAACCCAGCGCGACGGCAATTTTTTGCGCCAGGGTGTACACGGCCTCACTCCACGCGTGGGGAAGCTGGCCGGGCGCTTGCGCGAAGGACGGGGTTGCGGCGCAGGCGAATAATGAGACGGCAAGAATACAGCGCAGGATGGAAAGAAGTATTCGGCGGGGCGGCCGCATCGGCTTGTGCCAATTGGGCAATGCGTTCTTCGTGAGTCATCGTAGCACAACCTCGTAAGCGGCCCAGATGTTGCGCCGGCGGGGGCTTCGTTTGGTACACATCTGGCGAAACCCCCTGCAAGGGTTTTTGCCGGCGTTACTCCCGAGCGGGTCCGGTTTCTTTCTGGTTCCTAGCCCGAACCCGAAAAATTCCAGACCGGCCTGGAATCTCTACGGTTTCGTGAGCGGCTTGGAGAGCAGACTGCCCGAATCGCTGGCCATGGCTGACTTCAGCACATCGTTGGTGAAGAAAAATTTGCCGTCGTTCGGCACCATCATGATCTGCACGCGATCGGAAAGCCGCTGCGCCACCGTTAATTGCACAAGCAGAGGATTGACCTTAAGCGCGGCCGCCTGCAGTTGCATCTCTTCACCCTCTGCTTGCGCGGTCAGACGAATCCGATTGGCCTCGGAATCCGCCTGCAATTTTTCGCGCTCTTGTTCGGCTTCCGCGGTTACGCGAATGCGGTTGGCTTCTGAATCGGCGAGCAGCTTCTGCCGATCCTGGTCGGCCTGCGCCGTGACGCGAATATGATTCGCTTCAGAATCGGCCTGAAAACCCTGGCGCTGCTGTTCGGCTTTGCTGTCAATTACCTTGGCCTGCGCGGCGGCTTCGGCGTCCTCGATGGTCGTTTGCTTCCGCGCCTCGGCCTCGAGGCGCGACTGCTCAATCTGCTTTTGTTTGAGCGGCAGCGTGTACTGCATGGCGTCCGATTGCGCCTTGGCCATGATCACCTGCGCTTGCGCGTCCCCCTCGGCGCGCTTTACCTCGCGAGCTTTCGCGGCCTCGGCTTGCGATTGAGCGATGGCCACTTTCTTCTGCTCGATCTCGGCGTCCACCGAGGTGCGGTCATCTTCCTGCTCCTTCAGCAGAAGGTCTTCGAGGCCCCTGGCATACTCCTCTGGCAGCTCGACTTTCTTCAGCAGGACTTCCTTCACGACGATGGCGTCGCCGCCCAGGCGCGTGGTGATCAGTTGCGCGGAGCGCGAGCGGAACTCCTCGCGCTTGGTCGAGAAAAGATCGCGCACCACGTAGTTCGGCGCGACCTCGTGAAACGCGGCGACGACAGTCGGCTCGACAATCTCGGAGTCCACGGGCTGCGGCACGTTCGCCTGAATAAACGCGAGCCGCGTCGGATCGATGCGGTAGCGCACGGTCACTTCGAGGCCAACCGAAAGCCCCTCGCGCGCCTGCACTTCAAGTAGTTCCATTTTGTCGTTGCGGACCGCCAGGGCGGTCGTCGAGAAAACTCGGTCGCGGATGTCGAATAACTGAACGCGGTCAACCAGCGGGACGATCAGATGAGTGCCGGCATAGAGCGTTCCGGGGCGCACGCCCGAAAGCTGGCTGATGCGGACGCCTGCGTATCCGTCCGGGATCACCAGAATGCTGACACCCAGAAGACCCGAAATCGCGGCGATGACGGCGAGCTTCGCGGCGGCGCCCCACCGGATTTGGCGGCGGATTCGCAGCGATGCCACCGGTGGGGTCGGCGCGGGGATTTCACCCGGCAGCGCGACGTCCACAGGCTGCTTCTGGCGCCGCAGCAAGAGCCGGTCGAGCTCGTCTGCCAGATAGATGTCATACAGGACCATGCCCGCGACACACGCAAACAGGCCGAAACAGGTTGCGATCAACATGAATCTCAGGAACAGCATGGCATTCCTCCTCTACCCGTCGGGGACCAAGCGCGCCTCCGAAGAGTTCGCTCAGCCGGCGCGCCTCTGGCATGCCGGGGCGTTTCCTGCCCTACGATTGACGCCCATCCCGCGTGTGGTCCCTCCGCACGGGCATCAAGCTGGTCAGGCCGTACAGCCCGACCCATTCGAGCCCGAGCGCCAATCCCAGCGCCGCGATGATTACTCCTGCTACCTCTGCGAATCCGACAAAAGTGTCCATGGCCGTCCTCTTCCTGGCTGGGCCTGCAGGGCTCAACATTGCAGATGAGTGGCCAGAGAGCGCCGCACTGGCGGGAGAGAACTTAGCAGCGGCTGCACAGAATGGATCCGTGGCGGCCAAAACACGGCGTGGAAAATGGCACGCGATCAGACGCGTCGCGGCAAAGCCCCGCGATACGGTAGAATGCCCGCCGAACCGCGATCATCTTCATGAATCCCACAAATAGAACATTTGCCCGGCGCGTGCAATTCGTGGTCCCGATGCTAGCGCTGGCTTGCGGCATCGCGAGCCCCGGCGTGGCCCAGCAGAAGAAGCGACCGGCCGCGCGAAAGCCCGCCATCGCGGCGTCCGCGGGCCAGGCGAATCCCCCGGCCGCGACACTGGCTCAGGCGATCCGGGAGAACAATCTAGGCCTCGCTCTAATGGACCGGCGCGATTTTCCCGGCGCGCTGGGCCGATTTCAGACGGGGTGCGTGATGAACCCGGATTCCGACACGGGCTGCCTGAATATGGGAATCGCTCTGCTGAACATGGGCCGGTACGACGACGCTCGACAGGTGCTTGCCAAGTCTGTCGAAAGAGACCCGCAGAGCATACGCGCCTGGTACAGCCTCGGCTTGCTCGAAAAGGCTCTGGGGCACCCCGACGCCGCTCGCGAGGATTTTGAAAAGGTGGCGGCAATCGATCCGAACGACGCGGGTACCCAATACTTTCTGGGGTATCTCGCCTCGCAGGCGCAGAAATACGCGGAAGCGGTCGCGGCGTTCAAACGGGCGATCGAGCTTGATCCGTTCCATGCCTCGGCAGAGTACGGACTCTCCCAGGCCGAACAGCATATGGGTGACGCCGACGGCGCGAAAGCGCACCTCGAACGGTTCCAGCGCATCACGGATGAAAAACTGGGCGCGCCGGTTCGCTTTCTCTACGGCGAGCAGGGGAAGTATTCGTTCGGACAGGAGATGACAGCACCCGCCGAACCTGTGCCTCCGGCGATTCCGGTCACGTTCGTCAACGTGACTTCGATTTCGGGCTTGCCGCTGGCGCCGGCCGTGGCCGCGACTCGTGCGCGGCCGGGCGGCAAGCATCTCATCCCCGTCGGCGAAGCCCCCGCATCCACCCTGGCGAGCTTTCTCGGGAGCGGCGCTTGCGTGTTCGACTATGACGGCGACGCCAAGCCCGACATTTTTCTCGTCAACGCGGATGGCAAAGGGAATGCGGCGCTCTATCGGAATACTGGCAAGGGGACGTTCGTCGAAGTGACGAAAGCGGCGAAGCTCGAATTCCACGGCGAGGGGATCGGCTGCGCCGTCGGCGATTATGACAATGACGGCCACCCCGACCTCGCGGTCACCTCAGGAGATGGCATCACGCTGTTTCACAATGAAGGCAACGGGACGTTTAAGGACGTGACCGATGTCGCGGGGCTTCGCCAGGCAAATCAACAGGCGAACCAAGCCGGCGACCAGCCCATTCCCCAACCGGTGGAACAAGCGGGCGACGGGGCATCTGCCCTCGCGATGGGCGTGACGTTCGTTGACTACGACCAGGACGGTGACCTCGACATTTACGTCACGCGGTTCAGCAACTTCCCACTCGAGTCCAAAATCGACCTTTTTACGTTCCCGGAGGATGCGCCCACTCCCGGGAACATCCTGTGGCGGAACAACGGGAACGGTACGTTCGTGGACAGGACGAAAGAGCTGGGACTTGGCGGCAGCTCACCTTCGGTCGGCGCCGTCGGAAGCAATCTGAGCAACGATCGCGCGATTGATCTGGTTGTTACCGGCTGGCAGAAGTTCCCCACGGTATTCGTGAACACCCGCGAAGGCACGTTTCGCGCCACGAGCCCATGGGCCATCAGCATGCCGGGTCCCGCGGCGGGTGTCGTGGCGGCCGATTTCGATCACGACGGCTGGATGGATCTGGCATTCACGCACTGGGCGTCGCCCGCCGTGACCGTGTGGCGAAACGTGCGGGGAAAATCGTTTGAACGCGTCCCGCTCGTGGTGCCGGCCTGGATGCGCGCCTGGGGGATCGCCGCGCTCGATTACGATAACGACGGCTGGGTGGACCTGGTCGCCGTGGGCGAGACGTTTGCGGGCGAAGGCCGAATCGCGCTTTTCCGCAATGAGGGACCAGCGGGTTTTCGCGATGTTTCGCATGAGACCGGCCTCGACAAAATCATGCTGCACAATCCGCGCGGAGTGATCGCGTTCGATTACGACGGTGACGGATCGGCGGATCTGCTGATCACCCAGAATAATTTGCCGCCGGTGCTTCTGAAAAATGTGGGTGGAAACAAGAACGGCTGGCTGAAGCTGGCCTTGAGCGGCGATCCGGACAACAAGACCGGAATTGGGACTCGGGTAGATATCTTCTCCGGCGCGTTGAGGCAGGCCTGGGAAGTCACTGGCGCTTCCGGATATCTCGGTCAGGGTCCGCCGGAGATTCTGACCGGCATGGGCAACGAGCGGCAGGCTGACGTCATCAAGTTGCTCTGGCCTACAGGTATATTGCAGAGCGGGATGCAGGTGCCGGGAGGGACGCGCACGCCGATCACGGAGACGGAGCCCGGCGATTCCGCGCATTGAGGGCCGGCCCACAAACAAAACGGCATTCCCGAGTTTGGCACGTCCAATATTTGGCGAGCACCGGAGCGCCGGACTGCTTGCCGGCAGGCGCGTTGGTGTAGGTTGGCATCTGTTTCTTGCGGCGTTCGGTTCCGACACGAAAATTTAATTTCGAGGAAATTATGCGATTCAAGAGTTTCGGATTTATCGTGGCGACCGTATGCTCCGTTTTGGTCTGGGGTAGCGCGACCTATGGTCAGACCGACGCGCGGCGTACGTCCACGCCGGCGGCCCTCGATGAGCGCAGAGAGGCGTTGAAAAAGCTGATCGCCGAGGAGTGGGAATACGAGTTGCATGAAAGTCCTCTGACAGCCACAGTCTTCGGTGATTACCGCTACAACGACAAAGTGGATGACTTCTCCCTCGCGGAGGTGATGAGACAGGACAAGGCGTCTAGGGACTTCCTGACGCGCTTGGATGCCATTGACACCGCGGGATTCCCCGAACAAGAGCAGCTCAATAAGACTCTTCTCGCGCGCAAACTGCGCCAAGACATAGAGGACGACGAGCTAAAGGATTACGAAATGCCGCTCGACCAGTTCACCGGAGTTCATTTGAGCCTCGCGCAGATCCCGAGCGGCGTGCCCGCGGACACTTCGAAACACTATGAGGACTATTTGGCACGGCTGCACCAGATGCCTCGCGCGATCGACCAGATAATCGAAGTGGCCCGGCTCGGGGAGAAAGATAAGTTGATGCCGCCGAAGTTCGTGCTGGAACTGGTGGCCAAGCAGTGCGATTCGATTGCAGCCGCCGCGGGCGAGGCCAGCGCGTTTGCCGCTCCGATCCTGAAATTCCCGGCCGCGGTTTCACCCGAGGATCAGAAACGCTTGCACGATGCGATTGTAAAAGCGATCGATACCGAAGTGCGTCCTGCGTACGCGAAGCTCAGCCAATTCGTGCGGGAAGAATACGAGCCGAACGGCCGCGACGACCCCGGACTCTGGGCGCTGCCCGACGGCGACGCGCGCTATCGGGCCGCCGTCCGCGAAATGACGACGACGGACATGACTCCGGAGCAGATCCACGAGCTGGGGATGGCGCAAGTGAAGGACTCCGAAGCGCAGATGACCGCAATCGCCAAGCAACAGGGATTTCCGGATTGGAAGAGTTACGCCGTCTCGATACAGAGCGATCCCAAGCAGAAAGCGACATCACGCGACGAAATCATGAACGCGTACCGCCATTACATCGCGCAGATGCAGCCGAAGCTGCCGCAACTGTTCGGGCTGCTTCCGAAATCCAAACTTGAGGTCGTGCCTGTCGAGGCGTTCCGTGAAAAAGAGGCCGCCGCGGCGAGCTATTTTGAAGGGACGCCAGACGGCTCGCGTCCTGGAAGGGTTTACGTAAACACCGGCGACTTCGAGCATCGCGAGCTGCCCGAGATCGAGGCAATTGCTTATCACGAGGGCGTGCCGGGCCATCACCTGCAGCTTTCGATCCAGCAGGAATTGCCCGAGCTTCCGCCCTTCCGGCAGCATGCGTCGTATACCGCGTACATCGAGGGCTGGGCTCTTTACGCCGAGCGGCTGGGGAAAGAGATCGGCTTCTACCAGGACCCCGCCAGCGACTTCGAGCGACTGGCGAGCGAGCAACTCCGTGCAAGCCGGCTTGTCGAGGATACGGGCGTTCATTACAAACGCTGGACGCGCGATCAGATGGTCCAGTTCTTCAAGGACCACTCGCTGGAAACCGGAGACGACTTGCAGGCCGAGGTTGACCGCTACATTTCCTATCCGGGGCAGGCCCTGAGCTACAAGATCGGCCAACTGAAAATCTTGGAGCTCCGCAAGCGTGCACAGGATCAGTTGGGGGACAAGTTTGACCTCAAGGCCTTTCACGACGAAATGCTGAGCGGAGGAGCGCTGCCTCTGGATGTGCTGGATGCGCGAACGAATTCCTGGATCGCAGGGGTGAAAGCGGGAACGGCAAACGGCGGCGGCCGATAAGCGGAGAATTGGGCTAGTCAGCCTGCGTGGAACGCGGGAGGTCCGCCTGCGCTTGCGCGCGAAGATGCGCGAAGATGCGCGAGAAACGCCTCCTGCAGGCGCGTCGAGGATTTTCCCCGGAGGGTAATCGCTCCGATCGTGCGCGCGGCGCGTTCGTCCGCCAGCGGAACGAACCGGCAGCCCGGGCGCTTCTCCAGCGCCATTTCCGGCACGACCGATACACCCAGCCCCGCGCTGACCATGCTCAAGATGCTGCTGAACTGGCCGCTCTCGAATACGATTTGCGGATTCAGATGCGCTCGCTTGCAGGCCGCCACAGCTGTTTCGCGGAAGCAATGACCGTCACGCAACAATAGAAACGGTTCCCCACTCAGATCACTCAGCGACAACGCCGGGCCGCGCGCGAGGGGATGGCGATTCGGCAAGACGGCGTAGAGCTTTTCCCTCAGCAGCGGCAACGCTTCGAATTCATGGCTTCGAACCGGCAGCGGCAGCGCCACCAGGGCCGCATCCACGCCCCCGGCGCGCAATTTTTCGAGCAACAGCGGGGTGATCTCCTCCACCACGGTCACTCGCGCCTCGGGATGCTGGCGCGAGAATGCAGTGAGCAGCGGCGGAAGGAAATACGGGGCGATGGTGGGGATCACACCGACGCAAATCGTGCCGCCGATGGAAGCCTTTCGCTCGAGGACGTCGCCACGAGCCGCTTCGAGTTCGCGAAGGACGCCGCGAGCATGCGGCAGAAATGCGCGTCCGAGTTCCGTGAGGCGCACAGAGCGACCGAGCCGATCGAAGAGGCGCGCGCCGAGTTCGTCCTCGAGCTTGCGAATCTGCTGCGAAAGAGAGGGCTGCGAGACGTGAATCTGCCTGGCGGCGCGGCTGAAGCCGCCTGCGTCCACAATGGCGCAGAAATAGCGGAGTTGATCTAGCTCCATCGGCTTGATCCCATAGGCTATGCCTATCTATTGTATGCGAACTATATATTGGATGCATAGCCCGGGAATGGGCTACCCTTCCGGCTGAAAGGAGTTTCCATGCCTGAAGAAAAAGACAAACTGACCACGTCGGCCGGACGGCCCGTCGGAGACAACCAAAATTCGCTCACAGTGGGTCCGCGCGGACCGATCGTATTCGAGGATTATCAACTTTTCGAAAAGATGGCCCAGTTCAATCGCGAGAGGATTCCCGAGCGCGTGGTCCACGCGAAGGGTTCCGGCGCGCACGGATATTTCGTCTGCACCAATCCCGACGTGGCGAAATACACGACGGCGAAGCTTTTCTCCGCCGTGGGCAAGCGCACGCCGACTTTCATTCGCTTCTCGACCGTCGGCGGCGAGAAGGGGTCCGCGGATACCGAGCGCGACCCGCGGGGATTCGCTCTGAAGTTCTACACCGAAGAAGGAAACTGGGACATGACGGGAAATAACACACCCGTTTTCTTCATTCGCGACCCGCTGAAGTTCGGAGATTTCATTCACACCCAGAAGCGCGACCCCGAAACGAACCTGAAGTCGCCCACGATGATGTGGGACTTCTGGTCGCTTTCGCCGGAATCGCTGCACCAGGTGACGATTCTCTTCTCCGATCGCGGCACTCCAGATGGCTATCGGCACATGGACGGCTTCAGCAGCCACACGTTCAGCCTGATCAACAGCAAGAACGAGCTGTTCTACGTGAAGTACCACTTCAAGACGAAGCAAGGGATCAAGAACTTCAACGCCGAAAGCGCTGAAGTGATGAAGGGCAAGGATCCCGATTACGCGCAACGCGATCTCTTCAACGCCATCGCCAAGGGCGAATTTCCCAAATGGCGCGTGTCCATACAGGTGATGACGGAGAAGGAAGCGGAGACGTATCACATCAATCCGTTTGACCTGACGAAGGTTTGGCCGCACAAGGATTACCCCCTGATCGAAATAGGCGAGCTCGTGCTCGACCGCAATCCGGAGAATTATTTCGCTGAAGTCGAGCAGGCTGCTTTCGAACCCAAGAACATCGTGCCGGGGATGGGATATTCGCCGGACAAGATGCTGCAGGCGCGGTTGATTTCGTATCCGGACGCGCATCGCTACCGGCTGGGCGTGAATTACGACGCTCTTCCCGTAAATAAGCCGCAGTGCCCGTATCACACGTACGCGCGGGACGGCGCGATGCGCTTCGACGGAAACGAGGGCAAGGCGCCGAACTACGAGCCGAATAGCTTCGGCGGTCCGAAGGAAGACCCGGCGTATCGGGAACGGCCGAAGACGATCAGCGGCTCGGTTGACCGTCACAATCACCGGCTCGACAGCGACTATTACTCGCAGCCCGGCGACCTGTTCCGTCTGATGACGCCGGACGCGCGCCAGCGGCTGGTCGGCAACATTGTCGGCAGCCTTGGCGCGGCTCCTCGCCGCATTCAGGAGCTGCAGATCAGCCACTTCTACAAAGCCGATCCTGCGTACGGGACCGGCGTGGCGAAGGGGCTCGGTCTGAAGATCGAGGAAGTTGTCGGCCAGGCCAAGGAAGTGACCGCCGCGGACTAGAGTTTGTCCTGCCCGGGAGACTGGGGCGGGCCCGCGCGGGCTCGCTCCAGCTTTTCCGTTAGTTCCCCGTGAAAGCTCGTTCCCGAGCGTCGGTAGTGGGTCAGTTTCCGGTAATGCGTTTAGCGGGAGTCAGCAGGGCAGGCGCTAGGAGCGCAGGCAAGGCTAAAGGATGCCGACAGGAATCCATGGAAGGATCGCGAACACCCCACTTAGACCTATCAGAACGCGATGCCGGCCTTTGCCCGCTATTGCCGCCACAATCGAATAGAAAAGCAAGAAGATAGCGACATTGCTAACTGGATCTCGAACTCTCCAAGACTCAGTGGTGAAATGGAACCGGAGCCAAATTACCCAGCCCCACCACAACACGAAATTGGCAGTGCTAGCCAACAGCCCGGACAAAAAAACGATGGCGCGCCATTTGGGATCTTGAAAACCAGCTTGACGGGCCCAGCCCCACCACGCAAATCCCAGGGACACAGGCGGAGCTGCCAGCGCAGTTAGATAAAGAGAGCCCAAAAGCCAGTCTTGCCAGACCATTTTCCTAGATCTCCAATACAATTGTCCCTAATTGTGACCCTTCAACGAAAAGAGCCTAGCGGGCAGGTCGCCTAACTGGCACTGGAAGTAGACGGTGTAGTCAGGCCATATTCCTAATCGTGAGCCACTTACCGCTAACCCATTATCGGAAACTGACCCACTGCCCGAGCGTCGGCCTGTATGCTTGCAACTCGCTTTCCCTGTAAACTGGAGATTCGTGCCGCGGCGGTCGCTTGATTGCCGCGAGCGAAGCGTGCTAATTTCGGCGCGTAGCAACTCACGTTCATTCTGCCAACCATGTCTGTGTCCAAGCTCATGGAGTCGAATCCGGCTGGCCCCGCGCGCACGCAAGATTCCCCGGCGGCTGTGCGCGACCCTGTCTTTTGGCGCGTCGAGGGGAGTCTGCTGAACTTAACCGCCGTGCGTCCGGTCGCGTTCTTTACGTGGAATGCGCAGAGCTTTCTGGGCCGGTGGGCGCGCCGCGGAGCGATGGGTGTGCTGGCCGTCGCACGGCCGTTTCTTTACGCCTCGGACCGGGTGTTTGCCACGCGCGTGCTGCACGCGGTGCTGCGGCACACCAGCCGGGACCGGCTCGATCTCCTTGGCGAGGAATTTTTCGAGTACTTTCTGAAGCCGCGCCTGAAGCCGCGCGGCGTCGAGGCACTGCAGCGCGTCATCGCGTCCGGCGCGGACGTAGTGCTCGTCAGCCAGGGGCTCGATCACATCATGCGGCCCCTCGCCG
>Ga0302324_100004149_pt1 | contig 32249 bp, 27 predicted proteins | sample Palsa_T0_1_FD_201949 | JGI IMG/M metagenome (GOLD analysis project Ga0302324, IMG submission 201949) | Peat permafrost microbial communities from Stordalen Mire near Abisko, Sweden - Palsa_T0_1 | ecosystem: Environmental > Terrestrial > Soil > Palsa > Peat permafrost | place: Sweden: Abisko... | reverse complement strand
ATTTTGACGAGGTTCCGGCCGGCGCGATTACGCCGAATCCCCGTCAGCCCCGGCGGGTCTTCGATGAGGACGCCCTTGCGGAGCTCGCGGACTCGATACGCGCGGTTGGCCTGCTCCAGCCGGTGGTGGTCCGCGCGGTCATGCCCGGGCATTACGAGATCGTCATGGGCGAGCGGCGGTGGCGGGCCTGCCAGCGTGCCGGGCTCAGCCACGTCCCCGCGATCATCCGGCAGACAGCGGACGATGACCTGCTCAGGGATGCCCTGATCGAGAACCTGCACAGGGAACAGCTCAATCCGCTCGAGGAAGCGGCCGCCTACCAGCAACTACTTGACGACTTCGGGGCCACCCACGAAGAGCTCGCGCAGCGGGTCGGCCGGTCGCGGCCGCACATCTCGAATACCTTGCGCCTGCTTCAGCTGCCCCCCGACGTGCAGCGGCGGGTCGCGGCCGGGGTGCTGAGCGCAGGTCATGCCCGGGCGCTGCTGGCCGTGCATGATTCGCAGGCACAGGAGCAGCTGGCACGCCGCATCGTGGCCGAAGGGCTATCCGTCCGGGCAGTAGAGGAGATCGCGGCGCTGGGCGCGCAGCCTGCCAAGCAGCCCCGGCAGCCGGCTGCCAGGCCATCGGCCGCTCCGATGCTGCGGGAATTCGCTGACCGGCTATCGGATGCCTTCGAGACCCGGGTCAAGGTGGAGCTCGGCCAGCGCAAGGGAAAGATCGTCGTCGAGTTTGCCTCGCTTGAGGACCTGGAGAGAATCGTCAGGACAATGTCCCCGGACTGGGCGCAGCCCCGGAGCGCCTGAGGGACGTCCAGGCGGCCGGGCGTTTCACGTGAAACGCCTGGCCGGCCAGCGGGCGACCGGAAGCTACCCGGCCGCCGTCACCGTCCGGACGGCGGCGACAAACGCGTCCACGTCAGCTTCGGTCGTATCGAACGCCGTCATCCAGCGCACGACGTTCTCGGCGGAATCCCAGACGTGAAAGTCCCAGCTGCGCTGCAACGACCGGACGTGGCTGGCGTCCAGGGCCGCGAACACCGCATTGGCGTCGACGGCCTGGCGCAGCTCCACCCCCGGCAGGCTGCGGACCCCATCAGCAAGGCGCGCGGCCATGGCATTGGCGTGGCCGGCGCTGCGCCGCCATAGCTCGTCATCGAGCAGCGCCACGAACTGGGCGGCCAGGTAGCGCATCTTGGACGCCAGCTGCATCTGCTGCTTACGCTGAAAGGGTGCTTCGCTGCCGAGTTCCTCGTTCATCACGATGACGGCCTCCGCGGCCAGGGCGCCGTTCTTCGTCCCGCCGAAGCTCAGCACGTCGGCGCAGGCGGCAAGCTCGGAGAGCTGGCAGCCGAGATGAGCGGCGGCATTGGCCAGGCGCGCGCCGTCCAGGTACAGCCGCAGGTCGCTGGCCTGGCAGAACTCAGCGAGATCCCGCAGCTCCCGGATCGTGTAGCAGGTGCCGAGCTCCGTCACCTGGGCAATAGCCACCGCCCGCGGCTGGGCCCGGTGCTCGTCTCCCCGGCCGCTCAGGCGGCTTGCCACCAGCTCCGGCGTCAGCTTTCCGTCAGGCGCCGGTACCTGCAGCAGCTTGCTTCCCAGCACTCGCTCGGCGGCTCCGCACTCGTCGACGTTGAGGTGAGAACTCTCGGCACAGATCACCGCCTCGAACGGGCGGACCAGGAGGCTCAGCCCGAGAATGTTGGCGGCGGTGCCGTTGAACACGAAGAAGATCCCGCCACTGGTGCCGAATGCGTCACGCAGCTGCCCGGTCGCCCGTGCGGTCCACGGGTCGGCGCCGTAGGCGGGCAGATGGCCAGCGTTTGCCTCGCCGATCATGCGCAGAACGGCATCGTGCGCGCCAGCGTGGTTGTCACTGCCGAAGCTCTTACGGGAAGCAGTCATCCGCCGAGCCTAGCGATCACCCGGGTGCCTATCGCAGCAGCCAGCTGACGCATGGGATCCCGGCTCCGCGGGAATAGCTGCGGTAGTAGGCACCGATGGGGCGTGAGTACGATATCCGGTGACAGGCCGGCCGGTCACGCCGGTGAAGTCGGCGGGCCGCGCTTCTGGCGGATTTGCCGGTACGACCGCTGTCACGACTACAGGAGTGCCGGGTGTCGCGTCGTCTTGCCAGTATTACCCTGGACAATCTTGATGACCTGCCGCCCAGGTGCCGTCGCTGTGTCTTCTGGGAACTTGATCCGCTGAACCATGCCAGGGCGGTGGAGTCCGGGGATACCGGCCCGGATAAGGAATCGTGGGTTTCCTCGGTCCTGCTGGAGTGGGGAAGCTGCGGCAAGATCATCTATGTGGACGGCGCCCCCGCGGGCTACATGCTCTATGCGTCGCCCCAGTTCGTACCGCGCTCAGTGGCATTCCCGACCAGCCCGGTGAGCGCCGACGCCGTCCTGCTGATGACGGCGCATGTGCTCGGTGACTTCGCCGGCGGCGGCCTGGGCCGGATGCTGATACAGGGAATTGCCAAGGACCTCACCCGGCGGGGGGTGAAAGCAATCGAGGCCTTCGGCGACCTGCGGTGGCAGGGCAAGTCCTGCGTTGTCCCTGCGGACTACCTGCTCGCGGTCGGCTTCAAGACGGTGCGCCCGCACGCCCATTACCCGAGGCTGCGGCTGGAACTGAAGACCGCCCTGTCCTGGCGGGAGGACGTCGAGGTCGCCCTGGAGCGGCTGCTCGGCTCCATGAGCCCTGAGCGCGCCCTCCGCCTTGCCTAGCGGCAGCTGCCTTGCCTAGCGGCAGCAAGCTGCGTGATGACAAGTCCCGCGATAGGTCACCCCGTAAGGTGACCGGTCCCGGGATTAATCACGTCCGGGCCTGCGGCCAGCCGTCCGGGCCTGCGGCCAGCCGTCCGGGCCTGCGGCCAGCCGGTGCCCGCGGCCTCCCGGCGTCAGCTCAGATGAATTCGGCCAGATCGCGCAGCAGCGCCGACTTCGGCTTGGCGCCGACAATCTCCTTGACGACCTCGCCGCCGGAGAAGACGCTCAGGGTCGGGATGTTCATGATCCCGTACCGCTGGGCGATCACCGGGTTCTCGTCCACGTTCAGCTTGACGACGGCGATCTTGTCAGCGTGCTCGGTGGCGATCTCCTCGAGAACCGGGGCCACCTGGCGGCAGGGACCGCACCACTCGGCCCAGTAGTCCACGACGACCGGCTTCTCGCTCTTCAGTACCTCGAGCTCGAAGGTCTCGTCCGTCACCTTCTTGGTTGCGCCCACGATCAGGACTTCCTTTCGACTAGATAGAAATTGAATTCTCGGGATCCTGGGGTTTCAGGACTCCTGGTCCGCTAGCCAGCGCTCGGCGTCGAGAGCCGCCGCGCAGCCGGTCCCCGCAGCCGTCACCGCCTGGCGGTAAATATGGTCAACCACGTCCCCGGCCGCGAAGACGCCGTCAATGGCGGTGCGGGTGGAGGGCTGCTCCACGACCAGGTATCCGTCGGCATCGGTGGCCAGCACGCCGGTAAACAGCTCGCTGCGCGGGTCGTGGCCAATGGCCACGAATATGCCGCCGACCTGCAGAGTGCTCTCTTCTCCGGTCTTGGTGTTACGGAGCCTCAGCCCGCTCACCCGGTCCTCGCCCACCACCTCGGTCACCTCGCTGTCCCAGGCGAACCGGATCTTGGGGTTCGCCAGCGCGCGATCCTGCATGATCTTCGAAGCGCGCAGCGTGTCGCGGCGGTGGATCAGGGTGACGGTACGCGCGAAGCGGGTCAGGAAGGTGGCCTCCTCCAGCGCCGAGTCGCCGCCGCCGACGACGGCGATGTCCTGGTCACGGAAGAAGAAGCCATCGCAGGTGGCGCACCAGGACACCCCGTGGCCGGAAAGCCTCTTCTCGCCGGGGATCCCGAGCTCGCGGTAGCTGGAGCCGGTCGCGATGATCACGGTCTTCGCCAGGAAGGTGTCGCCGCCGACGCGGATGACCTTCGGGCTCGCCGTCAGGTCGACCTCGGTGACATCGTCGGGCACGAGTTCCGCGCCGAATCGCTCGGCCTGCTTGCGGACCGCGTCCATCAGGTCCGGGCCGAGCACCCCGTCAGGGAAGCCGGGGAAGTTCTCCACGTCCGTGGTGTTCATCAGGGCGCCGCCTGAGGTGACGGAACCTTCGAACAGCAGCGGGTTCAGCCGCGCGCGCGCCGCGTACAGCGCGGCGGTATATCCGGCCGGCCCGGACCCGATAATGATGACATCCCGAACCTCGGTCACGTCTGCTTGCCCTTCTTCCGTTGCACCGGCGTCAACCGATCCTAGGGCCCGGAGATTCCCGCCAGATAGCGAACTCAGCCGGCACTGGGCAGGCTGGCCTGCGCGATCACATCACTGCCGGTGCGCGAGCAGCCGGGCCCGACCACCCAGACCCGCGCGCCGCCCGTGTCGCCCGCGCCCGCGACGACGATGATCGTTGCGCGCTTGCCCTGGTAGCGGTCTACATCGACGAGCAGCACTTTCCTGCCCGCGGAAATCCGCGTGACGCACCCCTGCAGGGCGCTGACCGGGATGCCGCCGAATGACCGCCTGCCCGTGGTACTTCCCGAGGACGCGGGGGCCCCGCCAGGCTGGCGCGTGGCCGCCTGCGGCTGGTTCACGGGCAGTGCGGCGGCCGGTGCCGGTAGCACGCTCCTGACCTGCGACTTGAGCAGCCCAGGCTGGAAGTTCAGGCCAGTCGACACCGGCGTGAAATGGGACCGGCGGCCGGCCGGGCCGTAGGTCAGGGGCGGGCCGGTCATGGCGGCCCCGTGCAGCCCGGCCGCGGGCGCGCTCGCGATGCCGGAGGTAGCTCCTGACTGACCGCCCGCGAGCTGGACGGCTCCGTAGATGCCGCCTGCTATCACGGCGGCCGCCGCCGCGGCGGCGAATCCGCGCACCGCCACCGGGGACAGCAGCTCGGGCAGCCGCCAGCGGCGGCCGTCTCCGGCCCGGCCCGCAGCATGGCGGGAACGGGCTGGCTGGCTGGCCGGCCCGGGCCGGCCGGGTACGCGCCCGGCGCTGGGCGGGGCCTGCCGCGCGCCCTCGGCGATCAGCGCCGCCTGGATCCTGGCGGTGACCTGCTCCGGCATGGCCGGCCCGGGCGCGCTGGCCAGCAGTGCGGAGACCCCGGCGAGATCCTCGTCCAGGGCAGTGCAGCGGGGACAGCCGGCCAGGTGCGCCCGGATACGCGAGGACTTCCGGCTGCCGAGATCTCCCTCGCGGTACCTGGCGAGTGCCTCGGCGCTGACATGCCGTGTCATGACTGGTCGTCACCTCCTCCCTGCGCAGGTGAGACGTTCCCGGTGCCCGATCGGTTCCCTGCCCGCGGCCCGGCGGTCATGCCGCCCGCCCGCCGCAGGTGCGCGAGGCGCGGCAGCAGCCGCGCCCGCCCCCGAGCGCAGCGGCTCTTGACCGTGCCCTGGGATATCCCGAGGACTTCCGCGGCGTCGGCCACCGGGTAACCGAGCATGTCCACCAGTACCAGCGCGGCCTGCTGGTCAGGGGGCAGCGTGCGCAGCGCAGCCATGACATCGATGGTCGTGTCGCTGGCCGCCGACGGGTCAGGGATGGCCCGCCCCAGGGCCAGGTTGTCCAGGGTGCGCTCGTCGGTGCCACCCGTCGCTGGCCGCGCAGCCTTACGGCGCAGCCGGTCCAGGCAGGCGTTGACGACGATCCGGTGCAGCCAGGTGGTCACGGCCGAATCGCCGCGGAAGCTGCCAGCCCGCCGGAAGGCCGAGATCATCGCGTCCTGCAGGGCGTCAGCGGCCTCCTCCGGATCCGCGAGAGTCCGCACCGCAACGGCCCAGAGCCGGTCGCGGTGGCGCAGGAAGAGCTGGCCGAAGGCGTCGGGGTCGCCCTCAACATGCAGCCTGAGCAGCTCCGCATCGGGCAGCTCCGCATCGGGCGGCTGCGTATCGGGCGGCTGCGTATCCGCGGCGACGCGCTGCCCTGGCCGGGAGTGCCCCGTCTGGGTGCCGCCCGCCTCGTGGGGTTCCGTCGCACTCCTCCCCTCGGCCCGGCGCGGTCGCCGTGGCCCGTTCCTCAGCCGGCCTGCTTCCGGCTCGCCCTTACGCGCTTGCCACAGCAGGCATCGATCAGCCTGAGCCCCGCACGACGATGTTGAAAATCTCGGCCTGATAGTTGTTCGCAGGCCCGCCCGCCTCCGGTGGAAGGCGGGTAAACCAGATCAGCACGTATCTCCCCGTGGCGGTGGAATCTGACCGGAAGGTGTGCAAGCCGCCCGGCAGGTTGTCCGCGCTGGCAACGGTAGTGAAGCCGGCATCGGACTGCTGGGCAGTGCTGCCATCGTTGCCTACCCCGATCGCCACGTCGGCTCCGGCCGTCGGCCCGAAGAGCACCTTGACCGAACTCAGCCGCACGGCGTGGCCCATGTCAAGAATGAGCCCGGACCCTTTCTTGAGGCCGCCGAACACCGGATTGCCCTTATAGAACTGGGTCTGCCAGGCAGTGCGGGGGTTTCCGTCGATCGCCATATTCGCGTCGGTGCTGGTCTCGTCGAGTCCCTGCGCGCTGACCGGCTTCAGGATCGTGGCGGCGGGCGCCGCCGAGTGACTGGCCGGCGGGCGCTGGCCGCCGGGATGGCTGGGCTTATGCGCAGGCCGGAGTGCCAGCGCAGCCAGGGTCACGGCCGCCACGACGGCCAGTACCGCCGCGACCACGACGCCGGCCTTGATTCTGGAGGCTGGCGCGCGACGGGCCGGTTCTGCCCTCCCGGAGCGGTCACGCCGGCCGGCCGGACGCCGGTCAGCGGCCCAGTACTCGCCATCTCGGGCGGCGATCGGGCCGGTGTCGCCGAACTCGGGGGCTCGCGGGGACGTCCGCGGGGACGTCCGCTGGGGATCTGCCTTGGGCGGCTGCGTGGGCGGTATGGCCGCCGACAGCGCACCGGCCAGCTGCCCGGGCGTGGTCAGCGGGATGCTGCCGCGGCGATCGTGCTGGAACAGCGCCTGGCAGGTGATGTCGTCGAGCACCGCGGGAACGCCGGCCCGGACCTGACGCGGGCTGCGGGGCAGTCCGTCGGCTACTGGCGCAGGCGGCAGCGCGGTGCTGTCGGCGCCCGGCCAGTGGCCGGTCAGCGCCGCGTAGAGCAGTCGCGCGAGCCCGCGGGTGTCGGCGAGCGCGGCGTCGTCCGAGGTGATGCCGGCCAGTGCCGCGTCCATGCCGAGACCGACGATCTTGACTCCGCCGCTGGCCGTCCAGCGGAGCGATCCGGGAACCAGGCACAGGTGCGCGAGCCCGGCGGCATGGGCCACCGAGAGCGCCGCCGCTGCCTCGGCCACGATCTGCGCCGCGCGCGCGGGGTCGAGCGGGCCGGTGGCGAGAAGATCGTCTAGCGGCTCTCCCGCAGCCCACTCCATGACAATGTAGGCGCGATCCCAGTCATCCTCGACGTCGAACACCTGGGTAAGGCGCGCGTCGGTGAGCCTGCTGGCCTCTCGCGCGGCGGTGATCACCTCGGTGATGCGCGGGAAGCCGGGGGCGAAGGTGAAGACAGTGACGGCCCGGGCAAGTATCTCGTCGATGGCCTTCCACGCAGCCCAGCCCTCAGCAGCGGCGATCCGGTCCTCAAGCCGGTAGCGGCCGCCGAGCCGGGTGCCCGGCTCAGAGATGAACGTACTCATTTCTTCGCATGAAGAGCGGGCCAGGCCCTCGACCTCCTTCCGAAGCCGTGCGGTCAGCCGTGCGGTCAGCCGGGCGGAGAAATCATGCTGCTGCACAACATGCTAAGGGGCCGACGGCGCTCCCAGCCGTCCGCGTACCCTAGCATCGCAAACCGTTACCTCCGGGAGACGTCGCCCCGGCGGCGGTCAGCGGCGCAGTCGCGCGGTGACCGTGGAGCTGAGATCGGTCAGCTCGGCGACGCCGAGCGCCTTGGCGAACAGCACGTAGAGCAGCAGTGCGCCGCTGCCGCCCAGGACGACCGTGATCAGGGCGGACAGCGTCCCGGCCGGTACCACGGCGCCGACCATGACGGACACCGCGGCTGCGAACAGCACGCAAGGTACGGCGGACAGGTGCATCTTGACCAGGCTGACCCCGATCCGCCTGCCGTCCAGGCCGCCGATCCGCCGGCTGAGGATCCGCCACCCGGCTATCGCGCCCGCCAGGTTCGAGACGCCGAAGCCTGCACCCAGCCCGGCTACCACGTCGGTGGCGGGCAGCATCCTGAGCGCAATCAGGTTGGCCGCGATATTCACGGTCATGGTCAGGACGCCGATCAGGGCAGGCGTGCGGCTGTCGTGCATTGCGTAGAACACCCGGAGCAGCAGCTGGAACATCATGTACGGAACCAGGCCGAGTGAGAACACGGCGAACACGTATCCCAGCAGCCGGGCGTCGTCGAAGGACATGCTGCCGTACCCGAGCAGCACCTCGGCAAGGGGCGGTCCCAGCAGCGCCAGGACGAGGGCAGCGGGCGCGACGATCACCGACGACAGCCGGACGCCAGTGGAGAAGTCGCCGCTGACCAGGCCGTAACGTCGCTCGGCCGCGTGCGCACTCATCCGCGGCAGTAGCGCTGTGATCACCGAGATGCCCACGATCGCGTACGGCATCTGGAAGAGCTGCCAGGCGTAGCTGTAGTCGGTGTAGCCCGCCCCGTGGACGTGATTAGCCTTCACCGCAGCCTCGTTGGCCACTCTGGTGGTGATCAGGAACGCCACCTGGGTGGTGGCGATGTAGCCGAACATCCAGCCGGCCATCCGCCGTATCTCGGCCACCTCGGCTCGCCGGAAGTCGAACCGGGGCTGCCAGCGGAAGCCCGCCCTGCGCAGCGCCGGTATCAGCGCGGCTGTCTGGACGATGATCCCCAGCGTCGTGCCGATCCCCAGCAGCTGGACCTGGCCAGTCGTCATCGCCTTCGTGCCGAGGTCGAGGCCCGCCGTTGCCATGAACAGCAAGCCGACAGTGATCACCACGACGTTGTTGATCACCGGCGTCCACATCGGCGCCGCGAAGTGGCCGCGTGCGTTGAGTACCGCCCCGGCCAGCGAGCTCACCCCGTAGAAGAAGATCTGCGGGATGAAGAAGTAGGCGAACACGACCATGACGGAGCGCTCGGAGCCGTGCACGGAGGCCGCATACAGCTCGACGAGCGGCCCGGCTGCCAGCGTCGCGACGAGCGTGATGCCACCAAGGGCAAGGACGCCTAACGTGAATATCCGCTGGTCATACCCCTCGCCCCGGTCGGTGTCCCGCTTGGCCGCGCTGACGAGAAGAGGAACGACGACACTGGTCAGGATGCCGCCAAGAGCCAGGTTGTAGACCACGTTGGGCAGCGTGTTGGCATTGTTGTACGCGTCGGCCAGGGCGCCGGCTCCCAGCGCGTACCCGAACACCGCCGTCCGCAGGAAGCCCGTGATCCGCGAGGCCAGGGTGCCGACGGCCATGATGCCGCTGGACCGGACCAGGCTGGCGTCATCGGCGCCCGCCGGATCGCCTTCCGCGGCCGGCCAGGCATCCAGGCCCGCAGTTCCCGGCACGCTGCCGCTGTCAGCGGCGGTCGGTCCTGCCGGGGGCGCTGGCGTACTCATCCGGATCCTCTGGTTGATGCTCGCCATCGGCGCGGTCGGTCACGACGCTATCGGCTCGGCCGGCCGGGCCTGCCGGTTCCGGGCCGCCGGAGTCACCGGGATCCGGGCCGCTGCCCCCCGGCGCCTGCGCCTCACCCCGGCCGTGCCGGAAAGCACGCCGGACGGAGGTCACCACGAACACGCCGAGCGCAGCGCCGATGATGGCCAGCGCGAGGGTGCCGAAGTGCGTCGCCTGCACGGTCAGCGTGACCGGCCGGCCGGGCAGCGGCGCTCCCCCGGGCGTGAGCAGGCTCAGCTGGATGGATGTCGATCCCACGCCAGCCGCGCGGACGTGCAACCTGAGCGTCACATCGGCACCAGCGCCCACGGTCACGTCCCGCTGCGGGGAGGTCACCCGGATCCGCCCGCCGCCGGGAACCGTCACGTGCAGCTGGACCTGCACCGGGTAGTGCAGGCTGTTCGAGATGGACACGGGCAGCGTGCCCGACAAGCCGCCCAGGGTGACCCGTTCCGGTCCGATGATGACGACCGAGCTCTCCTGGCCGGCCACGTAGCTGGCGATCCGGCTGAGCAGGTGGCTGGCCCTGCGTGCCCGGGCTCTGCCGCCTCGCCAGGCCGACGACTCGACGGCCATGATCGCGTTTCTCAGCCCGGGGTCCTGCTGTACCCGGATGCTCTGCAGCAGGGCGGAGCTTTTGCCTAGCCGCCTGACCCCGGCAAGCAGGGACGGCCTGAGCTCGTCCTTGCTCGTCACTTGCTGCAGCTGGCGGTGCACCTGGCCCCGTCCGGGACCTGCGGCGGCGAGCCGGGGCAGGCTGACCGGCCGGAGCCAGGGGGCGGTGACGGTACTGGCGAGCAGTTTGCCGGCCAGGCCAGGCGGCGGGTCCCAGTCCCGGGGCGGGGCAACCACGACGGAGCGCGCGAGCGCTGGCCGCTCGGCAGCGATCATGGCGGTCTCGGCCAGGAAGCGCTGCGCAACGGCGAACGATGTGCCAGCCGGCGCCCGGCCGTGGTCCGCGGTGCCAAGGACCTGCGTGATCGTGTCGTCGGCCAGCAGGACGTGCATGCGCGGCCCCTCCCCGGACGGGGTCGTCGTCACGGCACTCGGGGTGAAATTCTGGCTGGGAGATGGCGGCATCGTGGCGCTGTCGAGCACGACGGTGCTGATCCCGTTGACGGCGAGGCTGTTCAGGACCCCGTAGTTGGCTATTCCTTCGGCCGGCCACGCTAGCCCGGTGAGCTGCTTGGAGCCGTCTCCGCTGGCTGCCACGCCCGGGGACGCGGTGAAGTTGCGGTGCAGGATCGTGCTCGCCGTCTCGCGGCCGGCCGAGAACGCGCTGGCCAGTTCGTCATTCAGCCCCCGGTGGCTGAGTGCCGCCACGTCCGCGTCCGCGTACGGGGTGACGAAGACGGGCTGGCCAGCCGTGGCGGACTCCAGCCCGGTGAGCCAGTCCCTCGCCGCCTGGCTGGCCGGCCGCTCTCTCAGGTCAGTGCAGTCGGCCGTCCCGCCGAACTGGTACCGCCTGGTCATGGTCTGCGCGCTGGCCAGCAGCGCAGGGTCGATTGCCCAGGTCAGGTGGGCGCTAGCGGTGTACGCGCGGCCGGCGGCGAGCAATCCCGACAGCCTGCCGCCAGCGCCGAAGCTGCCAGCCAGGCTGTTGGTCCGCAGACTGCCGGGCAGCAGCCAGGCGCAGGCCGACTGCTGCGGCGGGCTGATGACCGGCCAGATCCAGGCGATGTCCTGGCGTACCGGGTCGAGTACCCGCTTGCGTGGCCAGAACGGCAGGAAAGTGCGGGTGGTCACCGTGCCGGCGGAACTCTCGGCCTCGGCGGCCAGCGGGTAGACGCCGAACTCGGTCACGCCAAGCTGACCCGCCCGAAGGGAGATCGACCAGTCCGCGGTTGCGTGCGGGGCGAGCGTGCCGGGGACGGATCTTACCGCCCGGGGCACCGGGGAATCCGCGGCTGGCGCGCCGTCAGCGTAGACCTGGAGCGCGTCCCGGTTGTCAAAGGGCGTGCCGGACGAGCGGAGCCGCACTCTCATGCCGGTGATCGGGGTGCCGGAGGTGTTCGTCACCGACCCGGTGACTGTCACCGGCTTGCCTGGCGTGAGGTAGTCCGGAGTGAGGGAGGTAATCGCGATCGACACGGGCAGTGACTGGCTCTGCCGGGACGGCTGCCCCCCGGCCGCCGCGGCCGGGGCAGCCGCCCCGGCCGGCCCGGCCGCGGCGACCGTCAGGGCCGCGGGCAGCAGCGCCAGCGCCAGCGCGGTCCAGGCCCGCCGCCTCAACTGCGCTCCGGGCGCAAGCCGCCATGCCGCGGCGGGCGGCCGCCGTGCCGCCCTGCCCGGGCCAGGATCAGGCGAGCGTGTGCGGAACTCAGGCGGGGCATGGCGAGAATGTTATTGCCGTCTGCCGGGTGCCGGCGGCCGGGCCGCGCAGAGTCCGTTCCGGCTGGCCGGCCTGGCACGCGGGACAGCCGGCCTGGGCGTGCGGCGCGGGCAGGGAAGATCCTTCGAACGTTCTTCACGGGTTCCTCCGGGCTACCCGGGTTTCCCTAGTTTACGTGCAGGACCTACCCTCAGTGCCCGTGCCAGCTTTCCCATCCTTCGGCCCGGAGCAGCAGAAAGCCGCCGCCCGCCTGCTCGCGGCCTCGTCGCCGGCCGCCGCTGAGCTTGGCCGCCGTTTCGCCAAGCGCGGTCATGAGCTCGCCCTGGTCGGCGGCTCAGTGCGGGACGTCTTCCTCGGCAGGCGCTCGGGTGATCTCGATCTCACCACCGACGCGCGCCCCGAGCGCGTGCTGGAGATCACTGAAGGCTGGGCGGACGCTACCTGGCCGGCCGGGATCGCCTACGGCACCGTGGGGCTGCGGAAGGGGGACCTGGTCATTGAGATCACGACCTACCGGAGCGAGCACTACGTGCCCGAGTCCCGCAAGCCCGCGGTGAGTTACGGCACGTCGCTGGACGGGGACCTGGCGCGCCGCGATTTCACTATCAACGCGATGGCGGCGCGGCTGCCGTCGTACGAGCTGGTGGACCTGTTCGGCGGGCTGCGTGACCTGCAGGATCGCGTGCTCAGGACGCCGGGCCGGCCAGAGGACTCACTCGCCGACGATCCGCTGCGCATGCTCCGCGCCGCCAGGTTCGCTGCCCAGCTGGGCTTCTCGGCGACGCCGGAGCTGGCCGCGGCCATGGCCGCGCTGGCTCCCAGGCTCTCGATCGTGTCCGCGGAGCGCATCTCCGCTGAGCTGGCCAAGCTCATGCTGGCCCGGCTATCCGGCGGCCCGGCGCGCGGCGTCGCGATGCTCGTCGACACCGGCGTGGCGGAGCAGGTCCTCCCCGAGGTGCCGAAGCTCCGGCTGGAGGCCGATGAGCACTACCGGCACAAGGACGTGTACCAGCATTCGCTGACGGTGCTCGGGCAGGCCATCGGGCTGGAGGAGCGGTACGGCCTGCAGCCCGATCTCGTGCTCCGGCTGGCCGCGCTGCTGCACGACATCGGCAAGCCGAGGACGCGGTCGCTGCTGCCGGACGGCCGCGTTGCCTTCCATCACCACGAGGTGGTCGGCGCTCAGCTGGCCAGGTCCCGGCTGACCGCGCTGCGGTTCCCGAAGGACGTGGTGACCGACGTATCCCGGCTGATCGAGCTGCACCTGCGGTTTCATGGCTACGGGTCGGGTGAGTGGACCGACTCGGCAGTCCGCAGGTACGTCACGGACGCGGGCCCATTGCTCACCCGCCTGCACGCCCTGACCAGGGCAGACTGCACGACGAGGAATCAGGCAAAGGCGCAGCGGCTGGCCCGGTCCTATGACGGCCTGGAGCAGCGCATCGCCGTGCTGGCCGGCCAGGAAGAGCTGGCGAGGCTGCGGCCGGACCTGGATGGCAACGAGATCATGCAAACCCTGGGAACGGGGCCGGGACCGCTGATCGGCAAGGCGTACGCCCATCTGCTTGAGCTGCGGATCGAGTACGGCCCGCTCGGCCGGGAGCGCGCCATTCAGGAGCTGCTGCGCTGGGCCGCTGGCCAGGGACTGCCCGGCCCCGATGCGGCGGATCCCGAAGCCTGACGGCCGAGCAGCCAGTAACCTGCGCCGGCCAGCGCATATCCGACCGCCACTAGGCCGATGATCGCCTGCGACTTCCCTGTCTCGGGCATGAAAACCGCGCTCACCACGGCCCCGAGGACGAATGTGACGTTGAATGTCATGTCGTAGAAGGAGAAGACGCGCCCGCGGTAGCCGTCCTCCACCTGCTCCTGGAGGATCGTGGTGGCGCAGATCGCCATGCTCTGCCCGGTCAGGCTGAGGCAGAACCCGATGGCCAGGAAGGCAGCCTGCTCGAAGGTCTGGCCTAGCGGGCCGACAACGACCGCGCCCGCGATGAGCAGCAGGGCAATCCAGGCCGGCTTGGCCAGCCGCCTGGTCGCCTGCGGCGTGACGAGCGCCGCGGCCGCGTAGCCGATCCCCGAGGCAATGGTGAGCACCGCGTAATGCCCGAGCGCCGCGTTGGCGCCGGCCCCGCGGTAGAAATAGTTCCGGTAGAGCAGGAGCGACATCAGGAACAAGATCCCGTAGAGGAGCCTGTTAGCGCCGATTGCGCCGAGCGCGGCCGCCGGGCCGCGACGACGCCAGAGGTAACGCGCGCCCGCGGCCAGCCCGGCCGTCACGGCGCCGATCTCGTCGAGAACCCGGCCGGGCCGCTGCTCGCCGATGTCGTGGTTCGGGCCAAGCAGGTCACGGCGTATCGTGGCGGCCACCAGGCTGGCCACGACGTAACAGCATCCGGCCGCAAGCAGGGTGAGGGCATATTCGCCGCGGCCGCCGCCGGTCGCTACGTGCACGCCGAGGCCGATTAGCCCGCCGATGATCGCCATGATCCCGCCGGCCGTCGGTGACACCGAGTTGGCCATCACCAGCTTGCCGTCGGGGACCACGTGCGGCAGCGCGGCGGACAGCGCGGACAGGAAGAACCTGTTGACGCCGAGCACTGCGAGCACGCCCGCGTAGAGCGGGACCCCGAGTTCTCCGGAGGCCATCAGCCCGGCGGTTAGCACCACGAAGCTGGAGCGGATCAGGGCTGACCAGACCAGGATCTGGCGACGCGACCAGCGATCGATGAACACGCCGGCGAACGGCCCCACCAGCGAGTAAGGGAGGTAAAGCACCGCGAATGCCACCGCGCCCGAAACCGGGTTCGGGAAGTTTGCCGAGTTGAAGAAGACGTAGCCGCCGAGCCCGGCGGTGAAAAGCCCGTCGCCGGTCTGCGACACGAGGCGAGTGGCGAACAGTCGCCGGAAGTTCCGCTCGACCAGCACGATGCGCAGGTCGCTCAGGAACGAGGACCTTCTCGCCCGCCCGGGCGGCTTCCCGCCGGGGGCAGTCGGCTCAGTGCTGCGCTCTGCCGGGCTGGACACGCAATCAGCCTATGGCGCGGGCCGGTCAGCGGCGATACCGTCTGCCGCCGGATGCCCGCGAGAAACGGGCTTCGAGCGAGCTTGCGCCGTCCTGGTCAAACGGGCAGGGGCACCCGGAGCGTGCCGGATGCCCCGTGCGGGTGCGCGCACGCGACGTTGCTCAGCGCTCGACCTCGCCCCGGATGAACTTGTCGACCAGGTCACGGGCGGTATCGTCGCTGTACTGCTCGGGCGGCGACTTCATGAAGTACGAGGATGCCGAAAGGATCGGGCCGCCGATGCCGCGGTCCCTGGCGATCTTGGCGGCACGGACCGCGTCGATGATCACGCCGGCTGAGTTCGGCGAGTCCCAGACCTCGAGCTTGTACTCAAGGCTCAGCGGCACGTCACCGAAGGCCCGGCCCTCGAGCCGGACGTACGCGAATTTCCTGTCGTCCAGCCAGGGCACGTGGTCGGAAGGGCCGATGTGCACGGCGGCCTTCTCCATCTCGTGCGGGATCTGCGAAGTGACCGACTGGGTCTTGGAGATCTTCTTCGACTGCAGCCGCTTGCGCTCCAGCATGTTCATGAAGTCCATGTTGCCGCCGAAGTTGAGCTGATACGTGCGGAGCAGCTCGACCCCCCGGTCCTCGAACAGCTTGGCCAGCACGCGGTGCGTGATAGTCGCGCCGACCTGCGACTTGATGTCGTCCCCGACGATCGGCACGCCGGCCTCGGTGAACTTGCGTGCCCACGCCGGATTAGAGGCGATGAACACCGGCAGGGCATTAACGAACGCGACGCCAGCGTCAATCGCGCACTGCGCGTAATAGCGGTCCGCGTCCTCGGAGCCGACCGGCAGGTAGGACACCAGCACGTCGGCCCGTGCGTCCCTGAGCACGCGGGTCACGTCCACCGGCTGGTCATCGGACTCGGTGATGATCTCCCGGTAGTAATCGCCCAGCCCGTCCATCGTCGGGCCGCGCTGCACGGTGATGCTGGTCGGCGGCACGTCGCAGATCTTGATGGTGTTGTTCTCGCTGGCGACGATCGCCTCGGCGATGTCACGCCCGACCTTCTTGGCATCCACGTCGAACGCGGCGACGAACTCGATGTCGCTGACGTGGTAAGGGCCGAACCGGACGTGCATGAGGCCCGGCACCCGGCTCGCCGGGTCAGCGTCCTTGTAGTACTCCACGCCCTGGACGAGGGAACTCGCGCAGTTTCCTACGCCAACGATGGCTACCCGTACCGAACCCATGAGGATTGCTCCTTAATCTCCTGCTGCTTAGCGACAGCATCGTGCTGGCGTCAGCCAGTCGTGCCCGCCGCGCCGCCTTCTGTATGATCCCCGGGGCGATTCCCGGACTCCGCGTCCGACTGCCGCTCCGAGGCGATCAGCTCGTTAAGCCAGCGGACTTCCCGCTCGACCGACTCCAGGCCGTGCCGCTGCAGCTCGAGGGTGTAGCTGTCCAGCCGTTCCCGCGTCCTCGACACGGCTGCGCGGACGATCTCCAGCCTCTCCTCGAGCCTGGAACGCCGGCCCTCCAGAATCCGCAGCCTGATATCCGCCCGGGTCTGGCCGAAGAAAGCGAAGTGCACGCCGAACCCGTCGTCTTCCCACGCCGCCGGGCCCGCCTGGGAAAGCAGGTCCTGAAGCCGCTCTTTGCCGTCAGCGGTTAGCCGGTACACGATCTTCGACCGGCGGCCGGCCAGCGGCTTCGGGGCAAAGGGCGGCGCTTCCTCGGCGATCAGGCCGCGGGCAAGCAGCCCCTTCAGGCATGGGTAAAGCGACCCGTACCCGAAGGCGCGGAACGCGCCGAGCACCGCGTTGAGGCGCTTGCGCAGCTCATAGCCGTGCATCGGCGTCTCGTGCAGCAGCCCGAGCACCGCGAGCTCAAGCACGCCTGACCGCTGACCGCTCATGCCCGCCGCACCTCCTCGCGTCGCCCGGGGACTGCATCTACGCGGCTTTCATCGGCTGCCTCGACAGCCGCAGTAGCTCACTTGATAGCCGCAGTATCTCACTTCGATGTATCGGCCCGATACATCGCAAAGATATGTCTTTTAGTGCCAGGAAGCAACTCTGCGTTCATCGGGCGTTTGCCCGGATGCAGGGACGGCCGGCTGGCGGGACGATCCGGGCTCGGCCTCAGCGCAGTTCCGTCGTAATCTGTCGGGCATGAGGCGATCAGTCGTCGACTACGGTCTCGCGCGCCGCGCGATGCTCGCGTCCGTATTCGCGGGACGCACGACGGTCACCGATGTCTGTGACGCCCATCCGTATCTGCTGCGGGCCGCGAAGTTCCACGGTGAGCCCACCGATACCGCCTGCCCCATCTGCCGGAAGGTCAAGCTCACCCACGTCACTTACGTCTACGGAGACGAACTCGGGCGGTATGAAGGACGGGTGAAGCAGGGGCCGGAATTGGCGGAAATGGCCACGGAATACGCCGAATTCCGGGTCTACGTGGTTGAGGTCTGTCAGAGTTGTGGCTGGAATCATCTTGCGTCGTCGTACGTTCTCGGCACGGGCGAGCAGCGCAGCCGGCGCGCCCGTGCCGGTGACTGAGCGGACGGGCCACTCGCCGCGCGCCCCAGGTTAGCGGTCCTGCAAGACGGCGCGGATGCAACTCGCCATAACGTGCCGGGAGGACGCCAGCCGCCGGGTACCGTGAGGGCCCGCGGGATCCGTTGATCGCCCGCTACACCCCCGACCAGCGAGGACGCGTGATTAATCCAGATTATGCCGAGCCGTACTGGCAGGATCAGGGCGGACCAGGCAGCGGGCGTGACCGGCGTGACCGCGGGCGTGATGTTTCTTACCGGCGCGGCAGCGGCACTCCGGCGGCCGGCGGGTCCGAGCGCGGCTATCCGGGTGAGCGCGGCTATCCGGGCACGGCCCGGTATGACCAGAGTGGCGGGCCGGACGAGGGCAGCGGCTACGGGCCGGGCCCGGGCAATGCCGGAAACGCCCGTCCGGCACGGGATCGCGCAGATCGGCAGCGCGGCGGCGACCGCCAGGCCGCTGCACAGCAGTGGCAGGCAGGCCAGGATCAGCGTGACCGGCAGGGCCGGCCCTACCTTGCTGGCTACGACGCCCCGAACGGTTACGGTGCCCCGGACGGTTACGGTGCCCCTGGCGGCCGCACCGCCGCCGGGCTGCGAGACCGCGCGATCGACCGGACCGGCATCAGGGACCGGCTGGCGGACCGGCGCGGAGATCCCGGCCACGGCGGCGGGCCAGCTGGCGGCGGGCCAGGCGGCGGCGGGCCGGGCCGGGGCACGCGGTCCAAGGGGAGCTGGTGGCGGCACTGGACCTGGCGAAAGGTGATAGCCATTGCCGCCGTGGCCTGCGCCGCGCTCTTGCTTGCCGTCGTGATCGGCGTCGTGATCCTCTACCAGCAGACCACGATCCCCAGCGCCATCTCCGAGACGGCACTGCAGCAGTCCTCCGTTGTCTACTTCAGCAACGGCAAGACCCAGGTGGGAACCTTCAACGCGGGCACGAACCGGCAGGTGCTCACGTCGGCCCAGATCCCGCAGGTGCTCAAGCAGGCCGTGATCGCGGCCGAAGACCGGCACTTCTACACCGAGGGCGGGATATCGGTCTCCGGTATCGGGCGCGCCGCCTATGAGGACATCTTCGGCAGCGGCGGCCTCCAGGGCGGATCCACCATCACCGAGCAGTTCGCCAAGAATTACTACACCAACATCGGGACCACGCGGACGGTGAGTACCAAGATCAAGGAGATCCTCGTCGCGATCAAGCTCTCGCACGAGGAGTCCAAGGACTGGATCCTGACCAATTACCTCAACACGATCTTCCTCGGCGATGACGCCTACGGGGTCGGCGCCGCCGCCGAGACCTACTTCGGCAAGCCGGCCAGCAAGCTCAACATCGCGCAGTCCGCGATGCTGGCCGCCATGATCAACCAGCCTGGCTTCTTCGACCCGACGCCCGGCAACCCGGGGTATAAGCCACTGGTCGCCCGCTGGCACTACGTACTGACCAACATGGTCCGGGATGGCGCCATCACCCAGCGGCAGGAGGGCATCACCACCCACCACCAGGCCGACGCGCGAGGATTCCCGAAGATCACCAAGGGCCAGCGGAGCGGGTGGACCGGCTACCGCGGCTACATCATGCAGGCGGTCGAGCTCGAGCTTAAGGACCGGTACCACTACTCGCTGCAGCAGATCTCCAGCGGCGGCCTGAAGATCGTGACTACCTTCAGCCAGCCGATGATGAAGGCCCTGTACGCCTCGGTCCGTGAGAACAAGCAGGCAATGCGGGACGGCGGCATGGCACTGCCCCGGTTCGCCAACATCGGCGCAGTGCTGGAGAAGCCGGGCACCGGCGCGATCGTGGCCATGTACGGCGGCCCTAACTACGCCAAGCGCCAGCTGAACATGGCGACGCAGAGCAGGAACCAGGTCGGGTCCTCGTTCAAGCCCTACGTGCTGGCTACCGCCGTCTCCCAGGGCATGAACGTCAAGACGAGCATCCTCGACGGCTACTCGGCGATCTGCTCGCCGGACGACCAGTTCCCGACGGTGTTCTCCGTTCGCGTCGCCGGACCCGAATCCCCGTGCCCGACCAGTCCGCCGGATGGCTGGTTCAACTTCTCCAGCGACGAGGCGGACGGGCCGGTCAGCGTGGCCGAGGCCAGCGCGCTGTCGCTGAACACCGCCTACGGTGACCTGATTCACCGGGTCGGCACGCAGAACGTCATCAACATGGCCAAGAAGTTCGGGGTCAACACCGCCGCGTACCCGGGCGGCTCAGGGCTGCAGAGGATGGTCGGGCAGTCCGGGATCGCACTCGGCCAGGCCTCGCTCACGGTCGAGGAGCAGGCCACTACGTTCTCCACCCTGGCCGCGAATGGCCAGTACGCGACCCCGCACGTGATCAGCAAGATCACGGCGCCGAGCGGCCCGGTACCGCTGAAGATCGTAAAGTACGAGGTCCTGCAGCCGGGCCAGGCGGCCGACGTGGATTATGCCCTTTCCTTCGACACCCAGTACGGCACGGCCGTCAACGCGGCGATGACCGACGGCCGTCCGATCATCGGCAAGACCGGCACCACGAACAACGCGCAGTCCGCCTTCTTCATCGGGGCGATCCCGCAGTACAGCCTCGCGGTGGGAATCTTCACGGATAAGCAGACCCAGTCACTGAACGGGCTCGGCGGGAATCTTTCGCAGGGCGGGTACGGCGGCACCTGGCCCGCGCTGATCTGGCACACGTTCGCGGAGAAGGAGTTCGCGAAGCTGCCGATAAAGCAGCTCCCCATACCGCCGTTCACCGGCATTAAATGGGTCCAGGTTCAGCCCGTGCCCGTCAAGCACCATCATCACCAGCCGGCGCCGGGCCCCACGCCGACCCCGGCCCCGACTCCGAGCCCGACCTGCAGCCAGTTCTTCGGCGAGCCCTGCCCGTCGCCGACCCCGACCCCCCCGTCGCCGACCCCCTCGCCCACCTGCACTCAGCCCGGCAGGTGCCACCCGGGCCCGGGCGGCTAGCCGTTCCCCGCGGAAACGGGCTAGCCGGCCAGCTGGCCGCGGAGCCAGCGGATGTCCGCGGCCGGATCCGGGGTCTCGCAGATCACCGGCGCCCCCGCCGCCCGCACGACGCCGAGGATGAGCGCGGGATCGATCTTGCCTGACGTCAAGCCCGCGTGCCGGTCACGGCCGGAGCCGAACTCGTCGCGCGAGTTGTTGCAGTGCACGAGGTCGATCCGGCCGGTGATCGCCTTGACCCGGTCCACGATGTCGGCCAGGTCCTCGCCCGCGGCATGCGCGTGGCAGGTATCCAGGCAGAAGCCGACCTCGCCGCCGCCGTCCTTGCTGCCGTCGGTGACGGCTTCCCACAGCCGGGCGATCGCCTCCAGGCTGCGGGCCATCGCGCCGTCCCCGCCCGCCGTGTTCTCGATCAGCATCGGCAGCGGCCGCTCGATCCGCTCGATGGCCTTGCGCCAGCTGTCGTAGCCCTCCTCCGGATCCACCCCGGCGGTGACGTGGCCGCCGTGCACGATCAGGCCCTTCGCGCCGACGGCCGCCGCGGCCTCCAGTTGCTGGGCCAGCAGTTTCCTGCTGGGGATCCTGATCCTGTTGTTGGGAGACGCGACGTTGATCACGTAGGGGGAGTGGATGAAGGCGTCCACGCCCGCGGCCGCGAAGGCCGAGCGCATCTCGGCCGGGTCGCCGGGGAACGTGGGCGCCTTCCAGCCCTGCGGGTCACCGAGGAAGAACTGGACGGCATCGGCGTCCGCCGCGAGTGCCTCAGCCAGCGGGTCGCCGTCGTGGAGATGTGCTCCGATTCGCACCATGCCCCGAGCCTAGTGCGGCCGCCCGGTCAGCCCCAGCCGCCGTGCGCGATGCCGAGGCAGACCCCGACGAAGGCAGCCACCACCCCTGCCATCAGCAGCACCCGCTGCGGTCTCGCTACGGAGATCATCTGGGTAAAGAGGCCGATCAGGATGACGACCACGCCGAGTACCGTCGCGGCCAGGTGCTGGCGCACGATCAGGCCGGTGGCGAACGCGACGACGCCGGCCAGCAGAGTGAATGCGGTCAGGCCGCTTTGCACCGGGTGCCGCTTGCCGTCGGCGTTCAGTGTGAGATCCGGCCGGCGGGCACCGGCCTTGATGGTTTCAGGCATGACTGCCACCCCCTTGGAAGGGCGCTATCCCTGCTTATCTGTCAACCGGGTGTCTTCCCGCCGGAGCGGGCAGGGAATCCTTCCGCACCCACCGGGCCGGCCGCGCTGAGGCCGGAGCACGACCAGTGCCCCGTTCTTCATGATTGCGGGTTTTATCCGTGGCGGCCCGCCCCCGAGTCCCTGGTAAGCTGACCCGGCCACGCATGGCCGCCGTCCCGGCGGCGCGCGGCTCCTCCTGTCACGGAGAGACCGTGACCGCGTCAGTCCAGAGGAGGCAGGTAAAGCGCATGCGCCATTACGAGATGATGATCATCCTTGATCCCTCGCTTGAGGAGCGCACCGTCCAGCCGTCGCTCGAGCAGTTCCTGAAGGTCGTCACGACAGCGGGCGGCGTCGTGGACAAGGTCGACGTCTGGGGCCGCCGCCGGCTCGCCTACGAGATCGACAAAAAGTCCGAGGGCATCTATACCGTCATTGACATGACCGCGGAGCCGGAGACCGTCAAGGAGCTTGACCGCCAGCTGAACCTGAACGAGGCGATCCTGCGGACCAAGATCCTGCGCCCCGAGATCCACTGAGCGGCCGCGGCCCTCGGGCCGGAACCCACCCATTCTGAAGACCGGGAGTACCCCGATGGCAGCAGGCGACACCGCGATCACGATTGTTGGCAACCTCGTCGGCGATCCTGAGCTCCGCTATACCCCGACCGGGCAGGCTGTCGCGAACTTCCGGATCGCGTCGACGCCGAGGTTCATGGACCGGACCACGAACGAGTGGAAGGACGGCGACTCGCTGTTCCTGTCCTGCAATGTCTGGCGGCAGGCCGCGGAGAACGTCGCGGAGAGCCTGCAGCGCGGCATGCGGGTCATCGTGCAGGGCCGGCTCCGGCAGCGGTCGTACGAGACCAAGGAAGGCGAGAAGCGGACCGTCTACGAGGTCGAGGTCGACGAGGTCGGCCCTTCGCTGCGCAATGCCTCCGCCAAGGTCACCAAGTCGCAGCGGTCCAGCGGCGGCTTCGGCGGCGGTGGCGGCGGCGGCCAGGCCGGCCCCGGCGGTCAGGGCGGGTATGGTGGGGGCGGCGGCAGCCGCCCTGCCGAGGACCCGTGGGCATCCGATGCCCGCGCCGGGTCAGCGGGCGAGGGCGGTTACACCGACGAGCCGCCGTTCTGACCGGCGCCGGGCCGGCTCGCCCGCGATCCGCTGCCGGCCAGCCTGCTACTGCCACATCCGCCGTCCGAAACGACCATCCCCGCTGAGGCGGGGCTCTGCCGAGGAGCACCACGATGGCCAAGCCACCGATTCGCAAGCCCAAGAAGAAAGTCTGCCTGTTCTGCCAGGAGAAGATCACCCACGTGGACTACAAGGACACGGGGCTGCTGCGCAAGTTCATCTCTGACCGCGGCAAGATCCGGGCACGACGGGTTTCCGGCAACTGCACGCAGCACCAGCGCGACGTCGCCACGGCGATCAAGAACTCGCGCGAGATGGCGCTGCTGCCGTACACCAGCCAGGCACGCTGATCCCGAGGGAGGTGGCGCGCCGATGAGCGGTACGCCGATGAAGCTCATCCTCACCCAGGAAGTGACCGGCCTGGGTGCCCCCGGCGACGTCGTGGACGTCGCGGGCGGATACGGCCGGAATTACCTCGTCCCGCGCGGTCTGGCGATGCGCTGGACGCGTGGCGCGGAGAAGCAGATCGACCTGATCAAGCGAGGCCGTGCGGTCCGCGAGATCCGGGGCCTTGACGACGCCAGGGACGCTGCGAGCAGGCTCGGGTCGCTGACCGTCCGGCTGGAGACCAAGGCGGGCGGTGGCGGCAGGCTGTTCGGTTCGATCTCGCCGGCCGATATCGCGGCCGCCGTGCTCGCCGCGGGCGGCCCGGAACTTGACAAGCGCCGGATCGAGATCAAGAACCCGATCAAGACCGTCGGCGCGCACCAGGTCGCGATCAGGCTGCACCCCGAGGTCAGGGCGATGCTGGATATCGAGGTCGCGGCAAGCTGAGCCGGCTCGGCTCGGCGGCATAATCAGCCGCGCCGTCAGCCGCGCCGCGGCCGTGGTCCGCCGCGCGCCGTGGTCCGCGCCGGCCGTGGCCCGCGCCGGCCGTGGTCCGCGCCGGCCGTGGTCCGCCGCACTGGCGGCCGTCATCCCCCGGTCTCGGTGCCGTACTCAGGCACTCGCCTGGCCAGCTCAGGGTCCAGCTCGGCGACCATGGCCCAGATGCTGGCCAGGCGATCCCGCATGCCTGCGTCCGACCCCGCGCGATCGGCTGCCAGGGCGTCGGCTGCCAGCTGGTCGATGGCCATGCCGATCCGTGCCAGCCGCTCGCTCGTCGTCGAACACATACTCGAACAGTAAGCCGCTCCGGCGGCTGGCGCCTGCCAATTGAGCCGATCGGCGCCGCCCCGGCGCCCGCCCGGCGCCGCGCCCGGGTTACCCCTAGCCCGGCCGCCCCGGAGCCGCGTGGCGACGGGCCAGCAGGTAACGTCCGGCGTCCAATTCCCTATGTGGATAACCTTTCGCCATTGTGGGCTCCGCTGACGAGCGCGGTTTTTTCTTGCGCACATGCAGTGGATGACATAAGTGCAGGCAGAAGGACGGCCGAGCCCGTCTTCGGGTCATTTTCCACAGCTGTATCCCCATGCTGCGCACAGCACCGACGGCGTGTCTGCACAGGCTGTCCACAGACCTGTGCACAGCACGACTGGACGCCGGAACCCGGTGCCGCGAGACTGTCCGAGCCATCCGGTAGAACGGACGTGATTGCCCGCGCGAGCCGCCGCGGGAGTGCTCACTGGCAAGGGGAGGTGGCACAAACTGAGCGTCACGGAAATCGCGCCGCGGGACGGGGAATTCGAGCGGACGCCGCCGCACGACATTGCCGCCGAGCAGTGCGTGCTCGGCGGGATGCTGCTGTCGAAGGACGCGATTTCTGACGTTCTCGAGGTGATCCGGCCGCACGACCACTACCGGCCTGCCCATCAGCTCGTGCACGAGGTCATACTCGACCTGTACGGCCGCGGGGAGCCTGCCGACGCCGTCACCGTCGCGGCCGAGCTGACCAAGCGAGGGAACATCGCGCGCGTGGGCGGCGCCCCGTACCTGCACACCCTGATCGCCTCCGTGCCGACCGCGGCGAACGCCGGCTACTACGCCAGGATCGTGCGAGAGCGGGCGATCCTGCGCCGCCTGGTCGAGGTGGGCACCAGGATCGTGCAGCTCGGCTACTCCGGTGACGGGGATGCAGATGAGCTGCTCGATCGTGCCGAGGCAGAGGTGTACGGGGTCGCCGAGCGGCGGGTCAGCGAGGACTACCTCGCCCTGTCGGAGATCATGCCGGGAGCGCTGGACGAGATCGAGGCGATCGGCAGCCGGGGCGGCGGGCTGACCGGCGTTCCGACTGGCTTCGCCGGCCTTGACGCACTGACCAACGGCCTGCATCCAGGCCAGATGATCGTGATCGCGGCGCGGCCCGCGCTCGGCAAGGCGCTGGCCCTGGATACGCCACTGCCCACGCCGGACGGCTGGACCACCATGGGCGACGTCAGAGTCGGCGACTCCCTGCTGGGCGCGGACGGCAGGCCGGTCAGCGTGGTCGCCGTCACGGAGGAGATGCACGGGCGGCCCTGCTTCGAGGTCGAGTTCTCCACCGGCGAGGTCATCGTCGCCGACGGCCAGCATCAGTGGCTCACCTGGACACGTCCGGCTCGCCGCTACGCGGCCCAGCTCAGGAGCGGCCAGCGGAACTGGGCGCGTGCTGAGCTGCCAGTTGTCTCGACGACTGAGGAGATCGCGGCAACATTGCGGTGCCGGACGGCTGCCCGGCGACTGAACCATGCCGTGCCCATGAGCGAGCCATTCAGCCTTCCTGGGGCTGACTTGCCCATCCCGCCTTATGCGCTGGGCGCCTGGCTCGGCGACGGCAGTTCGGCGGGAGGGCGGCTTACCACCGCAGACCCGGAAATCGCCATGCGGGCGGAGGCGGCAGGGATCTCGGTGATTCCCCCGCGTGCGCTTCTTGGCGTCCTGGGCAGCTTCCGCGTTCCCGGGCGCTACCTTCGTGCCTCCGAGCCGCAGCGCCGGGCGCTGCTGGCGGGAATCCTCGACACTGACGGAGCGGTGACACCCGCCGGATCCATTCAGCTGTCGTTGCCAAGTCATCAGCTTGCCGAAGATGTGCGGGAGCTTGTCCTGAGCCTCGGCTACCGGTGCTCCATGACGGCAACGCCGGTGAAGGGCAGTGCAGCAGCTGCCTCGACTCTCCACACGGTCAGTTTCGCCACCGAGGATCAGGTGTTCCAGCTCAGCCGCAAGCAGCTCCTGCACAAGGAGCGATTCCGGCAGGACCCGCATGCCGGGCGCTGGCGGTACATCGTTGACGTGCGCCCGGCGCCATCGCGACCGGTCCGGTGCGTGCAGGTGGACAGCCCGGATCATCTCTACCTCGCAGGCCGGGGCATGATCCCGACGCACAATTCAACCCTCGCGCTTGACCTTGCCAGGGCGGCGTCGGTGACGCACGGGCAGACCGCGGTCATGTTCAGCCTTGAGATGAGCCGCAACGAGGTCACCATGCGGCTGCTGTCGGCCGAGGCGCGGGTCCCGCTGCATCACATGCGCACGGGCCAGATGGGCGATGAGGACTGGACCAGGCTGGCGCGGCGGATGAGCGAGGTCGTGAATGCGCCGCTGTTCATCGACGACTCGCCGAACATGTCCATGATGGAGATCCGGGCGAAGTGCCGCAGGCTGAAGCAGCGGCATGACCTGCGGCTGGTGATCATCGACTACCTGCAGCTGATGACCTCGCCGAAGCGGGTGGAGAACAGGCAGCAGGAAGTATCGGACATGTCCCGGTCACTGAAGCTGCTGGCCAAGGAACTCGACGTCCCGGTCGTCGCCGTCGCCCAGCTCAACCGCGGGCCAGAGCAGCGAGGCGACAAGCGACCGCTGCTGGCTGACCTGCGTGAAAGCGGTTGCCTAACCGGCGACACGACACTTCTGCGGGCAGATACGGGGGCACCGATCACGCTTAACGCGCTGATCTCCGGAGGCCACGAGGGCATGACCGTATGGTCAGTCGACTCTCGCAGTCGCCTGGTCGCGGAACCCATCACCAGCGTCTTCGCAGCTGGCATCAAGGAGGTCTATCGGCTGCAGCTCGCGTCCGGCCGTGCGGTGAAGGCGTCAGGAAATCACCCGTTCCTGACCTTCGGCGGGTGGAAGCCACTAGAGGGTCTGGCCAAGGGGGAGCGGATAGGAATACCTCGCCGGGTACCGGAACCCATAGGAGTGGGCCTGGGCTGGTCCGATCACAGGCTCGGTCTGCTTGCCCATCTGATCGGGGATGGCTGCGTCCTGCGTTCCCAGCCACTGCATTACACGTCGAACGATCCGGCCAACATGGACTTTGTCGAAGAAGCGGCACGCGCAGAGTTCGGTATCACCGCCCGGCGGGTGCAGCAGAAGACATGGTGGCACACCTACCTGCCCGCGCCGTTCAAGTGCGCACGCGGGCGTATGAACCCGCTGAATGTGTGGTTTCGTGAGCTGGGAATTGAGAATCTCAGGTCCTATCAGAAGCGCCTACCCGCAGTCCTGCATTCCGCGTCCAACGCCGAGGTGGCCGTCTTCCTGCGGCATCTCTGGGCGACCGACGGGAATGTCACCGTCGGTCGCAGTAAGACCGCGCCAAAGGTTTACTACGCTTCATCAAGCCGCGAACTCGCCGACGGCGTCGCACTCCTGCTAGCCCGATTCGGGATCATCGCCCGTATGCGGCAGGTCACGAAGGCCGGTTACCGGCCCGGCTATCATGTGATCGTGGCGGACGGCCCCAGCCTGCGCACGTTCTGCCAGGAAGTCGGCGTGCACGGCAGGCGCGGGGAACTCGTCCCTGAGTTGCTCGCCTTCATTGACGGCAAGGCTGTCAACACAAACGTAGATACGCTGCCGATCGAGGTCTGGGGGCTAGTTAAATCAGAACGCGTCCGCGCCAAAGTGACGGAGCGCCAGCTACAGGCCGCGATCGGCACCCATTACTGCGGGACTACGTTGTACAAAACATGCCCGTCGCGAGAACGACTGCTGCGCTGCGCTGACATTCTCAACTCGGACCCGCTCCATGCGGCCGCGAGCAGCGACATTTACTGGGACCGGATCGTGAGCATTGAGCCGCTCGGCCCGCAGTCGGTGTTCGACGCGACAGTTAAAGGCACGCACAACTTCGTCGCCGACGGGATCTTGGCACACAACAGCATCGAGCAGGACGCGGACGTGGTAATCCTGCTGCATCGTGAGGATGCCTACGAGCGGGAGTCGCCGCGCGCGGGCGAGGCGGACTTCATCGTCGCCAAGCACCGCAACGGCCCGACCACCACGGTGACCGTGGCCTTTCAGGGCCACTTCAGCCGCTTCGTGGACATGGCGCCCGGCTAACGGCCGCAGATCCTCGCCGGCGCAGCAGCCACCGCGCCAAGAGGCGTCCTGGTCGGCGTACACTATCGTGGCACCCACTGCGCTCGTAGCTCAACGGATAGAGCATCTGACTACGGATCAGAAGGTTGGGGGTTCGAGTCCCTCCGAGCGCGCCAACGTATCCGCAGGTCAGGAGCCACATTCTCGGGTGTGAGAGGTGGCCTTCTCGCTTGCTGTGGGCCCTGGCTGACGGTCTTAGCCCTTAGGCCAATGTCCGACCAGCGGAGACCGAGGACTTCCCCATGGCGCAGACCGTACAAGCTCAGGCGCCACGCTGCGTGCATCCTGTCCTTGGTGACCGTGCGCAGAACCTGCGGACTTCGGTCTTCGACCGGGTCTCTCGTTCTCCTGGCGTGTACTCGGGAGGCGTGACGAGCTTGACCACGTTGCGGACGAGTCGCCCCTCGTCTACCGCCATCTCGAACGCGGCCTTGAGCCTGCCGAGCGTGAGCCGCACGACCGGGGACCAAGGCCGGTACCGGCCTTGCCGCCCCGCCGGCGGCCGGACGTGAGCATCCAGTCCACCAGGTTCTCGATGTCCGCTAGCAAACTAAACTTCTAGATGCATAGCCGGGACGCTATCCTCGGCTGGGCGCCGCGGCAGGTCACGCAGGTGCCGCATGGGAGTCAGCAGGAACGTGAGGCCGGACGCGGCGATCAGGGCAGTGAGTATCCATAGCGCAGCCCTGACCCCCAGCGCGGTGGCGAGGACTCCGGCGAGCAGCGCGCCGACGGGCATCATCGCGAACCCGACGGCCCTGGTCGCCGAGGTGACTCGGCCGAGTATGTCCGGCGAGACGTAGGTCTGCATGAAGCTGTCGACGATCACGTTCCCGATGACGATGACGCAACCGGCGCACATCATCGCTACGCTGGCGAACGCGAGCCGCGGTCCCTTGTCCGCGAGCGGGAGCAGCAGCGCGAAGCACAGACCGCCCGGGACGGCGATGAGCATGGCCCGCGCTGTGCCGAACCGTCGTCCCAGTGGGCGGGCGACAAGTGCGCCGAGGACGCCGCCAACGCCGAGGCTGGCCATGACGAGGCCGGCCGCTGCCGAGGACAGCCCGACAGTACGGACCAGGAAGACGACGAGGAGGGCGTCGACACCGGTGAGTGCCAGGTTGGCGAGCGATGAGAACGCCGTCATCGCGCGCAGGTAGGGATCCCGCCAGGCGAAGCGAAGACCGTCGAGCACGCCCCCGGCGTCGGGGCCACCCGACCGGCGATCCCGCGGTGGCTGCATGGCGGTCAGGCAGCAGAACGAGACGGCGAAGCTCACCGCGTCGGCCAGCAGCCCGGTCACGGGGCCGGCCGCCTGGGCGAGCAGCCCGCCGAGCCCTGGCCCGCCGATCTGGGCGACCTCGCGGCTGCCCATCAGCTTGGCGTTCCCCTCGGTAAGGTCCGCCTCGTCGACTACCCCTGGGAGCAGGACCTGGTAGGCGCTGTTGAAGAACACTGTCGCCGCGCCGGCGATCAGCGTGACCGCGATGAGTTGCGCCACGGTCAGCAACCCGCACCAGGCGGCGACAGGGACGCTCGCGTACACCGCCACCGAGATCGCATCACCTGCCAGCATGACGGGCCGGGGTGGGAGCCGGTCGACCCACGCTCCGGCGGGAATGCCGATGATGACCCAGGGCAGCCAGACCATCGCGGTCAGCAGCGTGACGATGAACGTGCTGGTGTGCAGGGTGTCGATGGCGACCAGCGGAATGACGACGATGGTGACGGAATTGCCGACCTCGCTGATGCTCTCCCCGGTCCAGAACAGGCGGAAGTTCCGCTGCCGCAACAGCCCGCCCCGCCGGCCGGTCATCGCCGTGGGCTGACGCCGGTGAAGAAGAACACCCGGGCGGCACGTGCGTCAGGCGGTCGCCGCGACGGGTCTTCCACCCGCTCAGGGTAGCGCTCCAGGATCGGCCAGACGCCGGGCAGGTCAGCGGGGCTGTCGGGGCAGATGCCGCGGGGCGGCGGTGAGTTCCTCGCGGGCTGTTTCCAGGGTGGTGGTGAAGCTGGCCCGGTCGGGGTCGGTGTCGGGGCGGCACTCGATGGCGGTGACCATGGCCATGCGCAGCAGCTGGTAATGGGTGAGCAGCGCGCGGTGCAGACCCTTGACACTGATCTTCCCCGGCAGGACCTCGGCAGCTATCGGAAGGACGGACCTTCCTCGCCTCGTCCTTCACGCAACAGGTTGGCCTCCGCGTGGCTGCTGCTGGCCTTGAAGCTCGTACCTTAGGTAGACGATTTCACCGTCTTTATCCCAGCGGCTGTGATCACGGACGAAAGCGTTCTTCTCAAGCACTCGCAAAGAAGCGATGTTCCAGGTTCCGACGGTGGACCAGAGCCTATGCCGTCCAGTAGCCCTGGCTGCGGAGATGACCGCCTGGGCAGCTTCGGTGGCGTAACCAAAGTTGTGCATCTGCGGGATCAGCTCGTAGGCGATCTCTGGTTCATCCAGACCAGTGCGGCCCGTTACAAGCCCGCAGTAGCCGAATACCTCGTCGGTTCCCTGGAGCCTCATCCCGTAGCAGTGGATGCCGGTCAGCTCGTACTCGGCGATGCGCCCGGCTAGGCGCGCCACGGCCTGGTCCTGGTTCGGGGGCGGCACACCGGGGCGGGTAGCCCAGATGGCGCGCATGTAGGGAGCATCGTCCAGGACGAGCATCGTCAGCCGTAGCCGGGTAGTCATCAGCTCCGGTTCCAGCCGCGAGTAGCCAGCTGACATACGCTCGGGCACCTCCAGGACCGTGGGGCAAGCATAAAGCCCGGTGGCCGGTGTCAACCGCTCCTGACCTGCGCCACTGGACGCCGCTGGATTCACCGGACGCGGCACGAGACTACGGATCTGATGGCTGGGGGTTCGAGCCTTCGAGCGCGCCACCATCTGCACAGTTCAGCACGCTGACTCCCCCAGAGTAGGCTCGTCGCCGGTGTCCTGCAGGATGCTGGCCTGGTGAGACTGATCTCTAGCGACGGTGCGGTGGTCGAACTGCGGCGGCGCAGCGGCCAGTAGCGGCTGGCCGTCGCCGAACGAGACGTCGACTGGGAGTGTGGCGGTGTCATCGGTATCGGCCGGGACCAGTTGGCCGCCCAGCTCACGTACCAGCTGCTCGGCGACAAGCCGTGCCTCGGCGCCGGTATTCAGCCGGAGCAGGGAACGCGTCGCCTCGAGCACAGCGAGGGGCACGAGGTCATGCGGCTCCATCGGTGTTTGCACGCCCTCCGTCGCCCGTGGGCACCTTTTGCAAAATGTCCCGCCCCCGCCCGGGAGAATTCAGCTCCCACATTACTGGATTCCCGGCATTCCTTCGGCGCGGGCCGACGACATGCACTACAGAGGATCACGCCAGTGGCTCTAAACCCCAATACCGGACCATCACGTGCACCACGCGGCAGGACATTTACGAACATGCATAAACGAACCACCCGTTGGTCGGAGATCCTGTGGCAAAGGGTAACGAGTCCGCGGGATGTTAGCTATCTGGAAGCAGTACATAGCGACGAACATCCGTGCCGTGCGGCTTTTCTGGTGTCGTGGGGATCCGTGCGTGGGAAATCCGATGCTCTTCCGACCGCATATAGCAGCGGAAGCTATCGGCGTTGTTCCACCATGACACCATCTGGAAGACGCCCGGCCGGGAGATATCTCGCCAGATCTCTAGTCAGTGGAAACCGGGTGCTTTCTCGACGAGGTGCAAACGCTCCCGGAATGAGCGCTCCAGAATCCCCGCGCTACCAGGCGAGATCGTGACCTCGCTACTCACGACGAAACCATGGCCATCCTGGGCTGTCATGCCGCTGCCAGTCCATCGTCCACGAGCATAGACGTTGCGGCGACGCTCAGTGTGCGCCCCAGATTCCCGCGGGTGCGCTCGTATTGGTTAGGTGTCATGGTGCCCTATCGTCGGCAGTAGTCACCGCTGTGGCCACTCTGCCTTCTTCGATGTCACCAGGAAAGATTCGATTGCGTGGCGAATTCGGCAGAGGGCGGCGACAGCGTACCCTTGATCCTACACATTGTCGAAGATAATTAACGTGAACATCTCATGGGATCTCCCGCCGGACGCGTGTATCCGGGCCCGGGCGCTGACTTCGAGCGCCTCGGCTAGCGAGGCCACACGCACCAACGTCCGCAGGACTCCGAGCATGTACCGCCAGCCCAGGCCGGTGACGG
>Ga0302324_100004147_pt1 | contig 32264 bp, 18 predicted proteins | sample Palsa_T0_1_FD_201949 | JGI IMG/M metagenome (GOLD analysis project Ga0302324, IMG submission 201949) | Peat permafrost microbial communities from Stordalen Mire near Abisko, Sweden - Palsa_T0_1 | ecosystem: Environmental > Terrestrial > Soil > Palsa > Peat permafrost | place: Sweden: Abisko... | reverse complement strand
CCTGCTTGTCCGGTCTGGGTTACCACAGCCGTCCCCGTGGCACAATAGGGGCTGCCGGGATAGCCGATCGTGGCGGTCGGCAGTGCATTGATCGTTACGGACGTCGTCGTCGTATTACTGCAGGTGCCGTTGGTAAAGCTGTAGGTGACCGTGTAAGTGCCCGCGGTACTGGCGATCAGGTCGATGACGCCGGTCGACGCATTGATAACTAATCCCGCCGTAGAGGCATAGGTGCCACCTGCTTGTCCGGTCTGTGTCACGGTCGCAACGCCGGTAGCACAATAAGGCGATCCGGGATAAGCGATCGTGGCCGTCGGCAGCGCATTGATCGTCACAGCAGTCGTCGTCGTATTGCTGCAGGTGCCGTTGCTGAAGCTATAGGTGACGGTGTACAGACCCGCCGTACTTGCCGCCAGGTTGATCGCACCCGTCGATCCATTGACAACCAGCCCTGCCGTCGAGCTATAGGTGCCACCTGCTTGTCCGGTCTGGGTTACTACAGCCGTCCCCATGGCACAATAGGGGCCGCCGGGATAGCTGATCGCAGCCGCCGGAAGGGCATTGATCGTTATAGATGCGGGTGCGACCGCAGAACAGCCGGTAGGAGCACTACCTTTGATATAATAAGTGCCGCTGTTCGTCAGCGCATTTGGATTGGGGAGCGTGGTAGTAGCGCCCGCATTGCTGAAATAAGTGTACGTGAGCCCGGAGGTGCTTCCGGCCGTCACTGCTGCAGCCGTGATATCGACGGTTTTGGGAGAGCAGACAGGAGACGGGTTTGTGATCGCCAGAACCGGGTTCGCGTTGATCGTCACCGTTACCGGCATTATCGCATAACACACCGGTGAAGTAGCCACTCTGATATAATAGGTACCGGATGTGCCGATTATATTGGGGGCCAACAGCGGGACGGTGGCGGCGGCGTCCTTCCAATACGTAAGTGTGCCGCTATAGGTACTGCTGCCGGCTGTAATGTAAGCTGCCGTGATGTCGACAGTCGAAGGAACACAAACCGCCGAGGGATTGGTGATCACGAGTGTGGGTTGGGAATTGACCGTAAGCGAGGCAGAGTCGGTGTTGACCGGGCAGGAGCCTTCTGTTAGTACACAAAGAAATTCGTCGGTATTCATCGCCGTGCTGATGCCTGTCAGTACAAGCGTCGCCGTTTGTGCACCGCCATAGATCCCGCCATTTGCGATCGGGCTGAATGCGCCGGACCCGATTTTCTGTTCCCATTGATAATTTATACCTGACCCGGTGGCGCCCACGCTGAAGCTGACCGCGCTCGCCTGGCAGGAGCTGACGTTGGCCGGCTGCGTAACGACTATGGCAACCGGATTGATCGTCAGCGTAGCTATAGTGGAGATGGCGCTGGCGGGTCCGCAATTGCCCGACGCCACACAACGATACTGGTAACCATTCAGGGCGTAACCCGGTGCGACCACTGTCAGCGTGGCTGAAGTAGCTCCTGTATACTGAGAACCGTTGCTGATATTGCTGAAGGTACCGGAAGCCGGATTGACCTGCCATTGATAGGACAGGCCTGTCCCCGAGGCGACAACGCTGAAAGTGGTGCTGGTGCCTGCACAAACCGCAACGGTGGTTGGGTTGGCGGTGATGGCAGTAGCCGGATTGATGGTGATCGTCACCGCAATGCTATTGTTATTGGCACAGCCTGCATCGGAGACAGTCCGAATATATTGAGTGGTCTGCGACAGAGAACCGGGTGCATAGTTCGACGCGGTGGCTCCGGTGATATTGACAAAGCCGGAACCCGTATTCTGCATCCACTGATACATATATGCACCATCGCCGCCGGTTGGAGTGGTGACGGTGAAAGGGTCGGGCGCGCCCGCACAGAGATTCTGGCTGCTGCTGACCGAGTTATTAGCCAGCGCCGGATTTACCGTCAGTGTGATGGCAGCAGATGCGGCGGTCGTCGGTGCGCAAGTGCCGGTAACGATACAACGATATTGATAGCCGCTCATGGACGTACTGACCGGCGTTATCGTCAATGCGTTGGTGGTCACATTGGTATAAGGATCGAAATTGGAGAGATTATTCCATCCGCTGCCGCTGTTCAATTGCCATTGATAAGAAAGACCGATTCCGGTGGCCGTTACGCTGAGCGTAGTATTTGTTCCCGAGCAAGCCGTCGTATTGGGGCCGGTAGCAGTAATGACAGGGGCATTGCTGGTCGTGAGTATGGCCGTGTTGGAATTGATCGCGCTGGCCGAACAGCCCGAAGCAATGATATTTACATAATAGCGGTAATTGTTCATGGCGGCTGTAGCGCCGGTGATTGTCAGGCTGGCTGTTGCCGATCCGCTGTATATGCCGCCGTCGCTAAGCGGAGACCAGCTCGTGCCGTTATACTGGTACCATTGGTAGGTCAGTGAACCCGGTCCGCCGGCGATTACGCTGAAAACCGCATTGTTGCCGGCACAGATAGCCTGGTTGGCCGGCTGCAAGGAAATGGACAGCGGAGTTGGATTGATGACAATGCTGAGTGCATTACTGGTGCTGCTACAACCCGGATTCGTTACGAGCCGGCGATAATACGTTGTGACGGCTACCGGGTTGGGGGTATAATAATAATTCGTACTGGTACCAGACGCATTGACAAAGCCCGCGGTTGCTGATACCGTACTCGTTTGCCACTGGTAGGCATAGCTGCCGCTGGCCGGTCCCGTGACGTTAGCTGCGTTCAGTCCGGTACATACGGATTGATTGGCAGTTATGGTATTGCTGATGGCAGCTACTACGGTTAGCGTTGCGACGACGGAGGTTGTCATACCACCGCACGAACTGTGGACGATACATTGATAGGAGTACCCGTTCATGGTCGCGGCAACACCGGTCAGAGTGAGTGTGGCGGTTTGGCTGCCGCTATAGATACCGCCATCGGAAAGACTGGTAAAGGCACCGGAGCCGATCTTTTGTTGCCATTGATAGGTGAGCCCGGAGCCTGAAGCTGTTAAGGAAACAGCGGCCGTCGAGCCGACACAGGTCGTCGTGTTGGCCGGCTGCAGACTGATGGCGGGGCTGGCGCCGATCGTCAGGGTTACCGTATTCGACGTGGCGGAGGCTGTGCAGGCCCCGCTGATGATGACCCGGTATTGGTAGCCATTCATCGTCAGGGTTGCGCCGGTGATGGCGAGTGTTGTCGTGTTTGCGCCTCCGTATACAGCGCCATTGGCAACATTTGTCCAGGTCGAGCCGGCATTGACCTGCCATTGATAAGTCAGGCCGCTTCCCGTGGCAGTGACAGAAATGGAAGTATTGGCGCCCGGACAGGCGACGGCATTGGCAGGTTGGTCGGTAATGACGGTGGATTGATTCACGGTGATCGTGACCGCAGCGCTGGTGGCGGCGGAAGATCCGCCGCAAGCCGTTACCGTCCGTTGGTACCAGGTGGTAGCCGTTAGGGGTCCCGGTGAATAGCTGGCAGAAGTCGCGCCGGCGATACCGGACCAGGCGACACCATCGGGAGAAGACTGCCATTGGTAAAGATAATTACCATCGCCGCCGGTGGGTGCGCTGGTGGCGGTAATGGCAGCTGGTGTGGATCCGCTGCAGATGGTCTGGCTACCGGCAATCGTTCCCGGCGTGAGCGTTGTCGAATAGATCGAAACCGTCACCGTATTGGAATAGGCAACATTGCCGCAGGCGTCCGTAACCATACGCCGGAAGCAGGTAGGCGTTGTCAGTATGCCGGCAGCGTAGGTGAGGCTGGTAGCGCCGGAGATATTCGACCACGCGCCGGAGCAGTTGACCTGTGACTGCCATTGGTAATAAACAAAGCAGGTACTGGACGCTGCGGTCGTACTGAGGAAAGCGGCGGGAGACGTATTGCTGCAAATCGTTTGACCGGAGCCTATAGATCCGGCGACAACGGAGGTTGCGGCCGTGGCCGGCGTAAGCGTAAGCGCACCCTGCGAAGCGCCATAATACTGCCTCCAGAGGAACTGAACCTTATCGGTCGCTCCCAGGGTACCGGTCCAGACATCGGTATTCGATACACAACAGCCGGTCTGGGAAAACACAAGCACCCCGTTGATGTAGAGGTAAACGTCGTCATCGTGGTCAGGAATATCGAGCTGGTAGGTGGCAGGGGGGAAATTGGTGCGCTGGTAGCTCACCCAGTCATTGACCTGGTCGACCTGGCACCCCTGGTAGCCGGACGCGGCTGAAGGCGGCGCGTTGTTCGCATTCCAGCGGTTAGCCGAATTAAAGGACAGAAGAGGTTCCGTATAATACCCCATATACACAGCCGAAGAAAAAGCATTGGTGTTGGCATTATAGCAATAGACATTCCATTGTCCGTTACCATAGACGCTCGGACTTCCGACAGCACCCGCTCCGGGCGTGAATGTCACAGCGTTGCTATAGGCAGTATCGTTGCAGATATCGGCCGCTCCTCTTCTTAATTGGGTTGGCACGGTTGGCGAAACGGCGGCTGTATAGGAAGTATCGGTCGATCCGCTGGCGCCGGAGATTGTCGTCCAGGTAGTGCCGCCGTCGGTGGAAGATTGCCAGAAATAATTGGTGAAGCAACCGCCGGAAGCCAGTGTGCTGTTATTGACAATTGGGATATCACCGGTGCAAAGATTTGGATTATAGGCGGTGATGGAGCCCGGTAATAACGTCGTTGGCGTAACCAGGGTAAAGCGGAGGCCGGTCTGGCCGGGGCCTGCGTTATTTCGCCACCGTACTTCTATCTGGTCGGTTGGACCAAGCGGACCGGTCCAGATATTGTTCTGGATCACCGGGTATTGCAGACTGGAAACCAGGACTCCGTCAATATAAACCGAGGTGAAATCATCGTCAGCTGTCACATCGATCTGGTAGGTACCGGCGGTAAAGCCGGTCCTTTTCATGCTGGTAGAGTAGTAAGTGTTGACCAACTGGCAGCCCTGATAGCCGGATGCGGTAGAGGGTGGCGAAGTCGAAGGATAGCGGTTGGTAGTATTGAACGTCAGATTGGGCTCTGTATAATATCCGGCATAAATCGAATAATTGACATCCTGGAAACAATAGACATTCCAGGTATTATTGCCGTATACTGAGGGGTTGCCGGGGGCTGAATTATTCATGTAAACAGTATCCGGCAGTGAGGTCGCTGAATCACCACAGGCGTCGATGGCGATTTGCCGGTAGAGTGTCTGCGTATATACACTATTCGTGATGGAGTAAGAGGAGGCAGTAGCTCCGGAGATTGCGGTCCAGTTGACGCCATCGGTAGAAGATTGCCATTCGTAACCGGTGATAAAGCAGCCGCCGGATGGTGGCGAAGACTGCGCCATCGGATAGGGCGGCACGCTGCCGGCGCAGGTCGTCTGGCTGGGGGTGATAATAGCGGCGACCAACGGCGAAGGCGTTACGACCGTAAACTGAAGCGCGCCATACGATCCTCCGGCAATCTGCATGACGCGGAACTCCACCTGATCGGAAGCCCCAAGAGGCCCTGTCCAAACATTGGTGTGCGAATCGCAGCAGGCCAGATGCTGAAAAATCAGTACGCCGTTGATATACAAATAACACCAGTCATCGTGCGCCGGGATATCGATCTGGTAGATCGCGGGAGTGAAATTCGTGCGCTTATAAACCATCCAGTTATAAGTCGGTGTCACATAGCAGCCCTGGTAGCCGCTGGCAACGGAAGGTGAGCCGCCGCTGGGCCAACGGCTGGTGCTGTTAAACGACAGCGAAGGTTCGATATAATAGCCTTTATAGGTGGCGGCGCTCAAATTGGTATTACCGGCCGGATAGTCATAGGCATAGGCATTCCAGACATTGTTTCCGAAAACGGTCGGGTCGCCGGGGGCAATGACATTGACTGTTATTTTGACCGGCGAAGTGGCTGCCGAATTGTTACAGGCGTCCGTTGTTACACGCCGGTACCAGGTCGTTTGCGTCATGGCATAAGACACGGTATAGGTAAGTGCCGTAGCTCCGGCAATGGGGTTCCAGGTAACGCTGTCAACAGAACTCTGCCATTGGTAGCCGGTGATATAACAGCCGCTAGCAGGGCCTGTGCTGCTGACAAAACCGGCGGGAGGTGTGTCCCCATAGCAGACCGATTGATTGTTGCCAACCGTGCCGGGCACAAGCGGCGCCGGTGTAACCGCAGTGAAGTTTACGCCTAATTGCGAGGGGCCCGAGAACTGCGTCCAGCGGACCTCCACCTGATCAGTCGGACCGAGATAGCCGGTCCAGATATTATATACGGTGGCGGGTGGCGTCGTACAGCATGTTTTGGAATACACCTGGACGCCATTGATCAGCAGGGCCATATTGTCGTCGACCGCTGTGAGATCGAGCTGATAGTCGCCTGGCGTAAAATTGGTACGTTTGAAGCTTGCCGAAAAATTTGTTGGCTGTACCAGACATCCCTGGTAACCGACAGCCGAGGAGGGGCTTTGCGTGGTGGTATACCGCCCCGTCGTGTTGATAGACAGATTGCCGTCTATATAATAACCGGCATAGGTAGTAAAAGAATTATCCGAATAGGCATAGACGTTCCAGGCATTGTTACCAAACACGGTCGGATCACCCGGAGCCGACATAAAAGCCGTGACTTCCAGGTAAGCGGAGGTATCAGAACAACCGCCTGAATTGACGATCCGGCGAAAATATGTCGTCTGCGGCAGTGATCCGGGAGAATAGCCCTGGGCAGTCGCACCGCCGATAGAAGTGTAACCGGCGGTGTACGAATATATGCTGCTTTGCCATTGGTACGTATATGCGCCGCTGCCGCCGGCAGGTACCGAGCCCGTGAGCGCCAGGGGCGCCTGGCCCGCACAGACCGACTGAAAATTACCAATCGTATTGTTGCTGATAATGGGTGAGACAGTGATTTTTATGGAAGCAGTAATATCGGAACAATTGCCCGAACTGGTGATCCTCCTGAAATAAGTAGTGGCAGTGAGTGCAGCCACCGTATCATTGATACCCGCGGCACCGGCTATCGTTGTCCAGGTAGTATTGTCAGGAGAAGATTGCCAGGCATAGCTAAAGGCGCCATTTCCCCCTGTAGGCACAGAGCCGGTCAGAATGGAGGGAGCCGTGTTGTAACAGATTGTTTGAGTACCGGTAACGGAATTGGATGCATGATTGATGACCGGGGTAACGGAGATCTGGATAGGAGCGGTAGTATCGGATACCAGTAAAGAGGTAACGATACGGCGATACCATCGGGTTGCAGTGAGCGCGGCCGGAGCATAGCCCTGCGAAATGGCGCCGGGGATAATCGCAAAGCCAGCGGTGGCGGAAGTTGTGCTGGTCAGCCATTTGTAGGTGTATGGTCCAAGACCACCGGTAGGAATGGTGCCGGTTAAGGCAGCGGGGATCGTATTGAAACAAATGGTTTGGCTGCTGTAAATGGTATCATTGCCAATGCTCGATGCCGGGCTCGGTACTGGTTCGTTAAACCTAAGGATCGCTGCCGCCGGAGATGTCAGCAGTAAAAAAATAATATTTAGGGTCACCAGGACCGCTCCAAAAAAAGAGTTCGGGCTTTTCACAAATTGGATTTATTACATATAAATGATATCAATTAAGACACCATAATATTCACTATTGACAATCAATACGTTAAGCGGTTACAGGGAAAAGGCACACTCCCAAAAAGGGAAGTCACTCTAAAAAAAGGACAGTCGAACCAACTAAATTAGGTGTTTTCTTATATGAAACACACTAGTGTAATTAACTAGATATGCATTAAAATATTGTATATGCGAACTCGAATGACCATTTTCACTGACCATGGGGTATAAAGCAGCTCTATTGTTCCAACCCCCAATCGATGCCTTTGAGCGTGGCCGGCACGCCGTCGGTGATCCAGCGGGCAGGCGGCTCGCCCTTGAGATAGTGATCGAAGAACTGCGACATCCGCAGCGACCAGTCTTTTTGATTACGCCTTTCCAAAAGCCCATGGTCTTCTCCGTTATACTCGATCAGCCACGCTTTTTTGCCCAGCCGGCGGAGGGCAGAAAAATATTCGATGCCCTGGTACCAGGGTACGGACCCGTCGGCATCGTTGTGCATCATGAGTAGCGGGGTAGTGACTTTATCGGCCCGGAAGAGGGGGGAGCTTTTGATATAGAGCTCGGGGTGCTGCCAGAGAGTAGCCCCGATGCGGCTTTGGGTCTTTTCATACTGGAACTGGCGGCTGATGCCCGTGCCCCAGCGGATGCCGCCGTAGGCACTCGTCATATTGGCGACAGGTGCGCCGGCTTCCGCAGCGGCAAAAAGATGGGTACGGGTCACGAGATAGGCCACCTGATAGCCACCCCAGCTATGACCTTCCAGACCCATCTTCGTCGTGTCTACCCATTTGAAACGGGACAGGTAACGAGCGGCAGAAATGACGGAATTATAAGCGTCTTCGCCGGGCTGGCCTGCCTTATAGTATATATTGGGATCGAAAACGAGATAGCCGTTGCTGACGAAATAGGGTATATTGATGATAGCCCGGTCCGGACTCGGGGATTGGTAGTCATAGAGGTTATCGGCATCCCTCTCATAGAAATAGAAAAGGATGGGGTATTTTTTGGTACTGTCAAAATTTTCGGGTTTATACAGCAGCCCTTCACTGGTTTTACCATCGAACATTTTCCAATGGCGGAGCTCGACAGTCATCCAGTTGTAATCGGCCTGTTGGGGATTGATATGGCTAAGACATTGCGCCGCGCCGGCGACAGGGCTGCCGGTCTTGTCGGAGTCTGCGCCGGCGGGGCCGGCGACATAAACATCATAGGGATGGTCATAGCTTCCTGCCAGCCAGGACATGCTCCAGCTTTTTTTCGCTTTGAGAAAACCCATATAGCTCGCCGGATGGGTGGGTTGGCCGGCAGTATCGAGGGAAAAGGAAGTACCCAGCCGATAATATTTCATACCGGCGGTCTTATCGCGGTTATTGAAGATCGTTAACAGCACCCATTGTGAAGCCCCGATCGCGGGCTCTTCCCGGTCAAGCCCTATATAGCGGAAGCTCAGCTGATGACGGCGGCCGATACCCCTGGTGAGGTTAACGGGAGCGCTGTTACCGGTTGGATCGCATTGCCAGATATCGTATTTATCATAGATATAGACATAGCGGTCATTCTCCAGCCAGCCCATGCTGCCATGCGGAGGCGGGTCATCCGGATGATCGTCTTCCTCATCGAACAGCGGGGCATGGATCCCGCCGGTGATATTGGAAGTTTTGGCGGCGGCAATATCATACGAATACCAGTTCTTCCCTTTCCAATCGTACCAAAGGGCAAACCTTCCACCCGGAGACAGGGTCGCCCCGCCCCTGATATTTTCACCGACGAGTTTGCGCGATCCATCGGTGACATCGATGATATAGATCTTTTCCAGCCCGCTCTGTTCCCATTGCTGCTGGATACGATAGCTTTTGGTGCCCGCACCAAGGGCATAGCGGCCATTGCCTTTCTCCCCGGGTAAAACGACCTCACAGTTTTCGTCGGCAAGGGGAATGAGGTGATTGTCGCCCTTGGAAAGAACGGCGAGATAGGATCGTTTAAGTTCGTTCGCCAGGCGAACCAATTGTTCGGGCGAAAGATAGTCGTCGTTATATCTCCAGACATCGAGCCGGGCCGTCTCGAATTCCACAAGGGTGGTATCTTTCGGCGGTCGCACCGGCGCAAGACCAAAAAAGAGGCGGCTGCCGTCCTTGCTAAAATAACTAAGATAATCAGGGCTGACGGTAAGCTGATCTATGAAGGCAGACGTGTGACGGCCTGCGCTGGTTGAGACATAGCCGGGAATATGCGGGAAGCTAAGCCGCCCGGCTGCAGCCGTTATTGCCGCGGTAATACTGCTGCGATCGGCGCGGACGATGGCGCTGTCCATCCCCGGGGCATAATAATAAAGTCGGTAGAATTTGGTCAATGCCTTGACAGCGCTATCTCTTTCGGCTACAAAGGCAAGCTGAGCGCCTTCCTCATCCAACGCATAATTGCGCGCATCGTTGAAACCGGTGAGGATAGTATCGACACGATTGTTGCCGGTATTGACCCAGATAATACGTGCTTTTGAAGCAGAGTCGCTGTTCTTACGGGTCGTCTCGACGACCAGCGTATTGCCGTTCCTGCTAAAATGATATTCGCTGGTCAACGTAAATTTTTTCTGTTCACCGGTCTCGGGATTGCGGACGATAAGATCCGTGCCTTCTTCGATGGTCTCAACCGAACCATGCCCTTCCTTTTTTGAAGCCGGCAGCGCTGTCCATCCTTTGGCTCCCACTTCCTGGATCTGCCGGTGCAGGCTGTCGGCGAGACGGGCGAGACTATCCGCGCGGGCGGTCATCTGGCGGATGCGGGTGAGGGAATCCATTTTTCCGCCTGCCCCTGTCGCGGCTTCCGGTTTTTCCAGCAGATAGGCGAGCCAGGCGCCTGCCCGATCGGGGACCTTGTAAGACTTGACCCTGGGGATTTTTATAAGGCTGTCCGTCCCCAGTTCCATCCACGCCAGCGTGTCTTTCGGCGACTGATCCGGAGTCTTTTTTTTGATGCGGGCCTCGCGGCTGTCTTTAAAAAGAGGGCGGATAAGAAAAACAACGAAACGGTTGTCCGCCGTAAAAGCAGCATTTGCCCCGCGAGGTATTTCTTTTGCGTAGCTACCGGCTGTTGACCGGATGAAAAGGCGGCCGTCGCCTTCCTGCGGAGTGACGGTAAAGGCGATATATTTTCCGTCGGCGGAAAGGATTTTTTCATTAACACGCTGCCAGCCGTCGTAGACGGAAGGATCAAGCGGCTTTTTACCGGTCTGACCGGCAGCAATATGGACGATGAACAAAAACAGAAGGGATAGAAGGAATCTCATGAAACGGCTCTTTGGTGTGTAAACGAATATAAAATAAAGCGGCCAATCGGCCTGAACAATTTATAACCGCCGGCTGTTGGAATTAATGGTCTAAAAATCTTTTATAATATGAGCACAAAAGTCAATTTTCAAAAAAATTTCACGATCGGCGGCGAGCTGACGATCCGCCGAATGGGATATGGCGCTATGCGCATTACCGGGCAAGGAATCTGGGGTCCGCCAAAGGATCGCGCCGAAGCCATTCGGGTCTTGCAACGGGCAGTGGAGCTTGGAGTGAATTTCATCGACACGGCGGACAGCTACGGACCAAACATCTCTGAAGAGCTGATCGCGGAAGCCTTGTACCCCTATCCTGCCGGGCTGGTGATCGCCACCAAGGGCGGCTTTCTGCGGACGGGCCCCAATCAATGGAAGATCAATTCCAGCCCCGAACATCTGAAGGAGGCACTGGAAGGAAGCCTCGGCCGGCTCAAACTGGACAGCATCGACCTTTATCAATTGCACCGGATCGATCCGCAGGTCCCTTTTGAAAAGACCCTGGAATTTCTGCAAGGCGTACAGGAAGAGGGGCTGGTCAAACATATCGGGCTTTCCGAGGTGAGCGTGGAAGAAATAAAAAAAGCAGAGGAATATGTAGAGATAGTCTCCGTACAAAATAAATACAGTCATGATTTTCGTAAATGGGAATCGGTGCTGGAGTATTGTGAAGAAACAGACAAAGCCTTTATCCCCTGGAATCCGCTAAATGCCGGCAATGTGACAACAATGGCCGTCATCGAGAAGGTGGCAGGCGAGCTGGGAGTTTCTGCACACCAGGTCGCACTGACGTGGCTGTTGCACCATTCCCCGAATAGTCTGCTGATCCCCGGCACTTCCAGCATAAAACACCTGGAGGAAAATTTGAAGGCCGAGCAGATCGGACTGACCGAAGATCTGCTCGATCAGTTGGAAGCGTAATTGACCATTCAGGCAGCGTTGTTTGCCATAGCGAGCAGCTTTCGGATAAAAGGCTCGATCGCCGCTGGCTTGGTGACGGGGGAAAAACGCCGGATAGGCCGGCCGCTGGCATCGACAAGAAATTTGGTAAAGTTCCACCTGATGCGACTGCCAAAAAACCCTCCCAGGCGTCGTTTGAGCATTTTGAAGATGGGATGGGTGTTGGTGCCGTTGACATCGATCTTTTCAAACAATGGAAAGCTAACGCCGAAATTCAGCTGACAGTATTGCTGCATATTCTCATTGGTCTCGGGCTCCTGACCGCCAAATTGGTTACAGGGAAATCCGAGAATGACCAGCCCTTTCTCCCTGTACTGCTGATATAGTTGCTCCAACCCTTCGAATTGCGGGGTCAGTCCGCATTTGGTGGCGGTATTGACGACGAGGATGACCTTGCCTTCGAAGGAGGACATGCCGATCGCCTGACCCTGAGGGTTATTCGCCGATAGCTGGTAGAATTCATTGGCCATGGGATAAAGATACAGAAAAGAACAAGCCCCGGTTGATCGGGGCTTGTTCAAAATTTGGTATGCAATCGTTAGATATTGCAAGCAGGCACTGCTTGTGAACATAAAGTTAGATTATTTTTATTCATTTGAACAATACCGGGAATAATTCTACTGCTAAATAAATTAGTAATCCAACCCGGCGCAATCGCCGAAAATTCCCTTCTCCATTGCTGTAAATGAGCTAACTTGCGCACGCGTTCGGGAAGTTGGATATAAGTGTATCTAAACCGAGAACATTCTGGTTGCGTATCTGTTATGGTATTTATATATTCTGATCTATGGTTATTCTAGTGTTTTTTCTGTGCCACTGGTTTCTGTCCCTATTTTCACAAACGTTTTTTCTGCACCGCTATGCTTCGCATAAGATGTTTAAGATGAATAAGTTCTGGGAGAGGTTCTTCTATGCGTTTACCTTTATCTCACAAGGGTCTTCTTTTCTGAATCCCCGCGCCTATGCGATCCTGCACCGGATGCATCATGCCTACAGCGATACGGAAAAGGATCCGCATTCACCGCATTTTTTTAAAGATGTGTGGTCGATGACGATGCAGACAAAAAACATCTACCTGGACTATCTCCTGCATAAAAAGGAACCGGAACCCGCTTTCCGGGGCAATTATCCCAGTTGGCACCTGATCGACCGGATAGGCGATCTGTGGGTCACCCGGGTCAGCTTCGGCTTGATGTACATTGCCTTTTACGTCGCTTTTGCCACCCATTGGTGGATGTTCCTGCTGCTTCCGATTCATTTTTTCATGGGCCCGATCCATGGCGCTGCCGTCAACTGGTGCGGGCACAAGTATGGCTATTCCAATTATGACAACGACGATCACAGCAAGAACTCGCTGCCGCTGGATTTCCTGATGATGGGGGAATTGTTTCAGAACAATCACCACAAAAGCCCCAACGATGCCAATTTCGCCAGGAAATGGTTTGAACTGGACCCGACCTATTATATCATCCGGCTATTGCATGCCACACGCATTATCAAGCTTAGAAAAAGGCCCGTAGGCTGGCCAATAGTGACCAGGGAAAAAATAACCCTCGGACCGGCGACGCTTGAAAAGAGGGACCGGCCATTGGTCGGAACGGAAGAGATGGACGCCTGAAGCCGGCAATACCATAACGGAGCCGGAAATCGGGCCGAGCGAAGCCGGAAATCGTGAACACAGCGCCAAAATCGCCAAGCATGGACCTGATAACTCTTGCCCTGCCCTTCCCGTTGTATACAACCCTCCTGATCTGCCTGCTGACGTGCTGTCTTATCATGATCTTTGTCTGGTCATGGGCGAAGCGGATACACAATGCCGGCGTAGTCGACGTATTCTGGGCATTGAATTTTGTAGTGATCGGTGTGTTGCTGTTTGCGCTGACCCCGGGCTATCTGCCCCGCCGAACGTTGATCTGTACGATGCTGATCCTGGCGGGAGGCCGGTTAAGCCTGCACCTCGGTATCCGGGTCCTTGGACATCTGGGTGAAGAAGAGGGGCGCTACCGGCAGTTAAGGAAAGACTGGGTGCCAAACGCCAACTGGAAATTTTTTTGGTTCTTCCAGATGCAGGCCTTCTCCAATGTGTTGCTGGCCATTCCCTTTTTTATCAGTACGAATAATCCCCATTCTCCCTTGTCCGGCTGGGAATTCGCCGGGACAGCCTTATGGCTGCTGGCATTTACCGGCGAAGCAGTTGCCGACCGTCAGCTGGCAGCCTTCAAAAGAAATGTCGCCAATAAGGGTAAGGTTTGCAATGCCGGATTGTGGAACTATTCCCGGCATCCGAATTACTTTTTCGAATGGCTGATGTGGATGGCATATTTTGTCTTTTCCCTCGGATCACCCATTGGGTGGCTGGCACTCCTCAGCCCGCTTATCATTCTCTACCTGCTGCTAAAAGTCACGGGCATCCCCGCCACGGAACAGCAAAGTTTGCGATCCAAAGGCGCGGCTTATGAAAACTATCAACGGCAAACCAGCGTATTTATACCGTGGTTTAAAAAAAACAACTGATGTGGTATACTTCGCTATTGGAAAAAGACAGGCTTCCGGACTTCTTGCTCCGCCCGGCCATCCGGCGGCTGCTGCACCAGCGCCTGCAAGAGGAGGACAAGGGAGGCCCTGAAGCGCAACAGACGCACTTATCCGATCTGATCTCGAAACTCAGCTCCTCCGCCATTGCTATCCGGACGGACGCGGCAAACGAACAGCATTATGAAGTGCCAACAGCCTTTTATCAGTATTGTCTTGGCAGGCACCTGAAATACTCCTGCGGGTATTGGCGGGAAGGAGTTACTGACCTCGATACAGCCGAGCAGGATATGCTGGAGCTTACCTGTGAACGCGCCCGGCTGGAAGATGGTCAGCAGGTGCTGGAACTGGGTTGCGGCTGGGGATCGCTGTCGCTGTTCATGGCGGAGCGTTATCCGAAAAGCCATTTTTCCGTGGTATCGAATTCCCGGACGCAGAAAGAATATATCGATAGCCAGATCATCGGCCGGGATCTGAAGAACCTGCGGGTCATAACGGCAGATATTAATACCTTCGGGGAAGAGGATCTGCGAAAAGCAGGGAACCGGTTCACCGGCGGAGCGGTATTCGACCGGGTGGTATCCGTGGAGATGTTCGAGCACATGCGCAATTACCGGTTGCTGCTCAAAAAGGTGGCCTCATTCCTAAAGCCGGACGGCAAACTCTTTGTACATATCTTTACCCATAAAGAATTTGCTTATTTATTCGAAGTCAGGGATGAAACGGATTGGATGAGTCAATATTTTTTTACCGGTGGTATTATGCCCAGCGACGACCTGCTGTTTTACTTCAACGATGACCTCCGGGTGGAAAAGCACTGGCAGGTGGACGGTACACATTACGGCCGCACGGCCGAAGCGTGGCTAAAGAATATGGATCGCCACAAGCGCGAGATCCTGCCGCTGTTCGAACAGACCTACGGAAAAGAAAATAGCTTAAAATGGTGGGTCCGCTGGCGGCTCTTCTACCTTTCCTGCGCGGAATTATGGAATTATCGCGAAGGGAAAGAATGGCTTGTCAGTCATTATTTATTTCATAAAGCTTGTGTATGATCCGGTTGATAACGATTCTTTGTCTCTTGCTGATCTCTCTGCTGGCCGTCTTCCGTGCGCCAGCCTATCCTTTGTGGCTGCTGTCGGTTATCGTACAGGAACTCCCCTGGGTCTTTGCCGGGATCATCCTGTTGCTCCTGCTGACAGGAGGTTATAGAGGCAAATACGGTTTGGTCAATTCAATAGCAAGCGCCCTGGCGCTGGTACTCTTTCTTTCGCCGGTTATCCGGGCTTATAGCGCCTCACGGAGATTAGGCGTGAACCTGGAACTGGCATTCCGGGTCATCGAATTGCACGGGGACTCCGGGGACGTCGGGCGCATCAACACAGGCAAGGCGCAGATGGCCGCGGCGCAAAGAGAATTACCCTTCCGGTGGTGGCGGATGTTTAGCGGCATCGGATCGGCCCCGGTAGCCAGCCGGACGCTGACCTATGGGTCGGCAGAGGGCACACAGCTGACACTGGACCTATACCCTGCACAACGACCGGGCTTACGACCCTGTGTGATCGTGGTCCATGGCGGCTCGTGGAGCGGCGGCGATAGCCGGCAGCTCCCGCAACTCAACAGCCGCCTGGCAAAGGACGGCTATACGGTAGCCGCTATCAATTATCGGCTGGCGCCCCGTTACCGGAGCCCAAAACAGGTAGAAGACGTAGCGACCGCCTTCGATTATCTGCGCAGCCACGCCGCGGAGCTGTCGATCGATACGAATGCATTCGTTCTGCTGGGGCGTTCGGCCGGAGCCCAGATCGCTTTGCTGGCAGCCTATACCCTGCCCGAGCCCGGTCTGAAAGGCGTTATTGACTTCTATGGTCCCGCCGACATGGTCTGGGGCTATGCCTTTCCGGCCAACCCGCTGATCATGGATTCCCGCCAGGTGATGTCTGAATATCTGGGCGGCCCCTATGATGCCGTTCCGCAACAATACCTGAACAGCTCACCCATAGCGTTTGTCAGCCGCAACAGCGTCCCCACCCTGCTGCTCCATGGACAGCAGGATGTGCTGGTCGCCTATGGGCACAGCACCCGGTTAAACAAAAAACTGGCTGACAGCGGGGTGCGGCATTATCTGCTGAACCTGCCCTGGGCCACCCACGGATTCGACTATACGTTGAACGGGCCGGGCGGGCAGCTGTCGACATACGCCGTCGAACGATTCCTGCGGGAGGTCGCGCCATGAAGACAGCTATTGTAGGTACGGGCATCGCGGGCATGGGTTGTGGCTATTTCCTGCATGGTCAGCATGAGCTGACGGTATACGAACAGAATGATTATATCGGCGGCCATACAAATACGGTGACGATAGAGGAAAAAGAAGGCCCTGTTTATATCGACACCGGTTTCATGGTCTTCAATTACCAGACCTATCCAAATCTCTGTCGCCTGTTCGAACAGATCGGCGCCCCGGTGAAAAAAACGGATATGTCCTTCAGCGTCCAGCATCTTCCTTCGGGGCTCGAATACAGCGGAACCAGCCTAAATCATCTTTTTGCCCAGCGCAGTAATCTTTTCCGGGCCGGTTATTGGAAGATGCTTTGGCAAATCCGCCGCTTCAACGCAGAAAGCATCCGCATCCTTGACGATCCGCGCTATGCAGATATCAGCATCGGGGAATACGTAGAGCAGGAAGGATACGGTGAGGAGATGTTGTGGAAATACCTGGTGCCGATGAGCTCGGCTGTATGGTCAACCCCGATGGACAAAATGCTGGATTTCCCCGCGGCAACGCTGATCCGCTTTTTCCTCAACCATGGGTTCCTCGGACTGAACACCCAGCATCAGTGGTGGACATTGGACAAGGGCAGCCAGTCTTACCGGGAGTTGCTGATCCGGCCTTTCCGCGATCGCATCCGGGTCAACAGCAGGGTGGTAAACATTATCCGGGAGGAGCAAGGCGGCGTTATCATCGTCACGGCAGATGGTCACCGGGAGCCGTATGACCGGGTGATCCTGGCCTGTCACGGAGACCAGGCCCTTGCCCTGCTGGAACAACCTACCCATCGGGAACGGCGCCTGCTTAGTCCTTTTCGTTATCAGCATAACCGCTGCGTCCTGCATACGGATGACTCGATGATGCCAAAAAGAAAGCTGGCCTGGAGCAGCTGGAACTATCGTATCGAAGCGCAAAACGGCCGGCTGGTCCCCAGTACGCTCTACTGGATGAACCGGCTTCAGGGGATACCCGATCGGATTCCCTACTTTGTATCCGTCAACCCCCATCCGGGGCTGGATGAAAAAAAAATCCTCCGGGTATTGGACTATGAGCATCCGTTGTTCGACGTCCCGGCCATCCGGGCCCAGCCGGAGTTGCAAGAGCTGAATTCGGCAGGCCCGGTCTATTTCTGCGGCAGCTATTTTAACTATGGATTTCATGAGGACGCCTTCAGCAGCGCGGTGAATCTCTGCACCCGGCTATCCCGGTTGAACTATTCCGGGAATTTATGGCCAAATCCTTCAACAGGGGAACTATAAAGGCCCGGGTCTCGTATATTGAAAATATATGAAGTCCTGCTTGTATAAGGCCAATGTGGTTCATTACCGGTTATCCCCAAAAGAGCATTTCTTCCGGTATAGAATTTTTCTGTTCTACCTGGATCTGGATGAGCTGGACGCCTTGCACCTGCGAATGCGCTGGCTGAGCAGGAACCGGTTTAACCTCTTCAATTTCCGGGACAGGGACCACCTGCAGTTGCCGGCAGACAGACCGGATACCTCGAAAAATATCCGGCAGCAGCTCGCAGACTATCTGCTGACACAGGAGATAGTGATCGGCAACGGAAGGATACAGGTCCTCACAAACTGTTGTACGCTGGGTTATCTCTTCAATCCCGTTTCCTTCTATTTCTGTCATGACGAGCAAGGGCATCCGCTCTGTTCGGTGGTAGAGGTAGGCAATACCTTCCGGGAAATGAAACCTTATTTCCTCGGCCGGTCCACTCTGCAAGGCCGGGAGTTCCGGCATCGGGTACGAAAATATTTCTACGTCTCCCCTTTTATCGATATGGACACTCATTTTGACTTCTTACTCAACATCCCTGATGACCGGCTACGGATCAAAATTGATGACTATGACGAAAAGGGGAACCGGTTTTTTATCAGCACGCTTTCAGGCAAACGTACTGCGCTGACTGACGCCAATCTCCTTTGGTATTTTTTTAGCATCCCCCTGATTACCCTTAAAGTGATCGGGCTGATCCACTGGGAGGCGTTCCGGCTGTGGTGGAAAAGGGTACCTTTTCATAAGAAAGAATCGCGCAAAGATTTGCAGCAGGGGGTATACAGACCCTATAAGCTGGGGAAAACTGAAATAAAATTTTGATGGACAACACATTCACAATAGCGCGAAAAAGCAGCCTGTATGAGGACATTGTGCTGCGATTCCTGAGCCGGATGGATAAGGGCCGGCTGGAGCTGGACCTCCCTGCCGGCGGCCGGATCGTTATCGGTGACGGCCAGGGTGCTGTCAGGGCATCGATGCAGATCCGGGATGCGGATTTTTACCGCCGCTGCATCCTTTATGGCGACGTCGGATTTGGCGAGGCCTATGTAGAAGGGTTGTGGGACACCGACGATATCACGGCGGTGATCAGCTGGGTGCTCTTGAATATAGACAATGCGCCGGGAGTATCGGGTAATAAAACACAGGCGCTGGCATTAAATATCTTAAAATGGTGGAACAGGCGGCTGCATTTCAAGCGGGCGAATACGCTGAAAGGTTCCCGTAGAAATATTTCCGACCACTACGATCTCAGCAACGACTTTTTCCGGTTGTTCCTGGACGAAACGATGACCTATTCCGGGGCTTATTTTTTGCGGCAGGACATGAGTCTTAAGGAAGCACAACTGGCCAAATACGAACGCCTCAGCCAACAGCTGCGCCTCTCCCCTTCGGATCACGTGCTGGAGATCGGCAGCGGCTGGGGGGCCAATGCCGTTTATATGGCCGGGCAATACGGGTGCCGGGTCACATCCCTGACTATCTCGGAAGAGCAGCACCGGCTGGCTTCAGAACGGGTGAAACGGGCAGGGCTGGAGAACCGGGTAGAAATCCTGCTGGAAGACTATCGCAACCTGACGGGGCAATTTGACAAGATCGTATCGGTAGAAATGCTGGAAGCCGTCGGCCATCATTACCTCGACATCTACTTTAAAAAGTGCCATGACCTGCTCAAACGCGATGGAATATTGGCCCTGCAGGTGATCACCTGTCCTGACTCCCGTTATGAAAGCCTGCGGAAGGGAGTCGACTGGATTCAAAAACATATCTTCCCCGGCAGCCTGCTGCCCTCCATCGGCGCGATCAATGCCGCCATCAACCGTACGGGGGAGATGACGATGGTGGATCTGAAGGACCTGGGTCTGGATTACGCCACCACTTTACGGACCTGGTTCGTACAGTTTAACAATCGCGCCGCGGAGATAAGAGCGCTGGGATTTGACGATCGCTTTGTCCGAAAGTGGAATTATTACCTCTGCTATTGCGAAGCGGCATTCCGGATGCGAAATATCCATGTGATGCAGGTGGTCTATTCAAGACCGAATAACCTGGGACGATCCCCCGCCTTATTCACTACTGCCGTTAAATGCAATACAACTTTTAATACATAACCTTCCCCGGGCTTCGATGCAATCGTAACCCATCCATGATTTGATTCTGCCCTGCTCCTGATATTTATAAGACCAACTCCCTTTCTTTCTATTGAAGTATCGCAGCCTTCCCCATTATCCGATATAAGCAATATGATCTCGTTTTCATGTCTGGTTAAATCAATAGTGGCGTGGGTGGCTTTTGCATGTTTTAAAATATTATTCAATTGTTCCTGGACAATCCTTAGAATATCCAATTGCAGCTTTTCCGGCAGCTCTTTTTCTACAATACCTTCTTCATGGAATTCAATTTTTATCAGGTGCATGACGACCAGATCATCTAATAGGTTCCTTATGCTTTCAATGAGGCCCATTAAGTGTACGCTGGGGGTGGCCAGGGTTTTTGAAATTTTCCTGATCTCCTCTATAACTTTCATGATATAGCCGGAAGATTTATCGAGGCACATTTCCCTGGCCTCATCGTCCGTTTTTGCCATTTCTATATAGAGCTTAGCGGCGCCCAGGATCTGGTTCAGATTATCATGCAGCTCTTTCCCAATGCCTGTGCGCTCGTTCTCATGCGCGTCAAGCACCGCCTCGGTGATCTCTTTTTGTTTTGACAGCCTTTCCTGTATCAATTTGTCTTCCAGCAAAATCTTTTCGGTGATATCCGTTTCAATGGCAAAAAAACGGCTGCAAACCCCATTTTCATCGAATATCGGTTGGCCCTGAATCTGCACCCAATACTTGCGCCCTGATTTGCTATAATTAATGAGCTCACAATTAAACGGTTGCTTGTCCTTTATTTTTTCCCTCAGGTATTGAACGGTTAAGGCATCCGTCTCTTTCCCCTGAAGAAAGCTCCCCGGTTTCTTGCCCATCACTTCTTCCGGCTCATATTCAGTAATCCGGGAGAATGCACTGTTAACCCAGGTAATTCTTTCCTCGGCGTCGGTTATGATGACAGCGTTCACCGTTTGCTTTGCAATCAGGGATAATTTTCTTTCACTTTCCAACAATTGAATATCGGCTGATCTTCTGGCCGTGATATCCTGGGTGGCTCCGATCATGGTGGAAGCCGACTTTTTCTCGTCATAGAATATGTGGCCGCGATCGTGTACATAGGCATAGTCGCCGTCGGTCTTTTTAAATCTATATTCAACTTCCCAATTATCTCCCGCGCTACCCTTAAGAATCTCATCTAATTTCCCCAATACGCGTTCTTTATCATCGGGATGCAGAAGGTCCTCCCAAAAACTCTGCGGGATCAGGGCATTTTCTATTGGGTAGCCAAACACCCTTTTATGGCCCCCATCTATCCAGAACAGTTCTTTATTCTGAAGGTCCCATTCCCACAGGCAATCGTTTGTAACCTCCGTTACAAAACGATACAATTCGTTCAAAATAGTCAGTTGCTGTTCCGGATGTTTCGAATGAGCAGATTGGCTTTGACTTTTAAAAGAAACGGCTAGGATATCGTCGTAATAGTAGGTCATTACGTCAAACCAGGATCCCATCTGCGGCCAATATTCCTCAAAATGAGCTGGAATATCCTGTAAAATTGCGTTGTGGTATGAAGTGTAAAATTCTTTCGAAATGCTCGTCGCAAATACGTCCCATAGATTCTTTCCAACTATATCCTTCGAGGCAACTCCTGCTATTTTTTCGGCTGCCTTATTCCAATATTTTACCGTCCAATGACGGTCCACTTTAAAGAATCCATTGGTAATAACTTCAGCAATATGCATTCCGGAATAGCCAAGGCCATTCCTCTTTTGCATAAAACTGGTTGACTTTGATAAGAGTTTAGTGGTCATTTTCAACGGTTTAGTGGTTAATTTACCCACAACCCTTGTCGTTTTTTCACTACAAAGATGAGCGCAATTGTTCTAACAAGCGTTACATGCAAGCGTAAATATGTTACATTATTTACGTATTTAAGGAGGCTAATAGGACTATTTCTCCCGGAAACGGCTGAAGAAGGAGAACGCCAGGATACATAGGACAAAGCCGCAAAGACCGTTTAGGCGCAAACCGTAGTCGTGACCGGGATCCTTGCCATATAAGGTAAGAAAGGCAAAGAGGGCAATACCCAGCGTCTGACCAAGCTTGACAAACAGGTATTTTACCGCAAAGAACATGCCTTCCCGGTTTTCGCCGGAACTAGCGGCATCCTTCTGGGCTATCTCGGCGAGGATCGCATTGGGCAGAATGCCAAGCGAGGCCAGGGGGAAGGCGGCGCCGATCACCAGGGAATAGATCTGCACGCGCGGCGAGGCTGGAAACTTTCCCAGAAAATAAATGGCTACGAACAGAAGGCTGAGCATGGCGAAGGAAATAAGAACCAGCGGTTTTTTGCCCCAGCGCGCCGCAAGCCAGTTGATCAGCGGGTAGAACAGCAACGAGGTAAGCACCATCGTCCCCATGAGGATGCCGCCTTCAGATTCGGGGAGATTGAGGAGGACTACGACAAAAAAAAGCAGACCGCTGGAAATGATGCTAAGCGCCATATAATACGAAAAATCCGAGATAAGATAATACTTGAAATTGGCGTTGGCAAAGGTCTGGCGGATAGCCGGCCACAAGGGTAAATGAGAAGGCTTGCTGACAGAATATTTTTTTTCGTCGATGGTGACAACGGGTATCCACATGATCACCGCAGCGAAGGCACAAAGCCCGGCAATGGTCACCTGAAGGGCGGTATCCCGGTCGGCAATATGAAAGGTATGCTGCACCATGTCCGCAAAATTGTTGCTGAGAGACGCCAGGATGATACCCAGGACAAACCCAACCTGCTGAAAAGAGGAAAGCCTGACCTTCTCGTGTGGGGTATCCGTCATTTCGGGAAGCAGTGCATTATAAGGGATGATATAGGTGGTCGCCGATACAAAAAATAAGATCATCGTAAAAGTGAGCCACCAGGCATTGCGCATGCTTTCCCCCCGGACGAGCGGATGGAACGTAAGAAAACAAAAGACGGCGGCCGGGATTAACGCCTTTTTCATAAAAGGGATGCGCCGGCCACTGGGATTGGTGCTCTTGTCACTGAGAGAAGCGATAAAAGGATCATAAACGGCATCGACCAGGCGGCCGGAAGCAAAAATGACAGAGGTGATATTGAGCACCCCCAGCAGCAGCAGTTGTGGAACGAGAGGGGTCAACCCGGCGTTGGAAGGAGGCAGATAGTAGAAGGGCAACATTACGATGATGGTATTGGTCAGCATACTCCAGCCCATCATGCCGGCGGCATAGGTCAGCTGCCTGCTAAACGGTAATTTATTCCCACCCATACTGCAAGATGCAATTAAAATGGGATAATACGTAATTTGCGGTGATGAAAGCAATCTGGATGACCGGCAAAGGAGGGCCCGAGGTACTGGAGTTCCGGGAGATGGAGAAGCCCGTGCCGGCAGCAGGAGAAGTGCTGATCCTGGTAAAGGCGGCAGGCCTTAACCGCGCCGATATTTATACCCGCACTTCGGTGTCCTATGGCGGTGAAACAAAAATACCCGGGCTGGAAGTGTCCGGTATCATCGAAGCCTGCGGCCCGGGCGCAAACCGCTGGCAGCCGGGCGACGCAGTATGCGCGCTGCTGAACGGAGGCGGCTATGCGGAATATGCGACGGTGGCCGCCGGACAATGTCTGCCGGTGCCGGAAGGCTGGAGCCTGGAAGAGGCAGCCGGCTTGCCGGAAGCGGTGCTGACGGTCTGGTTGAATGCGGTGAGGACCGCGCGCCTGCGCAGCGGCGACCACTTCCTTGTCCACGGCGGCACGAGCGGGATCGGAATCGTCGCTATCCAGTTGGCCACCGCCATGGGTGTGGACGTCTATACGACCGCCGGCACCGACGAGAAATGCCGTTGGTGTGAAAAGCTGGGCGCCAAACGGGCGGTGAACTACAAGACGGGAGATTTCGAAGCGGAGCTGGCGGGAATAGGGATCGACGTTATCCTGGATATGACGGGAGGCGATTTTACCATAAAAAATATCCGTCTTCTCCGCGAAGAAGGAAGGATCGTTTATATCAACGCAATGCGCGGCAGGGAATCGATGATCGATATTCGGGAGATAATGACCAAACGCATCACCCTCACCGGAAGTATGCTCCGGCCCCGTGATACTGCCTTCAAAACCGCACTGACGGCAGAGGTCGAGGCAGGGGCCTGGCCGCTGATCAGCCGCGGCGGCGTAAAGCCTGTCGTTTACCGGGTGCTGCCGCTTTCGGCGGCGGCGGAAGCGCAACGTATCATGGAGAGCGGTGAACACATCGGCAAGATCCTGCTTCGCACCTGATTTATTCCACCTCAAAACTGGCGATCCCGGTCCCGGCCCTGCCATCCTCCGCCAGGCCTTCCACTACTATTACATATTTTCCGGGCAGGTCGGAAGAATAAAAGCTGAGCGCTCCTCTCCCCTGCCCGTTCGTCGGCAACTGCGGCGCCCAGTAGAGTACATTCCGGAAATCGGGCAGATGGCTGGCCGCCTGTTCATCCGTCGCATAAGACGGCGCGTAAAACTCCCGTTCCAGCTGTAAGCCTTCATAGTCGACGACCGTCGCGCGCGGATCGAGGATATAGCCGCCAAGGTCGCCCTTATAGGTCGTCCAGTTCAAGATCCCGGGGAAAGTGACGCCGCCCATAAAATACCGGTGCTGCACGGTCTCCAGTTTCCTCATCTTTAACGGGTCCAGGGCAATCAGGCTGTCGATATTGAACACGGGTACCCCATCCAGCAGGATCAGCGGATCGGTCTCGAAGAAAAGGTTGTTGTTGACGTCGAGCACAGGCAAATGGAAATGTCCCTGCCGGCGCTGTACCAGGATCAGCACAACGTATTCCCGAAGCACCTCTTCCATCGTCGTGAACCGCGTATAGTCGTCCAGCAGATAAGAGTGATCCGCCTTGTAATAAAAGACGCTGGTGTCGATACCCGGCAGAAGGGTAAAACGTTTTAACCGCTCGCCGCCATACCGGTTCAGCACCTGCATGGCCACGTTCTTATCCGTCAGCAGACCTGAATCCATCCGCGGGAACTCGAACATCGGCAACGGCGTTTCGGTATATTTTTCCGCGAAGGGATTGTTGATCTCGATCCGGTACGCGCTGTCCTCGGGATTGGTTTGGGTGATGACCTCAGGCGCGCCATAGAAATCCTTCAGCTCAAAATGGATCCGGCCGCCTTCATCGCAGTTGGCGGACGTGAACTGGGTCCGCGTCCCCGGTACCGACAGATATCCCTGGATCGTCTGCGCCGCCGGATTACCAGTCCGGGAGTAGATAACCTTGCCGCTGATGACCGCCCCGTTGTATTCAAGCGGATATTCAAAGGCAGGCGACTTCCCGCTTTGGACGTCCTCCCACCGGAACCGCCGCCATCCGTGCGTCAGCAAGAGGTTATCCATTGCCTGCCGGTCGTCCGGATGATCGAAATAGTATTCCGGCGATTCGATCTTCCCCTTCAGCTCGGAGCCCAGCCAAAGATAGTCGTAGATATGGCCGGTAGTCGCCGTCTGGAGCGAGTCGATCCGGAAAACAGCCACCGAACAATCTGCAGCCACCGGGCTGTTCCCGTCCGCGGTGCTATTGACCTGCAGGCTAATCTTTTTCCGGGTACTGTAAACTGCCTGATCCGCTTTAACATCGAACATCAGCGGATGGGAAGGCTGCCGGAAGACCACCCGTTCGCAAACCGGCTGCCGTCGGAAATCAAAGACGGTCAGATGCGACATCCCTTCTCCCAGCCGGTTCCTATCCACGACAAAGCTCGCTTTGCCGTCTTTGACCGTCGCAGTCCCCGCCCACTTGACGGACTGGCGGGTATCGGCAAGCAGGTAAATATCTGTGACGGGGGTAGTGGACTGTACGTCGACGCGAAACTGGTCCCCCCCTTCGTTCGATACATGCATCACCATCCCTTCCTTGTAAGCCGCGGGCAGAAGGGTACTGATCGCCGTCCCATCGGCCAGACGCACGGTTGAACGATACCGGTGGCCCGATCGCGGCGTCAGGACAAAGCTGCCCAGCCCGAAACGCCGGGTTTGAAAACGCGCAACCGTATCCTGGTCATCTTCGGTGATCACACCTGTACTCTCGGTCGACTGACCATATTGATCCGCGATCTTGAAGCCAACAGTGCTGGAAAGACCCTCGACCAAATTGCCTCCCTCGGGAAAGAAGCTGACGGTATACTGTATGGCCGCAGAGGCCGCCGGGGTTTCGGCCGACTTTCGGGCATTGACCACCGTGAGGGTCTTCTCGAAGAAGCCATCCACCCCAAAGTTCTTCATCCAGCTGGTATAGGCCCGCAGCTTGTAGTGACCGGAATGAAGCGTCAGCGGAAGATAGACCGACCCGTCCCCATGACCGTCCCGCAGCCCGATCTTCGTTTGCACGACGGGACGGTTATCCTTGTCCAGCCATTCGAGGTAGGCCACTTTACTCAGGTCCAGCGGTTGATGCAGACTGGCGTCGACCAGGTACAATTTAAACCAGCAGATCTCCCCGGCCAGGTAAAACTCCTTATCCGTATGGACAAAGATCTTTTCCTGGATATGCTTTGCCCGATAGGAATCCAGCTCACTGGTCAGTTGGGCCGTTGCGGTCTCCTGCGCCAGGAGCCGGGCCGCGGGAATAGTAAGGATCAGCAGAAGAAAGGACAGTTTTTTCATACGCATTTCAATTAGTTAGGCCAGGTCTTCTCATGCTCAATTTGGCCAATAGCTTGGTTTCTGCGTCGTTCCGCCCTGAAGCGTACAATCGACGCAGTTGGATAAGTTGCCAACCCAGCCTGCCATCGGCGGATTTGCCTGATTCAGGGGAATATAACCATTCTGACCGAAATAAAAGGCGATTGAATCGCTGGGAACGACTTTATCCGGCGTGCCGCATTGATAACTCCACCCCCAATACGACAGCTGCTCCCGGCTGATAAAGATCCTTTCCTGCTGCAATGTACTGGCTGAGATGAACCCGATCACCGGCTCCGTCGGGTTGCTCAGGCTGTGAATATTGCCGGTGATTTCCGAAGGCTGCACGTCGAAGATCGAGCCCAGGGACTCGGTATTCTGCTGCATCATCGCAAGGAAATTGTACCCGCTGTCGGTCAGCGCGTATTGACTGACGAGGATGCTATATTCAACGGAAAGCGGCTGGCTACTCAGCGGGATATTGACCAGCGGGAATTCATAGATCTGGTCCTGCGCCAGCTTGGCGGAAGTTCCTACCAGGATATTGGTTAGCGGAGCATCCATCCAGCAATAGAAGTTCTCCTGCGCCGGGGTCCGCGCGACGATCGAATTGGTCGACGGGATGTATATGTATTCCGATGACTCCGCCGAAGTGTATTCATAGGTTTGATCGTATGTCCATTGATAGTACCGGGTCGAGTTGGTCGGATCATGGGTATTGACATAGATGGTGACGCCGGTGGATTGATTATAGGTCCAATTGACACTGTCGATCGGCGGCGTTGGCTTATAGGGAACGAAACTGGAAAGATAGGCTTCCCCGCTGGGAATGCTGATGCGGAGCCGGTATTGGACGGTCGTGCTCAGCGGCAGCGAAGGGACGCCGTATTGGCCGTAGCCCTGTTCGGTCAGCGGGTAGACGGAGTTGTCTGTGCCTTCCACCTGCACCTGGGCCCCGGTCACGAGCGGGATCGTCGAATCGCCGGGCAGCGGGATCGTCCGGCTAAGGGAATATTGCGTGGGCCCATTGCCCGAAATATAACCTTCCACGACCAGGTAGCCCGTCACCGGCGACTTATACGGGCTCACGTACTGCTGGACGCAATCACTAAGCAGGATACACGCCATGGTTATTATAACAAATGTCTTCCACCGACCTGATCTTGATGTCATCAGAAACGAATATTAAAGTTAACAAAGGGTATCGCGCTGCCGAAAATAGAGAGCTTGTAGCCGTTGATCGCCCCATTCTCGGACACGTAATAGACTGAATAGGGGTTGTGCCGGCCGGTTACGTTGTATACTCCGATCGTCCAGGAGTTATGGGTCTTCTGGTGCACCTTGTGGTTGCCTTCTATATTCATCGACATATCTGTTCGGAAATAGTCCGGGATACGATAAGTATTCCGATCGGCATACAGCGTCCGCAACGAGCCGGCATAATAATAGACCCCGATCGGCAGTGTGATCGGCCGGCCCGTGCTATAGGTGGCGTTGGCCGAAATACTGAACCGGTGGTTGATTCGGTAGTTGGCGACCACCGTGGCATCGTTGGGCTTGTCATAGTCCGCCGGGTACCAATTCCCGTTGTTGATCAGCGGGCCCTCATTGGGGTTGTTCTGTTGCAGCAGGATCCGCGAATACGTGTAGCTGATCCAACCGTTCAGCTTGCCGGTCGACTTTTTCACCAGAAATTCCACCCCATAGGCCTTGCCGTGGGTCTCCAGTACATCCGTCTCGATATGCGGGTTCATAATGAGCTGGGCGCCGGGCTTGTAATCGAGGTAATCCTGGATCCGCTTGTAATAGACTTCAACGGAAGTTTCGATGGTATTGTTCGAAAAGTTGTGGTAGGCGCCGAGGGAGATCTGATCACCGTATTGCGGCTTGATATTCGGGTCGCTGAGCTTCCAGATATCCGTGGGCGCCATCGCAGTGGTATTGGACAGCATATTGATATACTGCCTTGACGTATTATAGCCTGCCTTCAGCGAAAAATTCTCCGTCAGCACTAACCGCGCCGAGAGCCGGTATTCCGGTCCGCCATAGGTCTTTATGATAGACCCCGACCCATAGGGCGTCGTACCGGTCTGGGTCTGGACCGTGAGCGGCAACCCAGACGCATAATTATTCACGACGCTGCGGCCAAGGTAATTGAAGACGGACCAGCGCAGACCCGCATCCAGCGAGAGCGCGCTCGTCACCGTGTAATGGTCGCTCACGTACAGGGCGCTTTCCTGGGCCTGTTCGGCCTGCAAGGTATCGGGGACCACCAGCGACTTGCTGCCGACCGGCACATAGAAACCGGGGTGCAGTTTATACCGCAGCGTATTGAGGCCAAACTCGATCGTATGGCTGGAGCTCAGATAATAGTTGAAGTTCGCGCGGAAATACAGCTGGTTGATATTGAAGCCCAGGTCATAGGCATTGACGGGGTTATTGGTGCTGCCGATCGAATACTGGTAGCGGTCATAGCCCGTGGACAGCACGCTGTTCCACTTGTTGCTAAAGATATGCTTCCATTTCAGGTTGACGTTCCGGTTCCCGTAAGCATAGGTCGTATCGTTGTTCAGGTTGAAATGGTCCTCGCTCAGGTAGCCGGTCAGGTAGAGATTGTTCTTCTTATTGATCTCGTGGCTGATCGTCAGGTTGAGGTCATAGAAAGAAGCCTTGCTGTTCTTATACTGCGCCGGCAGGTCCTGGAGCAGCCAGTCCGCATAGGTCGTTCTGCCCCCGAGGATAAAGCTCGTTTTGTCCTTGACGATCGGGCCCTCGATATTCAGCCGGCTGGTAAGCAGCCCAATGCCCGCGGAGCCGGCGAAATCGCGTTTGTTGCCATCCCGGCCATTGATGTCCAGCACGGAGGAAAGCCGGCCGCCATACCGGGCGGGCATACTGCTTTTGAAGAGCTCGACGTCCTTGACCACTTCCGGGTTGAATGCGGAAAAGAAGCCAAAGAAATGCGCGGAATTATAAATGGTCGCGTCGTTGAACAATACCAGGTTCTGATCGGTGGAGCCGCCCCGGACATTCAGTCCCGTGCTGGACTCGCCTACGGTCTGAACGCCCGGCAGCATCGACACGACACGCAGGACGTCTGCTTCACCAAAAACGACCGGCACCTGCTTGATGGTCTTGATATCGATCTTCTGCACGCCCATAGCGGTACCTTTTATATTGCTGGCTTTTTCGGCGGAGACGATCACCTTCTTCAGGGTCATGACCTGCGTATGCAGCTCGATATTCATCTTGCCATCTCCATACACCATGATCAGCCGGCGCGTATCCCGCATCCCGATACTTTGGATATTGAGGACGTGGCGGCCGCGGGGCAGGGAGATGGAATAATAGCCATACTGGTCGGAGGAGACGCCTATCCGTGGATTCTCCACGTAGATGGAGGCGCCCACGATGGGCTCCCCTGTCGCCACATCCAGCGTATAGCCGGCCAGGTTGACCTTGCCGGGAAGATTGCCATTGGCCTTGTCGCCGATCAAATACAGCTTGTTCTCGATGGTCGCAACCTGCGTCTTCCCAACATCCTCCAGGTAATCGCGGATGGTATCACCGACAGCCAACCGGCCGGTGTCGACCTTGTCAAAAAAACCAGGCGGCAAGCCGGTATTGATAGCGTCGCCTTTGGCGATAAAGACATGATGGAACCGGTCTACCGAAAAGCTGATCCCGGTACCGGAAAAGACGGACGGAAGGACAACGGAGAGCGGCTGCCCCTGAAAGTTGACATCGATCCTGGTCGTGTCGAGATCCGCCGTATCGTAAAAGAACCGGTAGCCGGTCTGCTTTTCCATCTCTTTCAGCAGATCGGCGTATTTGACCTGGTGGAGATCGAGCGTCAGGGCGGCGGTCGGCTTACCTTGGGCGGAGCAGCGGCCGGTCAGGAGCCCAAGGCAGGTGATCGTAAGAAGGATATACCAAAATTTGAGGCTCATCGAAAGGTGATTAATGATTAACGCCATCGTACCAGGCCGCGACAAGCTTTATCAGCTGCTCTTTATCTGTAGACCACTGGAGGTCGCTCTTCCGCATAACGCGTTTGATATCCGATCGCCGCCGGTCTTTTAGCAGGTCGAATATTCCCCTTTTGGTATTAACCGAATAATATCCGCCGTCCTTTATGGCATAATAGGAAATCGTACTGTCGATGTATAAGCGGACATTGCTGAAGGATATGAAGTTCTCATTCAGGGATTTCCGCTCCTTTTTCAGCAAAACGAGCCGCCCCTGGTAGATCCGTTCGCAATACCCCGACCGAAGGGACGAAGGCGCAAGGCTGTCCCTTATCCGGAAATAAACGTGACTGTCGAACGCAAAACTGTCGACCAGGTCCATATAGAGCGAGATCTTATAGATAGCAAAAGGATCGAGGATCACCAACTGCTTTTTGACGAGGTCATACGCCATTTGAACATGATCATACTGTATCCCGCGGTACCATACCGATCCGTCGCGGATGCTGTTCGGACCAAGGAACGGCTGGCCCTGCTGAACGGTAAAAGCATAATCGACGTATTGGATGCCACGGTACAACCCCACCTCGGGAGCGACATACGCATGGTACTGACGCAGCGCATCAGCATAGGCGGACTCGGAGATCGTACTGTCTTTCAGGGAAGATTGAGCTTCCATCCTCACGGCGGTTAGGGTGGATAGAAACAGAAAAGTCAAATGGCAGACGTTGGGCAATCGCATCACAAGTTTAGTTTGGAATGGCTAAATGAACGGAAGGATAAGGACAGCGCATCAATTTAACTAAAAGTATTGGAAATAATCCATTAAAATTCCATTAGAACTTACCTTTATGTCATGGAAAAGGAACATGCCTACCGGGTATCTCTGATCTGGACCGGCAACCAGGGTGCGGGAACGGCCGGCTATACAGCCTATAGTCGTGACTATCTTATACAGGCGGATGGCAAGCCGGAGGTAGTGGGAACTTCGGATACGGCTTTCCGGGGGTCTCCGGGCCGTTATAACCCGGAGGAACTATTCGTCTCCGCCCTTTCTTCCTGTCATATGTTGTGGTATCTGCACCTGTGCGCCACAAATGGTATTATCGTAACGGACTACCGGGATGAAGCCAGGGGAACTATGATCGAGACGGCTGACGGCGGAGGATATTTCAGCGAAGTGGTGCTCTATCCTACCGCGACCATCACAGATGCAGCCCGTATTCCGAGGGCACTCGAATTACACCGCGAGGCCGCCAAAAAATGCTTTATTGCCAACTCTTGCAATTTTCCCGTCCGGCATGAGCCAAAATGCAGGATAGGAAATATTTCCTAGATTTTATTTGGAACGTAGGAAAAGTTTCCTATCTTAGGGGTATGAAGCGCGTTAAAAAGAAAGACAGCGGTCCTTCGGAGCCTACGAAATCGGAATTGGAGATCCTCCAGGTATTATGGCAGCACGGGCCCAACACCGTCCGCTTTGTCAATGACCGGCTGAACGAGCATCGGCGGGAAGTGCAATATGCATCTACGCTGAAGCTGATGCAGATCATGGCGGAAAAGGGGCTGCTGATCCGGGATGAAAGTCAGGTCAAACATATCTACAGCC